>Ga0180007_10006906_pt1 | contig 10922 bp, 8 predicted proteins | sample MM_PC_MetaG_FD_121122 | JGI IMG/M metagenome (GOLD analysis project Ga0180007, IMG submission 121122) | Groundwater microbial communities from the Aspo Hard Rock Laboratory (HRL) deep subsurface site, Sweden - MM_PC_MetaG | ecosystem: Environmental > Aquatic > Deep subsurface > Groundwater...
AAGACCGGATAATTAATCTTCGTCATTCTTATAAAGTGCTGCATATCCTTATCTGTAATCTGTTTGGGATCATCTATGGAAACCCCTAAGATGACCAGCCCGTTGTCTCTGTACTGGTCTTGAAGCTTGATCAAAACCGGAATCGTCATCCTGCATGGTGGGCACCATGTGGCCCAGAAGTCCAGGAGCACTACTCTGCCCTTATATTGCTCTAAGGATACGCTTTGACCGGACATATCTGAAAGGGTGAAATCCGGCGCAGTAGGCCTTGCCTGAACCTCTTTCTGGCACCCTGCGGTCACTATGAAAAAACAGAAAAAAATTAATATCCACCCTTTTAATATACCTTTGAAATGCATGTAGAATCCTCCTGAGTTTTGCAATGGTAGCGGCCAACAATTAATATATAGAGACAAAAAAGTCAAAAGGTTACAGAAAATTGCGTGTCAAAGCATATCATAAGGGTCCACATCGGAGATGAGATGAACGCCATTCGCTCTGAGCATCTTCAGGGAAGATCGCTCCAAGTCCACCAGAAGATGCCTCATAAGTGCAACACTCCTGCTTTTGATCAGGAATTGCCACCTCTGTTTTCCCTTCAGACGTGCCATCGGCGCCTCAATCGGTCCCAATACCCGGATCTCTTTTCCCCTCCTGGGCCATCTGTTGAGAATTGATTTCAAATCTGAACTCAATTGGTAGACCGCTTCCTCGGTCTTTTTTTTGTTATTTCCCTGAAGCCTCAGGCAGGCCAGATTTGAAAAAGGGGGGTAGTCTAACGCTTTTCTAAGTTCTCTTTCTCTATCAAAAAACGATTGAAAGTCGTGCGCCATGGCAGCCCGGACAACGTAATGATCAGGATTGAAAGTCTGGATGATTACATTGCCCCTTTGATTTCCTCTACCTGCCCTCCCGGCAACCTGAGAGAGCAATTGAAAGGTCCTTTCTCCTGCCCTGAAGTCTGGAAAGCCTAAGGAAAGATCAGCGGAGATGACACCCACTAATGTGACAAGCGGGAAGTCATAACCTTTCGTGACCATCTGGGTTCCTACGAGGATATCTGTTTCATGCCTCCCAAACCTCTTTAAAATTTGAAACGCCTCTCCTTTTCTGCGGGTAGAGTCCGCATCCATCCTTGATATCCGGGCGTGCGGGAAAAGCGCGTTGAGTTCGTGCTCCAGTTTTTCGGTCCCGAATCCGTATGCCTTCAATTTGGTGCTGCTGCAGGAGGGGCACCTAACCTTTGTCTCGGAGTTGAAACCACAGTAGTGGCAGATCAGACGGTCTTCATTAAGATGAAATGTCAGCGCCACATCGCAATTGGGGCACGATATCGCCTGTCCACATCTCGGGCACAGATAAAGGCGGTGAAAGCCTCTGCGGTTCAGGAAGAGGATGGCCTGGTTCCCTGCCGTCAGGTTTTCATTCAGGGCCTTTCTGAGTCTTGGGCTGATCATCTCCATTTTTCCCCAGGCGTTTCTCACCCCCTTCATGTCTACGATTTCCACATCCGGCAGGGGTCGTCTTTCTACCCGATCCGGCATCAGGATCAGGTGGTATTTCCCCGTTATACTGTTCTGAAACGATTGAACAGATGGGGTGCCGGAGCCGAGGACCACCAGGGCCTTTTCCATCTTTGCCCTTACAACGGCCGCGTCTCTGGCCTGGTAGTGCGGCCCGCCCCGTCTTTCCTCCTGGACATACGCCGAATCATGTTCTTCGTCCACAATGATCAATCCCGGTGCAGGGAGGGGGGCAAACAGGGCTGAACGGGCCCCGATAACCAGGTCCACCTCCCCTTTGACCATCCTCATCCATTGGCGATATCTCTCTTTATTGCTGAGCCCGCTGTGATAAACCGCAATACGATCCCCGAGGCGTGATCGGAAGACACCTTCCAGGTATCCGGCCAGGGATATCTCGGGCGCCATTAATATGGCCTGGCGGCCTGATTTTATGGCATGTACCACTGCCTGGTAATATACCTCTGTCTTGCCGCTGCCGGTTACCCCATAGAGCAGGCAACAAGAAAACGTGCCTTTATCCATATACGTTTTGATCAGATCTAAGGCCTTGACCTGATGGCTATTCAGGGTGTGGGGGGAAGGAGGTGGAAGGATGTTCGCAATTCCCGGACTTTTATGGACCGACACGGTTTGATGTTCAAGCACACCTTTGGTCACCCATTTATTCACAAGATAAGGCCCGTTGTTGAATTTGGCTTTCATCTCACTCAAGAGGACGGTCCCGGTCTCAAAAATTTCACTCAGGAATTCAACCTCGTTTTTTACCTTTGATGATTTTGCCCTCTTTGCAAGTGCGGTCTCAAGGTCAACGTCCTTTTTCGGCCTGATAAATTTCAATTCATAAGAATCTGTGATCACTTCTTTTTTCGCCCGACTTTCGATCGATAACCACCCCTTTTTTTGAAGCGGGTAGAGCTTCTTAAGGGGCCAGGGAAGCCTCTTGTCAGGATGGTCCTTTATCCAGGAAAGAAGTTCTGATTCCTCGGAAGCGAAAAGACGGCTGTCAAGGACCGCCAATCCTTTTTTCGTCAGGTGTGCTGTCCTGAAATAGGCTTCCGGCAGGGCGGATCGGATCACCATTCCGATTGGGTGGATATAATAATCGGCTATCCATTCAAAAAAAGGGACCGTCTGTCGCAGGAAAAGGGGTTCCGCGTCCAAAATGTCGACTATTTCCTTCAGGTTTTGATCTGACAGATCAGGGCCAGGGATCTCCTCCAAGACATAAGCGGTAACCTTTCGATTGTTGAACGGGACGAGGACGCGGCATCCAACCCAGACCGTTGGCGCAAGCCCTTTGGGGACAGCGTAGAAAAATGTTCCTTTAACGGGAGCAGATATGGCGACTCTAAGATGTTTTGGCTTTTGGCTGGTCATCTCTTCCTGGTGTGCTGGAAGACGCCGTCCCAATCTTCAGGCGGTGGGTCCTCCGAATAGGCATTGCAGCGCTCGAGCATCACTTTAGAGGGCGAATCGTCCGGCCAAAACGTCAGGGCGCGACTGAAGTACTCGATCGACGATCCCCAGCGCTGGAGTCGGTATGCCTCCAGCCCGTATGCATAGGATCTAAGGGCCTGTTCTCTATTTTCCGAGAATCCCAGGATCTCCTCCGCGCTTTTCTCTTTCATCAAATTTGTCTTTCTCTGCCTGATACGGTTGAGGGTTCAATGGGTCGGGTGAAACAGGAAATTTGCTTGATTTGAGAATTTGTAGAACAAATTTTGTGAATTGACAATATATAACATAGATGATAGATGTCATACAGAAAATGCACTGCTTTGATAAGACCTGATTTGGCGGCAAAATATCGGTACAGCAAAGAGGAGGCATCAGATGTCTGGAGGCAATTCGAAGAAGTTTATCCTTTGGTTTAGTGAGATCGGCATAGAAGATGTTCCCTTGGTCGGTGGCAAGAACGCATCGCTTGGAGAAATGTACCAGAACCTTCACAGCAAGGGGATCAAGGTGCCCAACGGCTTTGCCATTAGTGCCTATGCCTATCGCTATTTCTTAAAGTACGCCGGGATTGAAGATGAAATCAAGAAAGTCTTCAAAGGCCTTGACACACATGATCTCCAAGATCTCATGAGAAGGGGGAGACAGGCCCGGGACATCATTGTACATGCGGAGTTCCCCCCGGACCTGACCCAGGCCATTTACGGGGCCTACGATAAATTAGCTGAAGAGTTCGATCAGCAAGGATTAGATAACTTAGATGTGGCGATCCGGTCATCGGCTACTGCGGAAGACCTCCCTGATGCCTCATTTGCCGGTCAGCAGGATACCTTTCTGAATATCCGGGGTAGGCGGAGCGTCCTGGACGCCTGCAGGAAATGTTTTGCCAGCCTGTTTACCAACCGGGCCATTTCTTATCGCCATGACAAGGGGTTTGGCCAGTTTGAGGTTTCGCTTTCTATCGCGGTCCAAAAAATGGTTCGAAGCGATTCTGCCTATTCCGGGGTCATATTCTCCATCGATACGGAGACCGGTTTCAAAGATGTGGTTTTCATTACCGCCGCATACGGTTTAGGGGAAAACGTGGTTCAAGGGGCGGTAAACCCTGATGAATTCTATGTCTTTAAGCCTACGCTGAAGATGGGAAAACCGGCGATTATCAGCCGGAAGGTGGGGGATCGGGATATCAAGATGATCTATTCCATGGATGATGACGCCACGGTCAGAAATGTTCCAACGACCTTGGCTGAAAGGCACCGTTACGTGCTGGAGGAAGATGAAATCGTCAAGCTGGCGCAGTGGGCCTGCACGATTGAGGAACACTACAGTGAAGAAGCTGGATATTTCAAACCGATGGATATTGAATGGGCGAAAGATGGAGATGGTGTCAATGTAGGCAGTGGGGAGCTCTTTATCGTTCAGGCAAGGCCTGAGACCATCCATTCGCAAAAAGACACGTCCACTTATGAAAGCTACCAGATGATAGAGAAAGGAGAGGTCCTGGTCACCGGGACCGCCGTTGGGACCAAAGTAGGGCAGGGGGTGGCGAATGTCATTCAGGCAACGGTGGAGATGCATAAGTTCAAAGAGGGCCAGGTACTGGTCACAAGTATGACCGACCCTGACTGGGAACCGGTCATGAAAATCGCTTCGGCCATTGTTACCAATAAGGGCGGACGTACATGTCATGCTGCAATTGTATCCCGGGAGTTGGGCATCCCCTGTGTTATCGGAACCGGTAACGGTGATGAAATCATCAAGGCCGGTCAGGAAGTGACGGTCTCCTGCTGCGAGGGCGAGACCGGTCATGTTTACAAAGGGCTGATAGAGTTCAAGGTGGAGTCGTATAACTTCAAGGAACTCCCCGAAACCCGTACCCAAATCATGATGAATGTGGGGATGCCCGAAAAGGCGTTTTCCCAGGGGATGATTCCCAGTGACGGTGTGGGTCTGGCACGAGAGGAGTTTATTATTAATGCCCACATCGGGATCCATCCGCTTGCCCTGCTTAATTATGACCAATTAAAGGAGAAGGCGAAGACCGATCAGAGGATAGCGGGGGTCGTGTACAAGATTGACCAGATAACGGCTGTCTACGATGACAAGAGGCAGTTTTTCATTGAGAAACTGGCAGAGGGGATCAGTCGAATCGCTGCGGCGTTTTATCCCAATGATGTCATTGTGCGGCTGTCTGACTTCAAGACCAACGAATATGAAAACCTCCTTGGCGGATTTATGTATGAGCCTACCGAGAGTAACCCGATGATCGGCTGGAGAGGGGCTTCCCGTTACTACGACGAGAAATTTATGCCCGCTTTCGAGCTTGAGTGTCTTGCACTCCGCAAGGCCCGAAACGAGGTGGGGCTCACCAATATAAAAGTCATGGTGCCTTTTTGCAGGACCCCTGAAGAGGGGAAAAAGGTCATCGAGCTTATGAAGAAATTCGGTCTGGTCCAGGGGGAGGATGGGCTTGAGGTATATGTCATGTGCGAAATTCCCAGTAACGTGATCTGTGCAGATCAATTTGCGGATATATTCGACGGTTTTTCAATCGGTTCCAATGACCTGACCCAGTTAGCCCTCGGTCTCGACCGGGATTCTTCCTTAGTCGCCCATCTATATGATGAGAGAAACGATGCGGTAAAACGCCTGGTGGCACAGGTCATCGAGGTCGCCAAAAAGAAGGGAAAGAAGATCGGGATCTGCGGACAGGCCCCAAGCGATTTTCCCGATTTTGCGGAATTCCTGGTTGAATGTGGCATTGATTCCATGAGCCTTATACCTGATACCGTGATCAAGACCCGCCTGGCAGTTGCGAAAAAGGAAAAGGAATTGGGTATCAGTCCGGAGAAAAAATAAGAAATGGAGAGGATAAGAATCTTAGGAACAGGTTCTTATGTGCCGCCGAAGGTCCTGTCCAATGCTGACCTGCAGAAAATGGGTCTGGATACCACCGACGAATGGATTGTCCAGCGAACCGGCGTGAGGGAGAGGAGGATTGCAGCCCCGGAAGTAACCACCTCTGATCTTGGCTATGAAGCAGCACTGAAGGCCTTTGATATGGCCGGGATCACCGCTAAGGACCTCGACCTCATTATCGTGGCCACTATTACGCCCGATACCTGCTGCCCTGCTGCAGCCAACTGGCTTCAGGCCAAATTGGATGCGCCGCAGGCCGTCACATTCGACATTGCTGCCGCCTGCTCCGGTTTTATTTTCGCGCTTAACGTGGCAGAACAGTATCTGAAGACCGGTGCTGCCAAATGCGTCCTTGTGGTGGCAGCGGAAGTCATGACCCGAACTCTCGACTGGACCGATCGAAATTCCTGCATTCTGTGGGGGGACGGCGCGGGTGCTGCTGTTTTGTCATTGGGTAATGGCGGGCCCGAGATCTTGTCCACCCATCTGCATACGGACGGGGTGAACGGCCAGGACCTCCTGATGCCGGGAGGCGGGTCCAAGACGACCCCCATCTCTCACGAAAGCGTTGACAAGAAGCTTCACGTCCTGAAGTTGATTGAAGCCAATGCAAGTTTCAGGGTGGCGGTAAGGCATTTTGTCAATTCTATCAAGGAGTCTGCCAAACATAACAACGTGGCGGTAGAGGACATCAACTGGTTTATTCCACATCAGGCAAACCTGCGCATGTTCCAATCGATCGCTAAAACCCTGAATCTCCCGATGGATAGATTTTACGTGACGCTTGACAAGTACGGCAATATTTCGTCTGCCTCCTGCGCCATTGCCCTGGATGAGGCTGTCAGGGATGGAAGCATTCAGAAAAACGACTTGATTTGCCTTCCGGTCTTTGGTGGGGGGTTGACCTGGGGGAGTGCACTGATACGCTGGCACTGACGCGATTCTCAATACCCCAAGAAGGAGTATGAGGAATGATGATGCAAACACTGAGGGATCGGGGCATTGGGTTTAAAGCGGGTTCAGATTCTGTTTTGGAGGATCGACCCATCCTGGTTATGATTCACGGGGCAGGGGGGGATTCCCAGGTATGGCAGAATCAGACCCACCTCCTGAAAGGATCTCTCAATACCTTGGCCGTAGACCTGCCAGGTCACGGGGCGAGTGTAGATGGGGCCAAATCGGACTTGGATGAGTATGCAAAATGGTTGATTGAAAGTCTCGAAGCCATTTTTTATGAGCCAATATTCTTGATGGGCCATTCCATGGGCGGGGCCATTGTCCAGAAGGCAGCCCTGTTGGCCCCCCATTTGATGAAAGGAATCATCCTGGTCGGCACAGGTCCCCGGCTTCAGGTGGCTCCCATGTTCTTAGAAGGGCTGCAGAAAGATTTTGAAAGTATGGTTGACAATATCATAGGGTTTGCTTACGCGTCCGGCACAGATGCCCTGCTCATAAAAGAGGGCGCGAATTTGATGAAAAAAGCCGGACAGGACATGGTCTATGGCGATTTTTCAGCGTGCAACCGGTTTGACGTACGAAGCGAGGTGGGGAAGATCAGTCTCCCCTGTCTCATCATTTGCGGCGATGAGGATAAATTGACACCGCCCGCCCTTTCCAAAAAACTGAATGAATCTATCGAGAGAAGCAGGATGGAAATATTGCCTGATGCAGGCCACATGGTAATGATTGAAAACTACAAGGCCTTTAATGACTGCGTGCTCGGCTTTATCCTGAAAACCGGCGCATGATTTCCTTTCGTTTTTGACAAAGCGTGATCTTCGAGTCATCTCTGACCGCCCTACTTCTGCCTGGCTATGAAACCGCTTGGCAACTCGTCATAAGTACAGCTTACTAAATTTCTTTTCATCTCTCCTGCTATCAAGATCCAATGAAGTGCCTGCTCCGCTTAAGCCAACAAACTTTAACCCTAAACCTTCATAGTCGGAAAGCATTTTTTCAAGCTCTGACATTTTTAAACCTTGCCTATATCGTCTGATCACTTTTTTCCCAAATATTGCCTTTAACTTATCCCTTGAACTCTTCCTGTATAGTTTTCTAATATTGTATGCTTCATCGATCCTTTCTGCCGGGATATTCTCTAAATTCGCAAAAGCCATGCTTGTTATTCTGAACCCAACTTTTCCGTCTTCTCGAACCTCTTCTTCGTCGATGTAATCATTGGGAAATATATTATCTGGCACCATTTTAAAAAACGGTCGGGGGAATAACCTGTAATATCTCTTTAACAAGGATTCTTTCACGATTGGATATATCCAATCATATTCATTATATAACTCTCGACATATCCCTATGAATTCAGACACATCCTCTTCTCTTGTTGTAGGTGAATCCGAAGCAATAAACAGGACAAATTTTTCTCCGGCATAGTTATACCCTTCCTTTACATTTTGCCCGAAACTCTCCTTTTGCTGGATGAGTCTAATATTACTCTCCTCTGATAATAAGTCAGGATCAATTTTTTCCCTCATCTCCTTTTCAGGACCAACAACTATGATTCTGTCTATCTCTTTTGTATTCCTGAGTGTGTTTAATATGTATTCTACCATTGGCTTTGCCTTGTCACCAACACCCCTCGTCGCCTTTATCTTTTTTAACGATTTATATCCTCTCCGGAAATACCATTCTCTATAGGAGAATAGATCCTCCAACTGGTGCCAAAACTCTTTAAAAGAGAACTTTTTGGTGCCCCCTGCTAAAACTACTGCAACTATCTTTTCAAAAGTCATCATTTAGGAAAACCTACACCCTTATCTAAAATTTAATATCAGCTCAATAAATATAGGAAAATGAGCCGCGGGCTCTTTCACTGGTTTCGGGGTTTGCTGACACCTGACACCTGGTTTTCAATATTATGAGCCGAATTACCGCAAGCTATTGAGAAGATATCATGAAAATAACTAAGATGATTTTTGTTGCGCTGATCAGGTTGGGGATGGTCATGACAGTGGGTTAATCAAGGTTAAAAACGATCGCTTTTTCGTCGGTTTGCCCCAGGCGTAGTGGAAATGGAAGTTTTTGATGGTTCAGAACCCGGTTAATAAACTTTTTTCCGTCACCCTGGAATTCAACAGAAGCAGATATGGAATTACCCTTGATCTTAGATGGGACCACTGATTTTATCCCGATTACCTCCTCCCTGAGAAAATCGCTGAAGAGCCAGAACTGTTTTGGCCTGCTCATGCCTGCCAATGTGACTTCTAACTGATAGATTTTTTCATACTCGCTGGTAACAGCCCGGATAATGCACGGGCACAACGTGGCGGCCAGCCGGTTCACAATCCCCTGGAGAACTCCGATAATTTGCTCCGTGTCTGTCAGTTCCTCCTCAATCCAGTCAGAAGTTGATCCCTGACAAATCTGGATCCCCTGGGACACGTCCAGGACATTCATAGTTAACGACATTTCCCTTTTTTCGCTGATCTTGCTCTGACCGAAAATCACGACATCGGCCGAGAAGAGCCGCCCCCATTTCAGAATATCTTCATTTTGAAGGTCAGGAGATGTCAAATCGTTAAATTGTTTGGCATCAGGGGGACTCAACGCCCGGTTAATAGCCCTGAATCCCCTCTCCTGGAAGACTTTATGGAGCGCAAGCTCCACTGCGCTCAGACTCTGGAGCCCTTCCGCATCTTTCCACCAATACCGTACATTGTCTCCTTCAGCTTCAGAAACCAGGAAGAGTACTTTGACGAGAGGAACCTCAGTAAGCAGCGCCCCTGCCGATCTGAGCTTTTCCCTTATGATGCCTTCATTGACCCTGAGTCTAATGAGGACCTTGTATTTTTCATCGGCCTGATGTTCCGCCAAGATATGAAAGTTTTCAATTTCTTCCTTAGCGCCTGGTATGATTTCTTCGGTTATCCTCTCAAAACTATTTACGACACCCTGGCTTCCAAGGAGATTTACAATATAATCTTCCACGCCTTTCATCAAGGCCTGGGCGATAGCCTTTTCTTTTGCGACAGCTGAGTTTCCCTTGAGAATGGGGCTGATGCCTATGGCCAGCAGCTCAGTTTTCTTCTGGTTCTCACCTGTTTCGGCCTGTGAAAGGGAGAGACCGAAAATGAGAAAACATGCAAGAAAAATAATAAGGATAGCTTTTCTGTTCTGCCCCACGAAAAACCTACAATTTTGGTGCCTCAAGAGTTATGCCCGGATTTCTGAAGGGACTTCAGCTCTTTCTCAGATTCCATGACGAGTCCTTTATTGATCGTTAGGACCTTTTTAAATGCCTTCTCTGCTTCGGATTGCCTGTTCGCTTTCTTATATGCAACGCCCATATAGTAATATGCTTCGGGGAGGTCTCCTTTGTACTGTAGGGCGTCGGCAAACCTCTCTTTTACTTTGACTAACCAGTTTTTCCCTTCCTCCATTGTATAAATTTGCATAAACCCGACGTAAGCCAACGCCTTATCCTTTTCTGTTTTGGCATGATCTCTGGCGCTGCGCATTGATTCTAAAGCATGTTCAAATTTTCTTTCTTTGCCGTAGGTCAGTCCCAGACCCCGATATGCCCCAGGGTAGCCAGGATTAAGTTGCAAGGCCAGCTCGAACTCTCTCTTGGCATCGTAGAAATAGTTTTTCTCGAGTAGTTTTAGACCGCTGGAGACATGGTGTTCCGGGGTGTCCAGTACGCTTTCAGGCTCCCTCGGCTTAGGCGAACAGCCTGCAAAAAAGAAAGGGGCCATGAGAAAAACCATAAACATGGTGTAAGAAAGCTTGAATTTAATGAATTGCATCAGAGTTCCTCCAGATCAAAGGCCGTCCCAAAACCCAGGGAGTAATATTAACATATGGACCGGATAGCGAAATGCCAATAGGTCAAGTTCCCTTAGCCAGAAACAGGCTAATTCTATTTAATACCATATTGATATTATCGGGGTCAACCCACAGAACATCAGGTTCCGCTCTGAACCAGGTAAGCTGTCTCTTGGCATATTTGCGAGTATCCCTTTTAAGGCTGTCTATGGTTTCTTCAAGGGAGCACTCTCCCTGTAAATA
>Ga0180007_10006907_pt1 | contig 10920 bp, 6 predicted proteins | sample MM_PC_MetaG_FD_121122 | JGI IMG/M metagenome (GOLD analysis project Ga0180007, IMG submission 121122) | Groundwater microbial communities from the Aspo Hard Rock Laboratory (HRL) deep subsurface site, Sweden - MM_PC_MetaG | ecosystem: Environmental > Aquatic > Deep subsurface > Groundwater...
CCCCAATCAGCCCCAGATCCAAACCATTTGGTCTGACTATTATTATAAGGCCAATCTCCTCCACTATCAGCAAACCCATCCCCGTCAGAATCAATTATTTTCCAGGTATAGTAGTCATCATAAAAGTTCCCTTCAGCCTGATAGCCAGCACCCTTACCAGAGTTTGTTGTGTTAAAGTGATTATCATAGCCATTGTCTGGAACATCATAAAAGTAATACAAGTCAATACTGCTCATATAATTGTCATAAAATGTATTGTTATACCCGCCAACAACAAACGAAACATTCGCATTCGAAAGCGTATTGTTGTGAATAACAGCGCCTGTGGCATTGGCTGTTGAGTGACCCATTGCAATGATGTTGACGCCCGAAGTTGCATAAATCACGCCGTCGACGACTGCTGGAGATGAATATACATAACTAGGACCTACACTAGTGATTGAATAGTTCCCTCTTAGTGTACCATTGGTGTAAATCGCAAAGATGCTGTTTTTAATTGAACCGATATATATCACGCCGTCGACGACTGCTGGAGAATATCCATAAATTAAATTTACATTGGAATATGTCCACTTTAATGTGCCATTGGTATATATTGCATAAAGTTTATAGTCAGAATCCGAAACTATATAGATCACATTGTCGACGACTGCTGGGGTTGATGAAATAACATTACTGGTTGAATAATTCCATTTCAGCGTGCCGTTAGTATAAATTGCATAAGTATTGTTATCACTTGAACCAACATAAATTACGCCATCAACAACTACTGGGGATGTATATGGAAACTCACCTAATGCTGAATAATTCCATTTATGGGTTCCGTTGGTATAGACTGCATAGATATTTTTTTCACCATTTGTAGCAAAATATACTACACCATCGACAACTGTTGGGGATCCAGTAACCCAAATGCCTTCAAATGTATAATTCCATTTAAAAGTTCCGTTGATCCAGAGTGATGCAAGAGCCCAATCTGTACCAATATAAAGTGTATCGTCGACTATTGCTGGAGATGAATATCCAATACCGTTCCCGTTAGTTGAATAATTCCATCTATGGGTTCCGTTGGTAAAGATCGCATAGATTTCTTCACCATCTTCTGAACCAAAATAAACTACACCATCGACAACTGTTGGGGTTGACCACACTTTACCATTTACTGAATAATTCCATTTATGGGTTCCGTTGGTATAGACTGCATAAACCTTGCTGTCATCTGAACCGAAATACACTACACCGTCGACGACTGTTGGAGCTGTTTGAATTTTATCACCAGCTGAATAATTCCACATTACTGTACCATTACCACTCGCAACTCCGCCTGTTGTTCCAGTGCGATTAAAATTCTGACCGAATGTTGGCCATGTATGGTTACCGTTTGTTACAACACTTTGGTTAAATTGGTTAATTGTGCAATTATACATTGTGAAGTTGTCTGCGCCTATATTTACTCCGATTGCATTTTTATTGCTAGGTCCTATGATTGTATTATCAGCACAATCTAAGATTATATTATCTGCTACAACCCTCATGCAGCTTCCAAAATCATTATGAGATACATCACTTGTGAGAACATATTTTGTGTCTGCTGTGTTAAGTGTTGCGCAGTAGTTTAAGTTAACAGCCAGCACTGTTGGAACAAAATAAGCGCTAAATGAAACTAAAATTGTTAAAACTAAAAAAATCTTCCAAACACTTTTCATGTATTATTATTGGTTAATTGTTATAATAATTAATTTGTATCCCCTTTAAATGACACTAATAAATAAAAAACCCCGACTTTAGCCGGAGTTTTGTGGTTATTGGAAGGTGTTGATAAAATTTACAATTTACCAACTACCATCTGGTAAAAATCTACTCAGAAAGATATCAGTTTCACCATTTGATGTTCCCCAGGATTCATCTGGTCCTGGATCAAAGTCAACGATTCCAGAGAAGTAACCTGTTACATAAACATTACCTGTTACATCCGCAGCAGCAACACTTAAACCCTCGTCCTCAAAGAGTCCGCCCCATGTTTTTGCCCAGAGGAAAGATCCTGAAGAATGGATTTTACTTAGGAAAACCTCTTTGACACCGTTTGAGATGTGATTATCTATGCCTGATTTCGGATCAAAATCAACAGTTTCAGAGAAGTGGCCTGTTACATAGGCATTTCCTGCTCCATGAACAGTAATGCTTCGGCCCTGATCATATGAACTACCGCCCCAAACATTTATCCAACTGAGTCCACCTGAACTGGAGAATTTGCTTATAAATACATCGGTTTCACCATTCGAGGTATGATTATCCACTCCTGCACCTGGGTCGAAGTCAACAGTATCAGAGAAGAAGCCTGTGACATAAATATTCCCTGATCCGTGCGCAGCAGAACCATAACCAACATCCGATAATGATCCACCCCAAGTGTTTGCCCAATCAAATATGCCTGAAGAATGGATTTTACTTAAAAAGATATCCTCAAGACCGTTTGAGGTGTGATTATTTAATCCTGCGCCTGGATCGAAGTCAACAGTATCAGAGAAGGAACCTGTGACAAGCACATCTCCTGATGGATCCATGATGACACCATAGCCGATATCTTCTGAAACACCACCCCAAGTTATTGTCCAGAGGAAAGATCCCGAGGAATTAAATTTGCTCAGGAAAATATCTTCAGCGCCGTTTGAGGTGTGATTATTTAATCCTGCGCCTGGGTTGAAATCAACAATTCCTTTGAAATAACCTGTAATGTAAGCGTTGTCTAATGAGTCTATGGTAGCATTATAACCAATATCTTCTGAATTACCACCCCAAGTTATTGCCCAAAGAAGATTACCTGAAGGATTGAATTTGCTTAGGAAAATATCTTCAGCACCGTTTGATGTATGCCAAACCTCACCTGTTCCTGGATCAAAATCAACAGTTCCTTTGAAATAGCCTGTAACGTAAGCATTATCTGATCCGTCTACGGTTACACCATAACCCGTGTCTTCTAGATTTCCGCCCCATGTTATTGCCCAGAGAAAAGATCCTGAGGAATTGAATTTGCTCAAGAAGATATCGCTAGAGCCGTTTGATGTACCCCAAGTCTCGCCTGCTCCTGGGTCGAAGTCAACACTCTGTCGGAATTCACCTGTCACATAGGCGTTACCTGATCCGTCCATAGCGACACCACGACCATAATCTTCCAGTTCCCCACCCCAATTGTTTGACCAACCAGGTTCGATACCTATTTTGAAAATCTGATATGTCGCAAACTCAGGCATTGTAAAAAGACCTGTGAGAGGACTTAGAGTAGGATCAACCCGTTCGATTCCATCCATACCATTGAGTAATGGGAGTTCATTCAAACCAGGAGGATAGCTATCAGCTACCTTGACAAGACCGGGATATATACCACGTGAAGCACCAGCGACATTAACAATTGTACCACTATAAACAAGTGGATCAGATGGATCATGTCCAGTTCCTGAAACTGGATTATTCCCATCGATGGTAATTGGAGTGTTTATCACGCCTGGAACATCAATGAGAATCTGCGATACCGATGAATCTGCATGCATTTCATTAAGAGCTTCTCCAACCGCAATGCCGTGGTTCATATCAACTGCATGAATCTCTATTTGCGCACTTGATGATGTATCTCCACTCTTAAGATCATTAGAAATCAACACAACTGAAACCTCGCTTGCAGCTTTTTTGATGTGTTGCGGAATACGATATTCCGGATCGAATCGTTGTGATTTCGTTGCAGCACTCACAGCATATGTACATCTAATAGCGAAGATAAAGTCCATCTGATCAGATGGGATGTTAAACACATAGTCCTGATAGTTGTAATCACATCCCATCGCCATAACCAGATTTCCTGATGGTGGTGGATTTATTACGCTTTCAAATCCCATTGGATTTGTAAGATTGAAATTACCCTGTGAGTAATCGTCAAAGTGAAGAACATATGGATGAATTGTTGCATCAGTTGGGAAAATACTATCGAACGAGTCATCAAGATAACCAGTATATCCATCAGCGTTGATTAAACTGAATCCAGCTGTTAATTCCCCTATCAGTGGAAAATTTGATGCAGTTGCATCTGAAACCACGATCCCCTCAACATTAAACACATGTAGATCAGCACGATTGCGTCCTGTTATTGGTTTGAGAATATCTCCAACATCAAACGGATGTTTTATCCCGATTGATACGACAACATTTACATCAGTATCAATAGAAACTGATTTTATTTTTGCACAATCGGTGCAGGGTGCTAATTGAAGGAAATTCGTGATATCCACAACCTCGAGTACATCTGTTAATGAGTTCTTCCGCAAACTGGTAAGTTCAGCTGATGATTTATCGAGACTAAGCTGGAACAAACCAAGAGTACCCATCCCCGCTGATATACTTCCATCTGCCAGATAATCAGTAATAATCATAGGAAGAGTTAATTCTTCATCAGAAGTACCTGATGAAGTTACTGGGTTTGTATTGGAACATCCAAGAATCGAGATTGTAAAAATCATCACAATCAATAGAAACAAATGTTTGTTTCTCATTTCATTCACCTCTTGTTGAGTTTTTTATCAAAAAATATTGTTACTGATGTTAGTAATAATGACCATTTTCTAATAGTTTGATTACATACGCGTCTTTTTTCCAAACAGATGTGTGTTCATCAGCATCAGGACCTGGGTCGAAATCGACTGTTTTTTTGAAACCCCCCGTTACATAAACATTGTTTGAATTATCAACAGTAACAGAATTGCTATAATCATCATCGTCGTCGCCCCATACTCGAACCCATTTGAAATCGCCATTAGAATCAAGTTTTGTTAAAAACATATCACTCATGTCATAATCGCTGTTGTTCACGCGTTCTATAATACCTGGACCTGGGTCGAAATCGACTGTGTTTGATCGAAATAAACCCGTGACATAAATGTTACTTAAATCATCTACAGCAACCCTATATACATAATCAGCAAGTTCTCCGCCCCAACTAAGAGCCCATATGAAATTACCATTTGTGTCAAATTTACTCAGATATGAATCAGTTGATCCAATTGATGTTAGTAATAAAACATTCGAACTTGGGTCAAAATCGTTAGTACCACTAAACATGCCTACGACATAAAGTGTTTCATCATAATATGTTATATTTTCTCCAACACTACTCGAATTGTTTCCCCAAGTTCGAGCCCAGATGAAATTACCGTTTGTGTCAAATTTGCTTATGAATACCCATCCTGTACGAATATCTTCACCAGGACCTGGGTCAAAATCAACACTATACGAAGTAAATGAGCCTGTAACATAAATTTCCTCAGACCTGTCTGTGGAAACGGACATACCATGATCTGCTTTATCATCACCCCATACTCGAGCCCATCTGAAATTACCATCAGAATCGAAACTACTTAGAAAAATATCACTCTTTCCAGAACTACTAGCTGTATATTGCACTACGTCAGGACCAGGATCGAAGTCAACAGTACCATAAAAATCGCCTGTAATATAAACATTGTTTGAATTATCGATAGTTACCCCTCTCCCCTCATCTGTACCGATTGAAGAGTTTCCCCAAGTTTTAGCCCATTGATAATCGCCATTAGAATCCAATTTCAATAAAAACACGTCTATTATACCATTCGATGTGTACCAATCTTCACCAGGACCTGGGTCAAAGTCTACGGTACCAGCAAAATGACCTGTGATGTAGATATTATCTGATGACGTTGAAAGAATTGCAGAATATACCATGTCTCCTCCGGGTCCGCCCCAGGTTTGAACCCATAGAAAAACTCCTTTTGAATCAAATTTACTTAAAAATACATCGTGAGCCATACCTAAGCACGCGCGTTTTTCTTCGTCTGGACCTGGGTCGAAATCAACGAGAGAACTAAAATATCCCGTGACATATGTATTTCCTAATTCATCAACAATAACATCGGTTCCAGCATCATCTCCAAGACCTCCCCAGGTTCTAGTCCAACCAGTATGTTCTCCTTTTATTAACACAGAAAATGTTTGATATGTTGCGAACTCAGGAATATCGTACCCGATTCTGTTACCATCGGGTACATCGATTAATATATCTGGTTCGGTACCAATAACCGATTCTCCAGGAATTCTGGAATCTGTTACTTTGACCAACCCGGTATAAAATCCTTTACTGATTCCGTTTTCATTCGCAAATGAAGCAGTATATGTAAGTGGATCATCCCAGCCGTTGGTTTCTGTGTCATCCGTTTCAGCAGTGATTAGTTCATTGGTCATGCCTGGAACTTCGACCGTCACGGAGATTATATCACTTAAAGCACTGATATGATCGGTGTTGTTAATATCTGGATAAGTGTTTGCTACAACTGTACCATGATTCCAGTCATATATATTGATTGTTATATCGCGTTTGGTGTTTTTATCCATCTCTTCCCAAGTTTCATCCGGTGATAATGAAGTGACATTGATTTTCCACGCTGCTTTGCGGTTAAATTCCGGGACGAAATACACAGGATATGTTCTTCCCCAAAAATCTGCACTTACACCATATCCCATCGTCAAATATAAATTAAAAGTGAAAATAGATCTATTATTGAAGATGACATCAAAGCTCTGAAAATTAGTACCCATTACAAAACGATTGTTTTCAGAATTTTGATAACAAATTTTATATGGAAGTGCAATCTCTTTCCCAACAACACCGGTTAGATCCAATGTATATCCGTCTGCGTTGTATAGAATATCAGTATAAACATCAACATTTATCTGTGTATAAGTTATTGGGGTTAAATCCAGTGGCTCAATAACTAACGCTAGATCGAAAACATCAAGGTCGAGGCGATTCGTTGCTGATGGCAGTTCTGCTGGATTACCTTTTTCAAATGGGTGTTTTACTGCAAAATTAAGAACTATATTTTCGTTGTCATCCAAACTAACACTGTTTACCCGCAAACAATCTCTACAATATCCGGTGAAAAAATGTCGTCCTGAGACAACATAAGACTCACCTAAGGCCGATGTTCTCATTGAATTCAATTCAAAATCACCATCAGGTGAAAGTGTCAAACTGTATGCACCCAACATTCCGATAGCACTAACGCTATCGTATGCAATCACTGGAAGATTATCAAGATCTATAATCTTAACATCTTTTGTGATACCTGTATTGATAGGGTTTCCTCCCCCAACGCATCCCACAATCATAATAATAAGGGATGCTATAATCGTAAGAATTAGTGATTTCATTGTATTAGATCTCCTTGATTTAGAATTCGATGAAATTTATTTCATGACCTTTGTGGTCAATTAATAAGATTAAAGAAAAGTGTGCATGAGCTTCTATTTGAGCTTACTTACACAAAAAATGCAAGTATTGAGCGCTAGCCAGTATGTGAATAGTTGAAAATGACAATGATACGTATAAGTGTTACTAAAGGGGTATAAAAAGATTCTGCTTGATATTGGTTCAATTTTTGAAAAAAATATCTATTTGAAGTGCTTATTAAAAAATATTTTAAGCGTGGTAAAAAATTTACCAGTAAATCATTTAAATGCTGATTCTTTTTGTTTATTATGTCAGATATATTATTAATCAGCCCGCCGAACGGCATTCCTGCTACAGAGCATATAAGCATATCAAAGAATGGAAAATTCACAAAGTCCTTGCCTTTAGGTCTGGGCTATATTGCCTCTTCGTTAAAAGACAGCGGTTATGACGTAGAAGTTGTTGACTTTAATGCAGAAAACCTCTCTTATGACGATGTGTATCAATTTCTTGATGGTGTTCGCTATGTTGGCGCAACATCAATAACAGCAAACGTAAACAATGCATTGAAAATATTCGAGAATGTAAAAAATTATGACGGTAGCATAAAAACTCTGATAGGCGGACCGCACGCAACAAGCGAACCAGAAGAAACTGCATCTATGCCGTATGTAGATATCGTAGTGGTTGGCGAAGGAGAAGAAACAGCAAAACAAATTTTGGATGGCAAGCCGTTGGATAGAATAGAAGGAATATCCTACAAGGGCAATGGTGGCGTAGTGTTAAATGAAGGCAAGGGTAAAATAGATGATTTGAATGACCTACCTTTTATCGATTACAGCTTATTCTCGTTTCAGGCATACAGGCCAAGCGAACACAGAAATCTTGGTCACGGCATAAACGAACCTTATTATGCAACTATGATAAGCAGGGGCTGTCCGTTTGAATGTGGTTTTTGTTCAACAACTCATGATGAGGTTAGAAGAAAAAACCCTGATAAAGTTTTTTCCGAGATAGAATACAACACGAGATTATTAGGCACTGATAAAGTCATGTTTTATGATGATGTTTTCACGTTAGATCGTAATTATCTAGAAGAGGTTTGTAGAATATTAGATAAATTGAACTTAACCTGGGGATGCAACACTAGGGTGGATGTTGTGAACAGAGAAATTCTGGAAATGATGCAAGATTGTGGCTGTAAGAGAGTTTATATAGGAGCTGAGTCTGGAGATGATGGTATACTAAAAAGCATAGACAAAAAACTAACAACTGATAATATATTATCTTTTTCCGAGCTAGCTAAAGATATTGGCCTAGAGTTTTCAGCAAGTTATATTTTGGGTTTGCCAGGTGAAACCAGAAAAACTATCCAAAAAACTATAGATTTTTCAAAGAGGGTTGACGCTGATTTTTCACAGTTTTATATATTTGCACCAGATCCAGGATCTAAAATAAATAAACAAATGAAATCTAATGGTATAATAGAACCGTTTGACTGGTTGGATTATAAAAATATGACAAGAAAAATAACCATGTGCCTGGGTGAAGAAATAGAGTTCACAGAATTGGTGGATATCTTAAATGGTTTGAATATGGGTTGAGATGCTTTATGATAGATGATATAAAAAATGATCCGCATAGAGGTAAAGTGTTACCAATAGTTAGGATACTAGTTTTTAATGAAAAATATCAGTGCCTGTTGCTAAAAAGGAAGAAATCTCCTTATAAAGAATATTGGGAAGTTGTTGGCGGTAAAATAAATTTTAGAGAGAGTTCGGAAAACGCTTCTGCCAGAGAACTGTTAGAAGAAACCGGAATAGATTCTAAGCCAATGTTTTTTGATGTTATTGAGCATATAGATGATGATTATCATAGAATTTTGTTTTCGTTCTTTGTGAAAATAAATCATAGTGATATAAAATTGAGTGAGCATTCAGAATATGAGTGGTTTGATGTGAATAATCTACCAGATAAAATTATACCGCACACAAGAGGTTTTATAGAAAAGGCTTCTAAGAGGATATCTTCTTAGAAACGTGTTTCATTTCCATTATCTTAAAAATGAATTTCCCTGTGTTTGTCAGTGATATCAGAAGTTGTCTGTTTTTAATTTCCAATTCGACTAGTTTTTTCTCTTTGAGATTTTTGAGATGATAGAAAAAAAGCGATTTCATTTTCTCCATTTTTCTTTTGTCTAATTCTATTTTTCTAGATTCTGAATATTTTTTTACAAGATCTGAAAAATTTATTTTATCATAGCCAATCTCATTGAATATCTCTCCTTGTTTTTTTGTTGGGACAACCAGTTCTTTTATATCAAAAGTGGGTAATTTCACTATGCCTTTTGCCCCGCTAGTTAAAAACGGCCTGTCATCATTCACGTTATATTGTTCTGGAATAACATAAAATATCTCTATAGGATAATACTGAGATACTAGTATGGATGCTGTAACTAATATTTTATTTCCGCTGGAGATGTTTATGCCAATTGCATCATACTCGTTAATGTTTTTTTCTATTATTTTAACAAGAGTGAATAAACAATCATCAAAATCATAATAATCTACATAATGAATTTCTGTATCTATTATTTCTTTTATTTTTGAAATGAGATTATTTGTTATCTTTTTTGTAACACCTGACCACTGGCTTTGCTGACCCTTATCAGAAGAACATATCAATATTGCTTTTTTAGGAGGAGATTCTTTTAAACCATAAATTAAACGATCCCATTCCCACCCCATAAGTATTATCTGCAAATTCTTTTTCATATGTTGAAAATATACCATATCTATTTAAATTATTTTTGATATACAAAATATATTCTATTCGTGTTAAAAATATTTCTTCATGTTAAATTTTTTCTTAAATAAGATTTTAAAACTAGTTATGAAACCTTTAATTAATGAAATGGGATAAAGTTACGAAGGTTGATGAATTGAAAAATACAATTCATAATTTCAATAAACAAAGAGAGTGGCATAAATATCATAACCCAAAAAATTTATCAGTTTCAATAGCGATAGAAGTTGCTGAGTTGATGCAACATTTTCAGTGGTTAAAAGAGGAAGATATTGAGAATGAAATTCAGCAAAACCAAGAAAAATTTACTGAAATTAAAGAGGAAATAGCTGATGTCTTGATATATTGTCTTTGTTTCGCCAACCATTTGGATATAGACATAACTGAAGCTATATTAAACAAAATTGAAAAAAACTCTTTGAAGTATCCGAATTCAATTGGATGATGCTATGAGATGCGAAATTTGCAATGATTTGCTTGAAGAAGAAAATATTGTCAAAGGCATCTCGTGTAATGGCACTATTATAACATGTTCCAAATGTTTTTGGAAAAAAATTAACAAATAATACTCTACTTCCTTTTATTCTCTTACGCATTCTTTTGGCGAAAGCTTTATAAAGTAAGAAAGTAATACATTCTTACATGGTATATGTGGAGGTGAAAATATGCCAGAATTGACTAAAATATCATCAAAAGGGCAGGTGGTTATACCATCTGGCATAAGGCACGAGCTTGGAATAAAAACAGGCATGCAGTTGGTGGTTAGCAGAATGGACGATTTTGTGCTCTTAAAAAGAATCACAATACCTGACCCAAAAGCGGAATTTAAAGAATTAACTGAATTAGGGAAAAGGTTTGCAGGGAAA
>Ga0180007_10006908_pt1 | contig 10919 bp, 13 predicted proteins | sample MM_PC_MetaG_FD_121122 | JGI IMG/M metagenome (GOLD analysis project Ga0180007, IMG submission 121122) | Groundwater microbial communities from the Aspo Hard Rock Laboratory (HRL) deep subsurface site, Sweden - MM_PC_MetaG | ecosystem: Environmental > Aquatic > Deep subsurface > Groundwater...
CATAAAGTTTAAATACTTCTAGTTTCTATTTTTTTTATGAAAACAAAAACTAGTTTAAATTTGAATAATAGCACTAGTTTTGCTTTTGGATTTTATTTTTACTTTTACTAAAGTAAATCTACTTTTAACTAGATTTACTGAATGATTTTAATTGTTAGTAATTCTGGTTTTAAGTTTTGAGATTCAGATAAATTTTCAATCCCTAAACTAAACCCGCCCACCCTCCCTTAGGTAGGGATTGAAAATAGGGACAATAAAATATATAAATGAAGAAAATGGCAGAAATGGAAATTAGTAAGGAAGAAGGAATGAGGCAGTTAGAACTTAAAAGGAATTTATTAAATGGGGTTGATGATGGTATAGTGAGGGCTTTGGCTGATCGTGAGAGGCTGGTTAGAGAAATTGGGGAGGTTAAAAGCGAATATGGCTTAGGTAGGTTTGATCCAAGTAGGGAGAATTTGGTTTTTAAAGTTGTTGAGGGTTTAGCAACGCATTATAGTGATACGCCTGAATTTCCTGGTTTTATGAGGGAGGTTTTTTCTTTAGCTGTTAGTTATTCTCATCTTGTTCAAAGAAATATTATGGGGGATAGGAAAACTCCTGAATTAGAAAGATTAATAAGTGACTTAACTGGTTTAAGAATAATGGAACCAAAGCGTTTTATAACTCCGAGAGAAGTTAAGGCAAGATATCCTTTAACTGAGAAAGCTGGAACAACTACTTTGGAAGCTAGGAAGGTTATTCAAAATATTATGTGTGGAAATGATAAAAGAATGTTAATGGTTGTTGGTCCTTGTTCAATTGATGATCCAGAAGCTGCTTTGGAGTATGCTGGTAAGTTAAAAAAACTTGCAGATGATGTTATTGATAATATTTACATTGTAATGAGAACTTATTTTGAAAAACCTAGAACTACTGTTGGTTGGAAAGGTTTTCTTTTAGATCCTGATCGTGATGATAATTATAATATTGAAAAAGGTCATTTAGAATCTAGAAAATTATTAAGAGAAATTAATGAAATGGGAATGCCTTGTGGTACTGAGTTTTTAGGATTATTAACTCCTCAGTATTTTGATGATTTGATTGCTTGGGCTGCTATTGGTGCGAGAACTGTTGAATCTCAGCCGCATAGAGAAATGGCTTCTGGTTTGTCAATGCCTGTTTGGTTTAAGAATAGTACTTATGGTGATGAACAGGTTGCAGTGGATGCTGTTGGATCTGCAAGAGGGAAGCATTTTTTTGTTGGAGGAGATATTGATAGAAATTATGCTATTATTCCTACTTTGGGTAATCCAGATACTGGAATTATTTTAAGGGGTGGAAATGGGACTCCAAATTATGGAGCAGATGCTGTTGCAAGAGCAGTTGGATTATGTAAAAAGGCTGGAATAGACCCTTGGATTATTATAGATGCTAGTCATGCTAATTCAAATAAAGATCATGAAAAACAGGTAGATATTTTAAGAAATATTGTTAAGCAGAGAGCTCTTGGAAATTATCATATTGTTGGAGCCATGGTTGAATCTTATTTAATTGCTGGTAATCAGAAAATTGATGGTGATGTGAAAGGTCTTTCAATGACTGATAAGTGTATGGGTTGGGAAACAACTGAAAGTTCAATTAGGGATGCTTATCAGGTTTTGTCTAGAAGAAAAGCTGTATAACTAATCTTATAAACTTGGTATATTTATTAATATTATATAAAATGAGTACTAATGAAAAAATAGATATGGATAGATTAATTGATAGTCTTAGTCCTAATGAGAGAAAGATAATTCCTTTTTTAAAAGAAGGGACTATGTTAAGTGTTTCTGATAAATCTGAATTAGATGGGACTTCTACTTTACGTGCATTAGAGTTTTTGTCTAATAAAGGGATTGTTGAATTACAGTCTCGCGAGGAAAAGAGTGTTGAATTAGGTTTAAATGGAATACTTTATGTTAAAAAGGGTTTACCTGAGAGACGGTTATCTAATGTGATTGTTGAGAAGACTGCTTTAGGATTAAAAGAGGCTCAGGATAAATCTGGTTTAAGTGAAAATGAGTTTAAAGCTGCATTAGGTGCTTTGAAAAAGAAAGCTTTGATTAATTTATTGAATGGTAAGGTTATTTTAAGTGGGACTAAAGAAGAATTAATTCAAAAGACTTTGGAAGAGAAATTTTTAGAAAGTGTTCCTAGGTCTATTAAAGATTTAGAACCAGAAGAAAAATTTGCTATGGATAATTTGCAGAAGAGAAAAGATATTATTGAAATATTGGATAAGAAGGTTATTGAATTTAGTGTTAGTTCTCTTGGAGAGGAATTGATGAAGAGGGAAATTAAGGAGGATAAAAATATGGTTGAATCTGTTACTCCTAATTTAATTAGAACTGGAGGGTGGAAGGGTAAGAGATTTAGGAGGTACGATATAACTTCTGCTGTTCCGCGTATTTCTGGTGGAAAGAGACATTTTGTTAATCAGGCAACAGATTATGCTAAAAAGGTTTGGTTGGAAATGGGATTTCGCGAAATGAGTGGGAATATGATTGCTAATGGATTTTGGAATTTTGATGCTTTATTTACACCTCAAGATCATCCTGGTCGTGAACTTCATGACACTTTTATAATAAAAGATAAAATTAGTAAATTACCTGATAAGAAAATTGTTGAAAGAGTTAAAAAATCTCATGAGGGGAAGTTAGGGACTAGTAAGGGGTGGGGATATGAATGGAAGGAAGGGCCTGCTAAAGAAGTTTTACTAAGGCCTCATACGACTTTTTTATCTGCTATGACTCTTGCAAGTTTAAAGCCTTCGGATTTGCCTGCAAAATTTTTCTCTGTTGGAAAATGTTTTAGAAATGATACTGTAGATTGGAGTCATGGTTTTGAATTTAATCAGACAGAAGGTATTGTCGTTGCTGAAAATGCTAATTTTAGACAGTTGTTAGGTTATTTGAAAAAGTTTGCTGAAAAAATGGGCTATAAAAAGGTTAGATTTAGGCCACATTTTTTTCCTTATACTGAACCTAGTGTTGAAGGAGATGTATGGAATGAGGAGAAGGGCAAATGGATGGAAGTTTTTGCAGCGGGAATTTTTAGGCCGGAAGTTACTGAACCTCTTTTAGGTAAGCCGATTCCAGTTTTAGCATGGGGTCCGGGATTTGATAGAATGATGATGTTACTTTATGGAATTAGTGATATGAGGGAACTTTATAAAAATGATATAAATCAATTAAGAGATATTAAATTTTGGGAGAAATGATTATGGAAGAATGTATATTTTGTAAAATTGTGAAAGGAGAAGCACCTTGTCATAAGATTTGGGAGGATGAAAAACATTTAGCTTTTTTATCAATATTTCCAAATACAGAGGGATTTTCAGTAGTAATTCCTAAGGAACATTATCCTAGTTATGCCTTTGAAGTTCCAGAAGAGGTTTTAATTGATTTGGTTTTAGCTACAAAAAAAGTTGCAAAGATATTAGATTTAAAATTTGAAGATGTTGGGAGAACTGGTTTAATGTTTGAGGGGTTTGGAGTTGATCATCTTCATGCAAAATTGTTTCCAATGCATGGAACTGGGGATATCAAAGAATGGAAACCTGTTAAATCAGATATTAATAAGTATTTTGAAAAATATCAGGGATACATTTCATCGCATGATTCAGATAGGGCTGATGATGAGGAATTAAAGAAACTTTCTGAAAAGCTAAGGGGGGAAAATGGAAATTAAAGAAGCACAAAAGCAAGTTGATAAATTAATAATGAAATATGGTGGTTATTGGGAGCCTTTATCTATGATGGCTAGAATAACTGAAGAAATTGGAGAATTAGCAAGAGCATTAAATATTAAACATGGCGGAAAGAGAAGTAAGTTTGAGGGAGATGGAAGGGATGTTGAAAAAGAACTGGCTGATGTGCTTTTTACTATACTTGCTATTGCAAATAAAGAAAGTGTTAATTTGGATAAAGAATTTTGCGAGAAGCTTGGAATTGATTATGAAAAATGCAAGGGGGTATATGATAAAGAATGACAATAATGACCCTTTCTAAAGATGAAGTAAAAAAGATAATTGGAAATTTGAAAGATGATGAAATTGATTATCAGTTAAATATGGCTGAGTTGGGTGTGGAGAGAATGGATGATAACGAGATAGACCTGGAGATAACTCCTAATCGTCCGGATTTGCTTTCTGTGCAAGGTTTAAAAAGATACTTGGAAGCTTATTTTAAGAAACCAGGAATGGTTGAGTTTAAGGTTAGTGATCCTGGAAAGGATTTTAAGGTTGTTATTGATAAATCTGTTAAGGCTGTTAGGCCGTATACTGCTTGTGCAATTGTTAAGGGATTGAAATTTGATGATGGAAAGATTATGGAGATAATTGATATTCAGGAGAAATTGCATGGATCATATGGTCGTAATCGTAAGAAATTGGCTATTGGTATTTATCCCCTTGAAGAGATTAAGTTACCGATTAAATTTAGTGCTCGTAATCCGGAGGAGATTAGATTTCAGCCGTTGGAATTTCCAAGAGAGATTAATGGTAGGCAAATTTTAATTCAGCATCCAACTGGAAGGGAGTATGGCGATTTGTTAAAGGGTTGTGAAGTGTTTCCTGTTTTTGAAGATGCTGCGGGAGAAGTTTTGAGTATGCCCCCGATTATTAATAGTGAGAAAACTGGGAAAATTTCTGAAAAAACTAAAGATATTTTTATTGAATGTTCGGGTTTTCATAAAGATTATTTACAAAAGACTTTGAACATGATTGTTAGTGTTTTAAGTGATTTAGGAGGAAAAATTTATGCTATGGAAATTGAGGACAAAGTTGATGGGAATTGGGTTTCTCCGGATCTTTCGGCTGAAAAAATGGAATTTTCAATGGAGGGTTTAAATAAGTTGTTGGGTTTGGAATTGAAGGATAAAGAAATTGGAGATTTGTTAGGTAAGATGGGGATTGGTATGGGGAAAGGGGGTGAAAAAACTTTTGCTTTGATACCTCCTTATAGAACTGATATTTTGCATGAAGTTGATTTAAGCGAAGAGGTTGCAATTGCTTATGGTTATGATAATTTTAAGCCAGAGATTCCTGAAATTTCAACTATTGGTGAGGAGGATCCTGTTAGTATTTTGAAGAGGAAGATTTCAGATGTTTTAATTGGATTGGGTTTGTTGGAGGTTTCGTCGTATCATCTTTCAACTAAGGAAAAACAGTTTAAGAGAATTGGGATTAAAGAGTTTAAAGATAAAATGATTGAAGTTATGGACTCAAAAACTGAGAATAATATATTGAGGACGAGTTTGTTTGCAAATAGTATTGCTATTTTGTCGGAGAATTCTGATGCGTCTTATCCTCAGAAGATTTTTGAGTTGGGTCGTGTTTTTTCGCATGATGAAAAAAGTGAGACTGGTGTTGGTGAAGAAGAGAGGTTATGTGTTAGTTTGTGTAGTGAAAAAGCAAATTTTACTGAAGTGAAACAAGTTTTGGATTATTTAATGAGGATGTTTGATGTTTCTTATAGTATTGAGGAGACAACACGAGAAGGGTTTATTGATGGGCGTTGTGGAAGTGTGATTGTTGATGGTAAGGAGATTGGTTTTCTTGGAGAGGTAAGTCCGTTTGTTTTGAAGAATAATAAGATTAAGATGCCAATGGGTGTGTTGGAGATTGGTTTGGGTGGGTTTCACCCAAAATAACTACCATTACTAGGTTTAGAATTATCATGACCGTTACTCATTTTTTCGGTTAGTGCTAAGAGGTTTGTTTTTATTTCTTTGTTGAAAAGGTTGGAGCATTGGATTATAAAATCGGCTTCTTTTTTTTCATCATAGTCTAGGTCAAGGGATACCAGTTCTATTTCAAATGCGCCTAGTTTTTCATATAGTTTATTTAGGTCTTCTTTGTCTTGTGATTCTAGTTTTTTGATTAATTTGAAGAGGAATAATGGGGTGTTTTGTGGGTTTAGAATGATTTCTATAAACCTTAGGTAGCCGGCTATTTTTTCTGCAATTGTTCTTCTTATTTTTCTTAGTAAGAATTCAGTTTCTATGTCTATTTCTTCTATATCAAATTGTTTGTTTAATTCTGTGAACTCAGGGAGTTGATACTGTTCTTTGAATTTAGTGTATTGTTCTTTTAGTTGTTCTAAATTTGTGGTTATTTCTTCTTTCATTTTGATAAAATTGACAGGAATTCGTTCCGCTTAATTTGCACTTCCACTTTGTTATTTTTTGGTTTTTTGTCAAAGTGCAAATGCTCACCCTCTCTAAGGTAGAATAAGTGGGTTTTTAAAGTTGGTGGTGTGTTGGTTTTAATTCTTATTTTGATTAAGTAAATTTATATATTCATCTTTATTAATTAAATTATGAAAAAAAAGGTGATAGGGTATATTTTTGCAGGACCTGAATTTGGTGAAGATGAATATATATTTAGAAAATTAGCTAAACGAAATAATTTAGATATTGTTTTTTTTGATATTTTTGCAGAGTTAAATGAAGAGGAACTTAAGAAAAAAATTAAAGATTGCGATGTTGTATTTAATAATAGTGCAGAAGATTTTGCTGTAGAATTTGAAAAAACAATTGAGGAGTTTGGTAAAAAAGTTATTGATTCAACAAAGGCATTTTATTATTCAGAAGATAAATGGTTGTTTTATTTGAAATGTAAGGAGAAAAATATACCTATTCCAGATACTATTCTTTTATCTGAAAAAATAAATATTGCAAAAAAAGAGTTGAAGGATTTTAATTATTGGCCTGTTGTTTTAAAAAGAGTTGAGGGAACTTCAGGAGAGTTTGTTGAAAAAGCAGATAATTTAAAAGATGCAGTTAATGTGATAAAAGGATTTTGGCAGAAAGGTAGTCAAAGACTTCCATTGATTGCTCAAGAATTAATACTTTCACCTTGTTATAGATTAACTTTAATAGATGGAAAAATTGTTCAGACTGCAATTAAAGATGGAAATAATTGGAAAAAAACAGGGGTTTATGAAAAGAGAAATAAAAGATTAAAAATAGATGATAAATTAAAAAAAATATCAAATGAGATAAATAAGATTTCTGGTATTAAAATTTTAGGTATTGATTTTCTTAAGAAAGATGGAGGGTGGATAGCATTGGAAGTTAATTCTGCTCCTGCTTTTGATTTTTTTGCATGTGAAAGAGAGGCATTAATTGAAAAGGTTTTGAAGTTTTTGAAGAAAGAAGCTAAGAAAAATTAGTCATTGTAAAGTTTTTCAAATTTTTTAATTTCATCTAAATTAAGTTTAGCAGTTATTAGGCCTTGTTTTTTTGTTATTTTGTTTAGTATTTTATGAGGCGATGCAATTGCTGAATAAGATATTTGGTATTTTGATTCAACAACGGGATTACACAATGCAACAAAATACAAATTTTCAAATGCTCTTGCTATTAATAATGATTCTAATATTTTTGTTTCTCTTTGCCTATGTTTTTCATTATGTACTGAACATTCATATTGCCATTGAGAAGGACAGAATACTATTTCAGCACCGGCATTTTTTAGTTTTTTAAATAGTTCTGGGAATGCTAAATCCCAGCAGATTACTATTCCTATTTTTCCAAAATCTGTTTCAAATGTTTTTATTCTTGTACCGGGATTTACTTTATCGCCGTATAGATTTATTTTTTTATAATTTCCTTTTATATTGCCTTCTCTATCAATTAAAAGTGCAGTGTTGTATTTTTTCCCTTTTATTTCTAAATCTTCAGTTATTATGCACCATATTGAGTTTGCTTTGCATTCTTTTTTTATTTCACTTATCATTTTGTTGTTTAAATAAAGAATTTCTGTTTTGTGTACACAAGATTCTGGGAAACATATAATATCTGCGTTTCTTTTTTTTGCTTTTCTTATATATTTTTTTATTTTTTCAACATTGTTTTTTCTAGATATATCAAAGTATTTTATTTGTGCTATGGCAATTATTGGTTTTTTTCTTAATTTATTTTTCATTAAGATAAAAGAAAGATTGTGTTTAAATAGTTATTGAAGGGGTTTGGTGTGGTTGTAAGCCACAGTCGGGGATTGAACCCGAGACCTCTACATTACCAATGTAACGCTCTACCAACTGAGCTACTGCGGCATTTATAATATAAGTGGTTAAGAATGCTTGTTTAAAAACTTATTCTAATTCGGGTAACCATTTCATTTTTATTAGGTATCCTGATGTTGTTTTTGCGTTTCCACTTATTTTTCCTATCCAATTTCCATATTCAGAGAAAAAGGCGTTTATATTTTTTGAATTGTTTAAGGGGATTTGATTTTCTGCGATTATAAAAAAGGCCCCTAAAAGAAGGAAAAATATTATGAATATTATTGTTTTCATTGGATTAGTTAGTAGGTTTATTTATTTTTTAGTGTTTTAATTTTTTTTGATGAATGAGCTGTTTGTTGAACTCCAATCCATTTTAATTGCTTTTCCTGCAAGGGCCTTTAAATTATCAAACCCGTTTGCGAGCCATCCTGTGTAAACTTTTATTGCAGAAAAAATTCCATCAGAGGAATTTAAATTTAAGCTATTTTCATCAGATACAAGAGCCATACTTGAGTATAAAAAAAGAGCTAAAAGAACTAATAATACTATGAAAAACCTGTGCCTTAGATGATTAAATTTAATTGCCATTATTCCAACAACTATTAGTATAACAATTACTATCCATGATAACATTTTAATCTTATATAATAAGAGATTGGTACTTAAAAAGATTTTGGGTGATTGAATGAGGGGTTTTTATATTAAAATAAATTAAAAAAATAAATTAAAAAAAAAATAAAAATTTATTTGAGCTTTTCTAGAATTGCTAGTACTGCACTTAGCAATGTTAGGATTACTACAGCCCATCCAGCTATTGAGATTACTATACCCTCACCTATCCCTGCTAATCCAGGAATACTTTGGTTAAGTACGCCGTCTCCAGTCATTGCAAAACCAACTGCTAGTGATACTAAAACTCCTGTTATCCACACAGCTAGGCTAATTACTGCTGAGAATGGTCCATTACTTCCTTTTGCCATTTATTATTTACCTCCTTTTGTTTTGTTTAATATATATTTTCCTAAGGATATTATCTATTATAAATGTTTTGATTTTGTAAAAATAGAGTTATATTCAATAAATTCAAGAATATTCTTATTATTTTATCTTATAGTTATATTGATTTGTTTTTTATAGATTGGATTCTTATTTTTATTATGGCATTGGCATATCAAAATTTTCTTGAGAAATTTATGAATCTAGATGAATGCGTTCTTCGTGCATTGTATTTGTTTGAACAGACTGGGCTTCCTGAGCTTGATTTGGGAGATTATAAACGGCCTTTTGTTGTTGGAAGTGGTAATGCTGCTGTTACAGGCAGAATACTTTTAGAAGGTACTGATGCTGTTTTTGCTGATGAATCTACTTATGAAAAGAAATTAGAGGCTTGTCCTGATGTTGATGGTGCGGTTCTTATTTCTGCTTCAGGTGAAAAACATGCTCCGGTAATTGCGAGTGAATTAAAGAAGAGAGGATTGGAGACAAGATTATTGACTTGCAATTCTGATGCTTCTGCTATTTCTATTGTTGGTGAGGAAAGATCGTTTGTTTTTCCAAAGCAAACTGAGCCTTATACTTATAATACTTCAACTTACTTGGGTATGATTTTAGCTAAGACTGGGGAAGATCCAGCTTTAATTAGGCAGTTTATTAATGAGGATATTAAGGGGGTGATTCCGGATAATTTGGCTGATTATTTGGGATTTTATTTTTTATTGCCTGAGAAATTTGATAATTTAAGGGAAATGTTTTTAACAAAATTTGATGAGTTGTTTGCTCCGATGGTTTTTGGTAGGGCTTTTACATTCGAACAGAGTAAACATGCAAAGACGGTTATTAAGCCAGATTCTGAACATAGGGAACTTGTTGTAACTATGGGTTATTATGGTGGAGAGTGGATGTATAATAAAGGGAAGGTTCCTTTTCAGCATGATGCAGAGATATTAAACTTACCACCTCAAGCTGATTCCGGTTATGGATCTATTATGGCTTCTGGATATTATTTTATTGGTAGAATTCAATCTCAAAAGCCATCTTATTTTAAAGATGGTATTCAGGACTTTTGTGAAAGGGCTTCAAGTGCTGCAGGAAAAAGAGTTGATCCTATTGTTTCTTAGTTAATCTTATAAAGGGGGGATTTTTAGTTTTATTATTCAGCCCTGTAGTGCAGTGGTCAAGCATAATTGGTTCTGGGCCAATTGACCCAGGTTCGAATCCTGGCGGGGCTATATAGTATCGCCTACAGCGATATTATTAATCTTCTTAGGAATTTGAACCTAAAGGTTCGACGAGCGTTTGCATTTTAAGAGGTTTACTAGGCGCAGAAGGGGAAAGTGGAAATGTGAGCACTGGCAGGGCTATTATCTTCCACAAACTTTAAATATATGTTTTTCTTTTATAGATTATGGCAGATAAAGAAATTATAAAAATTTCTAATCCGCCATTTTAAAAAAACATAAATAAAAATGGCAGATGAAGAAGGAACATTAATTGGAACAGTTTCTAATTACTTTGATCATGTTAGCGTAGCAGCCATAAAACTTGACGCAGGTTTGAATATTGGGGATACCATACGATTTGTTGGAGGCGAAAAAGACTTTGAACAAATAATTGATAGTATGCAGATTCAGAATGATAAAATAGAATCTGCAAAAAAGGGCGATGAAATAGGTCTTAAGGTCAAAGAGAGAGTAAGAAAAGGTTACCGAGTTTTTAAGATTTAAATGCATTTATCTTAAGGAAAAGAATTTTAGTTAGTTTTATAAATAGTCTTAGATATGTTTTCTTATTAAGTTTTACGCCCCTATAGTGCAGCGGCCAAGCATCTCGCCTTCTCAAGGCGGTGACCCGGGTTCGAATCCCGGTGGGGGCATTTCTTCACAATCC
>Ga0180007_10006909_pt1 | contig 10918 bp, 16 predicted proteins | sample MM_PC_MetaG_FD_121122 | JGI IMG/M metagenome (GOLD analysis project Ga0180007, IMG submission 121122) | Groundwater microbial communities from the Aspo Hard Rock Laboratory (HRL) deep subsurface site, Sweden - MM_PC_MetaG | ecosystem: Environmental > Aquatic > Deep subsurface > Groundwater...
AGCTGTACGCCGCGTTGAAAGAGTTGGAGTTGATGTACTCCCCGGCATCGGCCAGTGGGCAGCAGGTGATAGCCGATGAGTCGTCGCTCATAGGCATGGGTACGGGTCAACTCCAAGCACCTCACTGCGACGTGGAGGAGTTCGCCCTGCGGGAGTTCTCCGGGCCGGCATCCTTGGACAAGGTCGTCAAGCGGGTGAACCGCTATCAGCGACAGCTCGTGTCCACCTACGAGGACTGGGCCGAGTCGACCGCCGCTGGGCTGGAGGCAGCCGCACCGGAGGACAGGGACGCCATCATCGCCGCCGCGGTCGCAACGCTCATCGCGCTACTCCGTCAGCACGGGCACCAGGCCATCCCGGAGGCGGCCATCGTCACAGCCGCTGGTGCTGGCATGACACCCCGCTTCCTGTCCCAGCTCGGGACGATGGTGTCGGCCAACGACTCATTCTTGGATGGCAGCCTGGGACCATCCATCGCGGACCGCCTCCGTCAGGCCGTCAGGGACCCCGCGATCATGGCCACCGGGGCGCTTGCGATCGTGGGGGCGCTGATGGCCCTACGCGCGCGCGTGGCTGCGTACGCCGGGCAGGCGTGGGCGGCGGGGGCGCTTGGCACCGGGGAGAGGGCCACGGTTATGGGTCGTGGGGTGCGGTGGGTGCTGGATGACCAGGCGCAGCACTGTGATGACTGCCCCAGATACGCGGGGTTCTACCCGTCGTTCGACGACATGCTGGCCCAGACTGGTGGGGCCATGCCGGGCGCTGGTGTACAATGCGATGGGAACTGCCGGTGCCAGCTCCTTGAGTGGGAGATGTAGGCCCGCAATACTTGTGGTATGATTGGGCGTAAGACAACTAGTGCGCTGGTTTAGCCGGGTGGCTTGGACCACCGAGCAGACCATGCGGTTTCGGCCCGCATCATGCGGGCCGTTTGCATTGCCAGGAGGTGCACCTTGCCCTGGGACATCAAGCGGGATGATGGGAAGTACCTAGTGGTGGAGAGCGATACGGGGAAAATCGTGGGGACGCATGACACGGAGGAGGACGCGAGGAAGCAGCTCGCAGCGCTGAACATCAACGTCAGGCACTCGATCCTCCTGGCCTTTGAGCCGTTCGCCACCATGGAGTACGGGAAGCCCATCAAGCTCCTGCCGATGGGTACCTTCTACCGTGGCAAGCGCGTACTGGATCTCACGCGCGACCGGCTCCAGGCGATGCTGGACAACTTCAAGCGGGGACTCCCACGCTACCGGGTCGGCATCAACCTGAACCACAAGGAGGAGACGGGCAAGGTCGGGGACATCCTTGACCTCGGCCTGTTGGAGGATGGGCTGTACGCAACGCGGTATGAGCTCTCTGACCGGGGCCGAACGGCCGTTGAGGAGGAGGGGTATGATGCCGCAAGCGCCGAGGTGGTCTGGTCACTGAACGGATCCACGTACCAGGACCCGGAAACCGGGAAAGAGTACGACAACGTGCTGGTAGGCGCCGCACTTACCCCTCGTCCCTTCTTTGGTCACAAGCACGTGGCGCTGTTCAGCGCCGATGCTGATGCTGAGGTTTACGATGGGGGTGACGTGGAAGAGTTCAAGGGTGGGTACCTGGTCGTTGAGGAGGACGGCACCGAGCACCTTCCGGTGATCGGTGATGACGGGAAGCCAGATCGCCGGCTGATGGGCGCCGCATGGGCCGCGCTGCATGGCGGATACCGGGGCAACAAGTATGAGGGGCCGAAGAAGCAGGAAGCCATCAGGAAGTTGAAGGCCCTGTACAAGAGACTCGGCGCAACCCCTCCAGGCGAGGGAGAGTCATCCGATAAGGAGGCAGCAATGGCAGAAGATGTACAGAAGGCCGAGGAGTTCGCCGCGAAGCTCCAGGAGAAGGACGCGGAGATTGAGCGGCTGACCGCTGAGGCAGCGGCTGCGGCCGAGAAGTTGACGGCCGCATCCGAGAAGCTCACGGTCGTCGAGGCCGAGCGGGCCGCCGAGAAGCGGTCCAAGCGAGTGGAGGAGTTGAAGGCAGAGGCGCTTGCGTACGAGTCCATCAGCCTGGACACGGACAGGTACGTTGCCAGCATCCTCTCGCTGGAAGAGAAGGCGCCAGACGAGGCGTCCTGGGTGAAGGAGCAGTTCGCCGCGCTCGACAAGATCGCGAAGGCCGCTGGTGTCACCCGGGAGATCGGCTCAGACCGTGAGGGCGAGGACCAGCCACCGGCAGAGCAGTTCATCACCCTCGTCTCAGCGATGGTCACCGAGAAGTTCGGTGGCGATCAGAGCAAGTGGTCCGAGGCAATGGCAGTCGTGGGTGCGAGCCACCCGCAGCTGGCAGAGGCCTACGCCGCCGCGGTGCGGTAGGGAGGATGAGAGATGGCTAACTACTTTGGAGGGGCGAACTTCACAGTCCCGTTCATCGCGACTGAGGACCTCACGAGCCGACAGTACTATCCGGTCTGCCCTGCGAGCACTGCAGCGGGGGTCCATGGGGTCGCGTCTGCGCTCACGGGTTGCGCGCCGATGCCGTTTGGCATCTTGGTGAATGACCCGTCTGCCGGTCAGGAGGCCGCCGTTGTGGTCTTCGGCTTCACAAAGGCACGGGGGCGCTCCGCAGGCGGCTGCTGGCTTGAGTGGGGCACCATGCTCCGGTGCGCGAGTGACGCCTTCGAGCCCATCGCGTCCGTTGGGAGCGAGGTCATGTGCGGTCGGTGGTTCGGTGGCTCCGTCACCACGGCCGACGCAAGCGCGATAGGGAATGTCTTCGTGATGTTCCTGAACACCTGCGCGACACTGGACGCCTAGGTAGGAGGAGAACATGGGCACACCAACAGCACGACAGTCACACCTTGATGTGGCGCTGACCAATGTCAGCATCGCGTACAAGAACGCCGCCTACATCTTTGACCAGATCTTCCCGATCGTCCCGGTCAAGAAGCAGACGGACAAGTACTTCATCTTCGACAAGGCCGCGTGGATGCGGGACGAGACCGCGGTCCGGGCGCCGGGCACAAAGGCGGCGCGGGCTGATTACACGATCTCGACCAGCAACTACCTCTGCGCCGAGCGCGCCCTGGCGAAGCAGGTGCCGGATGAGGTCGTTGAGAACAGCGACGACCCGCTGCGCCCGCTGGTCACCGCGACTAACTACGTGACCGACCAGGTCCTCAAAAGGATGGAGATCGATGTCCTTGGGGAGATCTTCGGCACCAGCTGGTCCGGGTCCGCAACGCCGTCGCCCGTGTGGAGCGACGACACGGCTGACCCGCTCGGCAACATTGAGACCGGCATGTTCGCAGTCGCCGGCTCCATCGGCCGCGAGCCGAACGTCGGGGTCATCGGGCGCGGGCTGTGGCGCTACCTGAAGAACCACCCGGATGTCATTGACCGCATCCGCTACGGCGGGGGTCCAGGCAACCCGGCATTCGTCACGCCGGAGGCGATCGCTGCCCTGGTTGGTCTTGAGAAGCTCCTCGTCGCCCGGTCCCTGTACGACACCGCCCTTGAGGGGGCAACCGCTGCGACGACCTTCATCGGGGGCAACCACATGGCCCTACTGTACGTCACGCCGATGGCCGCGCTCGACACCCCGTCTGCTGGCTACGTCTTCTCGTGGAAGAACCGGGAGGTCAACCGGTTCCGTGAAGAGCAGGAGCACGCGGACGTCGTGGAGGCGCGCGCCTCGTGGGACGTCAAGCTGACGGCCGTCGACGCCGGGTACCTCATCAAGAGCGGCGCGTAGTCGAGGGCGGGGTGACCCGCCCTCCAGCACCAGCCCAGTTCCGGCCTGACCGGCCGCGCGGCCCGTGGGGGTTGGTGGGCGCAGTTAGACGGGCCAAGAGGAGGGCATAACATGCCATCAAGGGTTTCACGGCTCAAGGAGCGGTTCAAGAGTGCCGTCATCATGAAGAGCGACCTGTCAGTCGCTGGCAGCGCCCTGATGGGTGACAGCACAAGCGGTACCACCTTCTCCGCGTCTGGTCGCCAGACGATGGGGGGCGCCGCACGGGTCCAGAGGGACCTCTTTATCCCCGTCCAGCAGTTCACCGTTGGTCAGGGTGAGGGTGAGGCGCAGGGTGCTGTTCTGATGGCAACCTGCATCTGGCTCGACGTCACCGGGTCCATCCTGGCACACGGGTCAGGGTCACTGATGACCCTTGATGCACTGACCGCCTGTTCCATTGCGGCCAGTCCGCGGTACGCCTTCGCGACAGTCCCAATGCCGACGGACGCCGACACGTCAGGGTGCATCTACCCGTACATCGACTACACATCGCATGACACGTTTGACACGGCCGGTTCATCCTTTGGGTTCCACACGGCCGCGGCGTACCTGCGACGGGGCACGTACAACTCAACGGCCTACGCCGTTCGCACGGCGGCATGTGTTGTGACTGCCGCCAGCTACGGGGCTGCAGCCAGTGGCCTGTTCGCGGTTGCGAGCCTGCCTGCCCTGCCGTCCTTTGGGGCGAGCGACCAGATGCTGCTCGTGGGCGTCGGGTTCAGCGACAGCCCGGTGAATGCCTCAGCCGCCCAAGACGCAGGCTCTGCGGCGGCGATCCTGGGTGTTCGTCTTCGCTACACTGCCTGTGCGCTTGGCAAGGCAGTCTAGCGGGTAAGTGCACCGCCCAGTAAAGGGTAAACACGTGAACGCAGCCGTTAGCCGGCTGGTCCTCAATCTCAACTCCCAGGCCGCGTTAGCCGTGACCTGGGCACTAAAGTTGTTGGCGGGCAGCCGCCAACGAGGAGGCTAGTACACATGGGAGCGGCGAAGACAAGCATCTCAAGGAACTGGGCATCTGCCTCCATCGGGTTCGATGCGAGCGCGTCCATCTCAGGGTCACTGCTGAGCTTTGGCCGGCCCATCGTCAGCTTAGCCATGCCACAGAACTGGACGCCGGCCTGCATCCTGTTTGAGGTGCAGGCATGCCCCGGTGGAACCTTCCACCGCCTGCGAAGTGACGATGGCGCGACGTACGTTCAGATGATGGGTGCGGCGAGCTCGGCCATGGGCGCAAGCCTGATACTCGACAAGGTGGGGTCATGGCATGCGTTTCGCATGCTCTCAGGGAGCGTGAACTCTGGTGCCATTGAGGGCATCCAGCAGGCGTGCGCTCGGACGTTTGCGTTCTTCCTCGAGGGGTAGCGAGATGCCGTACAGCAGCTGTGCGCTCGTCGCGCAGATGATCCCGAACCTCCTGAACGGGGCCAGCAGCTTTGACGGGCTGGAGGCCAATGTACTCCCCGGCTCAGCCCAACTGGTGCGATTCATGTCAGCCGGGTGCGCACTCATAGAGGCAAAGTTGATGTCCCGCGGGTACTCAGTCCCAGTCCCGGCCACGGCTGCGGTGTACGACTTCGTCGCCGACGTTGAGGCAACGTATGCCGCGTTCAGGGCTGAGGCAGTTCGCGTCAGCTCAAGGACGGGGACCGGTGAGCGAACGAGGGCGGAGATCTTGCGCAACCAGTTCGATAAGATGCTACAGGACCTGGTGTCAATGGATCTCACGTACATGGGGGTGCCACTCGCAGACCGGTGGTACGTTGGTGGCGTGAGCCAGGCCGAGAAGGACACCGTGGAGAGCGACACCGACCGGGTGGGCTACCGGTTCGGGCGCGGTAAGTTCGATGGGTCACAGGCGACCAGCTCAAGCTGAGGGATGAGATGACCTTCATCTACATATGGGATGGGCGCCAAAGCGGGACTAAGGCCAAGGACCTAGCGAGGCAGTACGGCCTCTGTACGGCGGCCATCTACAACATCAGCTCCGGCAAATCCTGGCGTCATCTATCTCTCAATCAGAAGGGGGGTGAGCGGCAGTAAGTCCGCGCAGAACATGAGAATTATATATTTGTACGCGGACAGCCAGCATGAGTGGAACTGCAGCGAGTGGCGCTGCCACAAGCTGGCCAATGCCATCAACTGGAACAATGAGCAGCGCCCGAAGGAGTTCCCGCACACCGCAAAGATGCTGCTCCTGCCATCGGCGCTTGACATTCACCACCCGAAGGTTCAGGACATGGTTGGAGCTGGTGACGTCATCGTGTTTCAGCGGAACGTGCTGAGTGAGGCGATATGGCGGGCCATGGACTACTGGCGCGCGCTGAACCGGGTCGTACTGGTTGACCTTGATGATCACTACCCGAACATCCCGGCCAGCAACCCCGCCTTTGCGCACTGGCACCTGAACGGGCTTAACCTTGACCCGCCGGCCATTGAGCGCCTGCGCATCGGGCTTAGGGACCACGCAGACGCGCTCATCTCGCCGAGCAAGGTAATCCTTGAGGACTGGGATGAGACGGTGCCCGGCTACTACTGGCCCAACTACCCCTCACTCCTTGAGTACGGGGACCTGAAGCAGAAGGTCACCGGTGGCCCGGATCCGATCTTCGTGCCGGAGAAGGACAACCTGAAGGTGGGCCTGCGGGAGGGTGAGGACGGTGCGTTGATAGAGGGAGACATCATCATCGGGTGGGGCGGGTCGCTGAGTCACGTGGACTCATTCAAGTACTCCGGCGTGATTGAGGGGATGCGCCGGCTGATGCTGGAGAACCCCAAGGTGAAGTTCAAGTTCTGCGGTCATGAGACACGGCTGGACTTCCTGATGAGCGAGCTGCCAGAGGGTGCGGTCATTCGGCAGCCGGGGGTGGCCCCCACGCAGTGGCCGATGGTCCTGCAGGGGTTTGACATCGGCATCGCACCGATGGACATGCGCCTGGTAGACTCAGTGGTGAAGGAGGAGCCGGGCGGCCCGAAGTACTCATACGATGAGCGCCGGTCATGGCTGAAGCTGGTTGAGTACCTGTGCGCCGGCGTCCCGTTCGTTGCGACACGGTGCGCCTCGTATGCGGAACTGGGCCGGCACGGGAAACTGGTCGACAACACGCCGGATGACTGGTACGCCGGGCTGAAGTCGCGGGTCGACTCCATTGCGCTATTCAAGGAGGAGGCCTGGAAGGCCCGAAGGTGGGCGCTGAAGCGACTCACGATTGAGAACAACGCGGACAGGCTGATCGCACTGTATGACAGGATAGGCAAGGACACCCAGGTGCGAAAGGGAGCGGCGCGTCTTCCAGACGTGCTGTACGTGACTGGTGGACACCAAAACGGATCCGCACAGTAAGATCAGTCGCCGTCAGCGCTGGGAGCGGCGGAAGAAGAGGAGACGAGAGTGGACCAACGAGATCCCCAAGCGACGGGGCAAGCGGCCTGGTTCGACAAGGCTAACCTGCTGAGTCGTGACTGGGCTAAAGGCATTGAGGGGATGACAATCGGTGATACCATCAGTCTCCCTGAGGTGATGCAGTACGCGATCGTGCAGGTCATCAACAAGTACTACGTCAGGGCGGCGGAGGAGAGCGGTGAGAGAGCTTGACGGTGAGAGACCGACCCTGATCCTGTCGGGCGGTCACAGGCACCGGGCGCTCTGGGAGCCACTGGCTGAGCGGTACCAGCTTGTGTTTCTGGAGTCAAGTGCCGCAGCGGCTGCTGAGTCAATGCTTGACTCGGCGTCGATACTGCGCGTTGAGGAGTTTCTCGTCGATGAGCACATCAACGCGGCCAAGGCAGAGGCCATGTGGCAGGCGAGAAAGGTGATGGTGGCCCTTGAGAACGGATTGACTTTCGACGATGATGTTGACGGCCTGCGACAGCCCGGACTCAACGGATGGTTGCCGACGTCCGTGTATGAGCTTGCCACCGCATCGTACGTGCGAGTGTTTGCGGCCATGTCATGCGTGGAGAAGATGAACGTGGTCGGCGTGCTCGTTCACGAGGATGTGACACCGGAGGGGCGATTGCTTGCGCAGTTCGGCATCAGTGAGGATCTGCCAACGATACACGTGCCCCACGCAAACCACTTCCTCGGCCCTGGCTCGACTGACATCCACTGCCAGGTGACCGCGCAGTACATCGGGGCCAGCGGGACCCACATGCGCGACTGGTACATGGCATGTGGCGTGCCAGCCGACAGGATTCGCCTTGTCGGTGCGCCACAGTGGGATTGGCTGTACAAGGAGCACGCGCTCCCGGAGAGGGGCATCGCGCGCAAGGCCCTCGGCAAGACGGATGATGGGCTGGTCATCACCTACGGCGGGACGTGGGGTCAGGACACCGGGGTGTGGGGCAACGGCGCAGCTGACATCGAGGCCGGCTGGCAGACCATGCTGGCAGCAGCAAAGGAACTCGGCGCCTACCTGATCGTGAAGGAGCACCCCGGGGAGACGCCTGATCGCGACAAGAAGTACTCCGAGGAGATGGAGGCGGCCGGCGTGAGCGGTGCCGTGACGCGAGTTCACAATGAGTACGCCCTCAGGGCCGCGGACTGCCTGGTAACGCAGGGCTCCAGCAACCTTGCCGTCGAGGCCGCGATTGTGGGGACACCGGCGGTTGAGCTGTACCAGTGCAGCACCAGGTACCCGGACTACGGCCCACGGGGGACGTGGGGTGACGGGCTTGCTGACCTGGTGCATGAGGCGATCGGCGCAGGGCCGCTGAAGGAGTTTGAGCGGGCGATGAACTACGACGCCGATGGTGGGGCAGTTGATCGCATCGTTGAGTGGGTAGGTGAGCTGTGCTGAGCATCAAGATGCCAAGGGAGCTAACGCGCATTGGCGGCGGCGGGACCGCAAAGTGGCCGTTCTTCGTCGCGTCAAACATGACGACACTCGGCCGGCGCCTTGCGTACACGATGCGCCGGCAGCTTGAGCCACACCGCGTCACCGGGAAACTGGCCGGCAGCGTTGAGATGAGCTACGACTTCGCGCGAACAACGGTTACTGTTGGGCCAAGCAGGAAGTACGGGAGGTGGGATGCCGGCCTTATCCTGCAGCGTGGAACGCGGCCAATCCCAAACATGCCGTGGAAGCCGATAAAGAGATGGGCGGAGTTTCGAGGCCTGCCGGCCTTCCCGGTCTGGTACAAGATCAAGACGAAGGGCGTGTCAGCGCACCCGTTCCTCGACGAGACCCTGCAGCGCGGGGATACCAGGGTAGCCCTTCAGGCGACAGCGCGACGCCTTGGTAGGACACTGGCGGCCTATGCGCTGCAGACGGTAGAGGGCGGCGGCTTCGCGGGCGAGCCGACGACCTTCACGGAGTAAGCCGATGGCGATAGTGGCTGTGCGGAACGGGCTCGTCAAGACGATCCAGGACTACGGCAAGTGGAGCGCATCGCAGATCTCCACATGTGACTTTGGCATCGCCGAGAACTGCGCGTCTTCCGTTATCCTGGCGCCCGGAGGCGGCACATCCATTGACGCGCTAACGATGATGCAGGCTAACGTGCGGGATAAGCGAGTTGTCTGGGACATGGCCGGCTGGGTGCTCGTGAAGGATCCCGGCAACCCGAGGGCGTTCCTGTCCAGCCTGTGGACTGCGGTCGATGACATCTATGAGTCGGTCAACTCTGACGATACCCTGGCAGGTACAGCCTGCGCTGCCAGGATAACGCGAGTTAGCCGGCCATCGGTGGACACGTTCGTTGAGATGGGCGGCATGGACTTTGGGGTCGTGGAGTTCAACGTGCAGGCAGAGGAGTTCTAGGAGGTGACGATGCGAAAGGGAGATAAGGTTCCCTGGACCTACTGCCCGCTCTGCGGGGAGGTACTCCGGTACGGTGTGCTACGAGGTGCACCGGTCCACTACTGCGCTGGCTCTGACGGTACCCTACGGCCAGAGACATCGCATACCGTCAACATCGGCGTTGGCGAGATCGCACCGGAACGGCCCCAAGTAGAACGGGGCGGGCCGGGCGTAAAGTCGGCACCTGCCGACAAGGAGGAATGACATGGCACGATCACACGGTTCAAAGGCTGTCCTGTTCATGGACGACCAGGCGGGGGCATGCATCAATGTGTCCGGAGACCTGAACAACATCACGTTCAACCGCGGCAGGAATGAGCCGGAGACCACGACCTTCGGTGACGTTGCGGTGCAGCGCGAGGTCAAGGGTCTCATGGACTGTTCCCTTGACGTGACCGCCATCTTCAACTCAAGCGCGTGCGCGACTACAATCACCGGCTTGCTCGATGAGCTGTACGCCGGGAGCCTGCATTCACGGGTTCAGTACTGCCCGGGCGGGAGCGTCTCCGGGTGCCCGATCTTCACCGGGTGCATGCGACTCACATCCCTGGCGTACAACCAGCCGGTTGACAACCTGCTGACGACCAACTTTACGCTGGCACTGGCTGAAGGCTGCATGGCTCAGGCCTGCCAGACGTAAGCTCGGAGGAGCAGATGGGCATCCGCATCAAGTGTGACTTGCCGGCCTTCCCGGACACGTTCGTGGAGTTTCGCGACCGTCCGTGGAAGTTCGGTGACCGCCGGCGCACTCTTGAGGCTGGCGGGGACGCTGCGGCACTGGAGATCATCCTGCCGTACGTGGTCGAGTGGAACGTCAAGGACTGCGGCGGGAACCCGGTGGACGCCAAGGCTGGGGTCGACATACTGGATGACGTGGAGGATGGGGTCGTCATCTGGCTGATCCGCGCCTGGTTTGAGGCGCGCCTGAAGGCAACGCAGCTCCCCCCAAACTGATAGGCCGGCTGGCGGACTTCATCGAGAGCGGCGAGGCGCCGCCAGACCCCTACCTTGAGGGCAAGGTAGCCGAGCGATTCGGGTGGACGCTGAGTCAGCTCGATGAGGAGGACGCCAGCCGGGTCATGAGGGCGATGGCATCGCTGAACATCGCAACCACCTACCACCGCGTCCTTGAGGCCGTGCGTCGGGGGAAGCTGGACCATCTGACCCCAGACGACTGGGATGTCTACAGTATGATCACGCGGGTACGGGCGGAGGAGATGACTGATGCCTGACGAGCGAATTCAAGCCGTCATCCAGGTCCAAGCCGACGTGGAGCAGGCGCGCCGCGCGTTCGAGTCGCTGTCCGCCGCCGTCGCCGGCCTGACCCAGGACGTCTCCGCGCAGGC
>Ga0180007_10006910_pt1 | contig 10910 bp, 10 predicted proteins | sample MM_PC_MetaG_FD_121122 | JGI IMG/M metagenome (GOLD analysis project Ga0180007, IMG submission 121122) | Groundwater microbial communities from the Aspo Hard Rock Laboratory (HRL) deep subsurface site, Sweden - MM_PC_MetaG | ecosystem: Environmental > Aquatic > Deep subsurface > Groundwater...
AAAAGCGGCGATGTAGACATCTTCCGGGTTGTAAATGTGAATTTGCTGATACTGATCGTGTATATTTCCAAGGTAAGTCCCCAGTGCAAATCCCAGGATCACTATGCAGAATGTAGCAGTGCGAAGACCAACCCCAAGCCCAAACCACCATTCCATTATAGTGGATTGGATTGTCCGGGATCTATACACTGAAAGCGTTGATTGAAAAAGATCTCCAGATGGTTCGGACAATGGCAGTCGCCTCAGATGGGCAGAAAGCTGCTGTATCTCCAGAGCCTGTTGTCTGCATATTGTGCAATCTTCGATATGTTCGGACACTTCAAGTGCTTCATCCGATGAAAGCTCACCATCAATCAAACGATTCAGTAGAAACGAATTTTTTTTGCATTTTTTTTTGATCATCTTTAATCCTTCAATTTTTTATCTTTTAATCAAAGCAAATGTATAGATAATAACGTATGAGCTCCTAAAGCCCTGCGCAAAATATAAAATATTATATCAAAAATTCGGATATTATAAAAAAATCAAATAGTTTCGACTCGGTTTCCTCCTGAGCAAGGATGGTATGTGACTGGGAATAGTCACTTCAAGTTCACTGAGTATATAATTTCCAAATATTCTTCCCCCTGAAAATCAGATAAAAATAAATTTCGAAACTTTGTTACAAAAAATGTATAATCAATTCATTGCCGGTTTATCAGGGCAAAAAAACACCATTATAAATTACAAATGCTTCTTGGCAGTTTTCGAAAAAGAGTTCGGGCATTATGAAGTGTCTGTGATCTCTTCTGATGATATAATGAATTTTCTGGTAAAGGTCACAGAAGGCCACATATCTTCCACCAAAAAACTTAAATATTCCCTTCTTAAAACCTTTTTCAATTTCATTGAAAGCTCAATCCATGCTTATCCGGTTGACACATACGCTCCTGGATTTCTTCCTTTGTCCGGTAAAATGTCAGAACAATTCCAATAAAATATCGATAACACGATGCCATAGGTGCTGGATGTGTGCGGATCATAGGTGGTTTGCATGATACCACCACACATTATTGACGTTTCCTGCTTTAGACTATATGCGTTATCCGGATAAGCATGGTTCAATCGATCAAAATCTGAAAAATCCTTGCAATTCACCCATATTGAATAAAACATTTAAAGCAGCAAAAAACCAGCAATGGACAGTCATGGATAAAGACGTGGTCGATGAAATTGTTTCAAAAATTATTCTCCGGCATTCAAATTTAGCAACGACACAGAGATACCTTGGAAAAGTCAGTGACAATGAAGCTATTTATTGGGTCGAAATATTTACCGGTAACGAAATCAGGGGATTGAAAATTTTCCAATCCCCTTTATATTTTTTCTCGCTATTAGCTTGAAATGCCAGTACGCATCCCAAGAAGTTAGTAGAATAGGATCTTTTCAAAGTCAACAGTGTTAAAAATACAGATTTTATAACAGAAATTTGATTTCGATTTCAAAAATCCATAACAAATCTATTTATTATTGAAACGATGCTTAATGAGCCTTTTAGTTATTGACTTTTATTTTTATTCCCACTAATTAAATGGGAATATTTCAGGCGCTTTATGAAAGCTTAATAGGGAATCCTGTGAAAATCAGGGACGGGCCCGCCGCTGTAATCGGGGACAAAGTTCACTTAATTACCACTGCCCAATAATGGGTGGGAAGGTTTGAATGGAGAAAGATCCGAGAGTCAGAAGACCTACCTGGAAATGAGCTCGTCTTCCGTGGAAAAGAACCGAGTAACATAGGTATATCTGGGAGAAGAATGGGATATCCTGGATCAATTATTAATTGGTCTGGGATTTTTATTTTCCAGACCGTGAAAAAAATGGAGAAAATTATGAAGTTCAAATCCTTTTTTATCGCGGTTACCATTCTTTTGGTATGCACCGCATCAAGTAGTTACGCAAGTGGTGACTATCATGTTGAGCATAAAAGTGCTGTTGTTCTGGCAATGTTTGGAACAACTGTTGAACCCGCTTTACAAAGTCTGATCAACATTCAAACGAGAATAGAAAAAAAATTTCCAAACACAAAAGTATGCATTGCATTCACTTCAAATATTATTCGGAAAAAATGGCAGGATCGGTCTGAAAATCCTGAATATATTAAAACCCATCCGGAAATACCCAAAGATATCCTGCATGTAAAAACGCCTTTGGCCACAATAGCAGATTTACAGAATGATGGTTATGACAGTATCGTGATTCAGCCGACGCATGTTTCTATGGGTGAAGAATTCCTTGACCTGCATACCTACGTAAAAGGGCTTATGGATATGGGAACCTTTAAAAAACCAAAATATAAACCGTTTCATAAAATTGCACTTGGCAGACCGGCTTTAGGAACGTATGGAACGAAATTTCCATATTCTGAAGACATTGCGAGACTTGTAAAAGCAATGGCATCTGATGCAAACCTTGCAAAACAGGAGAAAGCCGGAATTGTATATCTGGGACATGGGAATGAGTACTTCCCCGGCAATGGAGGAGCATATCTTGAGTTTGCCTCTAAAATGCGTAAAACTTATCCTGATGTAGTGACAACAATCGGTACTGTAGAAGGCTTTCCAGGTATTGAAGATGTGGTGGAATTCTTGAAACTTTATGGCGTTAAAAAGGTAATTTTAAAACCTTTTATGGTTGTCGCAGGGGATCATTCGATGAATGATATGGCTGGTGATGAAGAAGACTCCTGGAAATCAATTCTTGTAAAAAATGGTTTTGAAATAGTGACTGTCACTACGGGGCTTGGTGAAAACGATAAATTTGCTGATATTTTTGTAAATCATGCTGCTGACGCTGCCGGAGATGCTGGGATAGAATTAAAATAGCCATCCTTATACCAGCTTTTGACCTAACTAATGGGGTGGTCAACCGCCATCCCATTTAAATCATATCCAGATATTCTAAATGGATTGCAATAAAGGGACCACTGATTTATTAGCAGGACCCCCTTTTTAACTATAGGACAAAAATCCTTTCCGGACATACACCCTTAAGCCCCAATTTTTAAGGCAAGGCCCAACACTATATATTGGGGTTGAGAAAAATTCTTTTTTATCAAAATGTTGGATAGGAAACCCTCATATTTCATCGACCCTGAATATCATGACTACTTGCAACTATTCATAATTCTTCCAATGCTCAACAATTCTGTTGGTATCATTAAAACTCCATAAGTGTGCTTTTCAAATAATTCCAGGTATATATTACATCCATAGAATAAGTCTTTAATCGTTTAAGTACACAATTTTTGATGCCCTTGTCCTGCCTTTGTGCGGGACAAGGGCATCTTTATTTTGAATGGAGGTATAAAATGGAAATCACGCTTTGTTCAGACAAAATTACCGAATTGGCAAAAACCATGATCAGTGTACAACAAGAACTCACCCCGGCATTAAAGGATGGTAAAAACACATATACCAACAGCAGCTATGCAACGTTGAGTTCCGTTATGGAAGTGTGCCGGGCAGCCTTGCTGAACCATGGTATTTGGATGACCCAGTATCCCATAGCTGTTGAAAAAGGCCATCTTGGATTGGTTACAAAAATCATTCATGCAGCCACTGGTCAATGGCAATCATCGCTGATAGTTATGCCGTTACTTAAAAATGATCCACAAGGATACGGATCTGCCATGACCTATGCAAGACGTTATGGAGTTTCTGCGATTCTTGGAATTATCACTGAAGACGATGATGCAGAATCAGCGATGCAAAGAGGACAAACTCAAAACCATGAAATAAAACCCGGAAAGAATGGGAGTAAGTCTCCTTCCAGAAGCTCTAAAAATGCACCTCAAGATAGTGGTCCGGAAACAGAAAGTTGCCCCCGTCTGGATGGTGTCAATTACAGGAAACAAAAAGCCAAGGATGGAAGGGAATGTGTTCTGGCCTTGGGTAATACTCATTCCAAAAAGGAATTTTTAAAGAGTGCAGGATTTCATTGGGATGGAGATCAAAAGGTATGGTGGAGGTATGCCAATGCAGCTTGACATAAAAAAAGAAGGACTGCTTCAGTTTATAACAACCGGGATCTTAAAGCACAGCAACCAGGAGACTGCTTTGCAGCTTGGGGATCGAAGCAAATATATTGGACTGTCTGACATTGGCAAAGGCATAGAATGCCTTCGTTCAGCCGTGGCCAGCAAAGCAGGTATCACCCAATTCCCGGATCATACTGATGTCCCCGGCTTAAACCCTAAAGAATTAAGAAAAGTTCTGGGTAAACAGATCATTTTGCAACGTGGCCATTGGCAGGAATTCGGCATCCAAAATGCCATGATGTCAACCGGTGTTAAACTCATCCCCCAGCTTGAAATTTGTATCGAATACAAAGGTATTCCAATTAAAGCCCATCTTGATTTTGCTATTGTCTGGGGAGGACAGTGCCCCGCTGTAAGGGTTATAGAACTTAAGAGCAATGAGAATATCCCTGATAATCTTTATGCATCCTATGAGGCCCAGTTATATGGTCAAGTTGGACTTCTCAAGCAGTGCTGGGATAAACCTTGTTTCAGTGTGACTGCCGAACATAATCAGATCGGATTTAATGACGTAACATTTCCGGAGGCAGTACGATTGCTCTTTGGCATTGAAATACCTGCTACACCTGAGAATGTTGATATTGAAGCTTGGGTACTATCTATTTCTATGTCAGAGGTAAAACCATTTGGCCCATATAAGCCTGACGAATCAACTCTCAAGACCTGCCTTCAAATTGCTGAACGGATCTGGAAGGAAAAGACAGAACTTCTATCCGGGAATATCAATTTAAACGATATTGATTATTGTTCCGGGTTCCATCCATTGTGTGACTGGTGCAGTGTCAATGAAGATTGCCCTAAGTTTAGAGGGCAGGACATGCTGGATTATGACCCTGCCTATGGAATCGAACTTGAAAAACTTGCCAGTCTGAAGGAGCAGGAATCAGAATTAAAAAAGAAAAAGAAAGAAATCGAGCGGCGCATCAAAAACACCTACCACCTGATCAATGGCAATAACGCCGGGTGGCTGAACACAGAAAATTATCGATTTAAAGTCTCAACCATGCCAGGCCGTAAAAGCCTTGACCAGGACATGCTTCACGAACAGATTACCGGGCATATCCATGATGGTGCCACGGCAGAAGCCATGCTGGAAAAATGCCAGAAAACAAGCGAACCCTATGAACGACTGTATGTCAGCAAGATCAATAAAAGGATAGTCAAGGCGGCATAAAAAAACGTCAAACCAATTTAATGAGGCTCATCTTCCTTAACGGGAGGGTGGGTCTTTTCTATTTTAAACCAAAGGAGAGCGATGATGTCAAATTCTATCAATGAGCTTGAAAAACTAAAATCAACTGATCTGGATGCCGGTCTTGTTTTCAGTGGTACTGCTTCGGGCAGGAAGGTCAAGGGATATGCAACACCCAATTCTTTCACACCTGAATTAAACCCCGAATACCTTTACCATGAATCCAGCCGGGACGTGATTGTCTGGTTCATGAATACATCAGATCCATTTTATCTTTTCGGCCCCGCAGGCAGCGGCAAAACGAGCTTGATTAAACAGCTTGCCGCCAAGCTCAATTATCCCGTGTTTTCAATCACCGGTCACAGCAGGTTGGAATTCCCAGATATGGTTGGGCATTTAACCGTTGAAAAAGGGAATATGGTTTTCCAGTACGGCCCGTTGTCACTTGCCATGAAATACGGTGGTTTGCTCCTGCTTGATGAGATTGATCTTTTAGATCCTTCCACAGCAGCAGGCTTAAACGGTATCCTGGATGGTGAGCCGTTGTGCATTCCTGAGAATGGCAGTGAGATTATCACCCCACATCCTTTATTTAGGTTTGCAGCCACTGCCAATACCAACGGCGGATCTGATGAGACTGGATTGTACCAGGGAACTCTCAGGCAGAACCTTGCATTCATGGATCGGTTTTGGCTGTGTGAAATCAATTATCCAACCCCTGCGGCAGAAGAAAAATTGTTATCAACCAAGGCAAAGAATCTGCCCGGGGATCTGAGAAAGAAAATGGTTGAGTTTGCCAATGAGGTAAGAAAACTGTTCATGGGTGAGTCAAAGGTTGATTTTAACGACACCATTGAAGTCACCTTTTCCACCCGGACTCTCATCCGATGGGCCGATCTGACCATGAGGTTTCAGCCATTGGCAAACCAGGGCATCCAGCCGGTTACATACGCTTTGGATCGTGCCCTTGGATATCGTGCAACCAGAGAGACGAGATCCTTTCTGCATGAACTTGCCCAGCGGATATTTCCTGTATCCGACATTTAATAACCCCATAAATTACAAATCAAAAACAAAAGAGAACGAGGGGAGGCATCCGCCCCCTCCCGTTTTCTATTATAAAAAGGATATAAACATGGATATAACAACAGACATAAAAGTGCTGAATCACCTTATGGTGCTAAATCTTGATGTGAGTATCTGGTCGGCGCGAAAGAAACTGACACCATCTGATTTTGGAGGGGCAAAACTCCCCCCTGAGGAACTGGCATCTCTTGGCAGTAAGAAAATATGCAATCCGGAAGACTTGCGTATCTTTGGAACCCTCAAGTCCCGTGCCGTCAATATGCTGGATCGTATTGGAGTAAGGTTCCTTAACGGTTGGGGTTTGCCTGAAAATCTGGCGGAACAGGTCGTTAATGATCTCCAGGTTATCCACGACGAGTTTATGGATGCAAAAGACAAATTCTTAAATACGTATGACCAGACAATCCTTGATTGGATAAATCATCATCCAGAGTGGAAAAGTATTATTGGGAACTCTGTTGTCAGTGCTGATTATGTCAGAAGCAGAATGGGCTTTAAATGGCAGCTTTTCCAACTGGCTCCTCCTAAAAAGAAGTTCATTCATGATGGGTTGCAAACTGAAGTTTCAAAACTTGGCCAGACCCTTTACGGCGAGATTGCCAGAACGGCGGAAGAGACATGGAACAAGTGCTATTCCGGAAAAGATCAAGTATCCCATAAAGCAATATCCCCATTGAGGTCCATCTATGAAAAATTAAATGGATTAAGTTTTGTGGAACCCTGTGCTGCACCTATCGCCAATCTTTTAAAAATTGCTTTTGACCAGATCCCTTCCAAGGGCTTTATCCAAGGAGCTGATTTATTGATGCTCCAGGGGGTACTGGCACTTTTACGAGATCCGGTATCACTTGTTGAACATGGGAAACGTATTCTGGAAGGGAAAACACCTTCAGATATTCTGCAAGACCTTGTTCAAGGTGATGACACAAGGTGCCCCATTCTTGAAAATTCCATCGATCTGTCAGAACCGATTCCCAATAACAAAATAACCACTGAGTCCATTGATAGTTTTGGTCTTTGGTAAGGATAAAAATTATGAATAACAAATTGATGATGCAGTCGCTGCCTTTGGTGGCGGCTGTTCTTGGTAAAAAGTATGGGGTAAATGTTGCCATTGGAGGTGATAAAGCCTTCACGGACGGCAAGACCATCCAGCTCCCCGGCCTTTCTTTGGATAATGATGAAACGCTTATCGGTCTTGCCCGGGGGTATATCGATCATGAGTCCGCCCATATCAGAGAAACAGATTTTGACCTGCTTAGAAAGGCCAGGCTCACTCCACTGGAAATGAACATATGGAATAATCTGGAAGACTGGCGTGTAGAACATAAACTTGCTGATATTTTCCCGGGATGCCGCAGGAATTTTAACTGGTTGATTCGGCATTTCTTTGGCGCTAAAAATATGGATGAACAAATCCCACCGGTAAATCTCATCCCGGACTGGGTTCTTCTGACCGTAAGATCCTGGGATATGGATGATATCACTCAATCCATGGAGAAAATCGAACCTATAATTGAAACGCATTACCCAGGTTTGATTGAAAGATTAAAATCCATTCTTCAAGAGGTCCGGACAAAATGCCTTACCACGGATGACAGTATTTTCTACGCAAAGAAAATCGTATCCCTGCTTGAAAATATGGCTAAGGAAAAATCACCCTCTGGACTCCCACAAAACAAAGGGGGCACAAGCTCTGAAAACGGTAAAAGTGCTGATCCTGAACAGGTATCCAGAGAGGTGGAAAACGGTAACCATCAGCGATCAAATTCTCAGAAACAATTAGAACAATTAATTAATGCCAGCAGCAATGACCTGCCCAAAAACATGGGTGATGTCCTTGCAGAGGATCTGGCTAAAAGAGTTCCAGATAATCCCCAGGAGATGATCCGTGTGGCTGTTGTTGGTAACAGGATGTTCAAAGCGTTTACCCCTGAAAAGCTACAGGAAACACGGAAATCATCATCGGCCTTAAAAACAAGATTACAAAGCATGATGCAGGCCATGTTGTTAAAGCGATCCCGTATTGCCAGACAAGGACGATTGGCAACCAACCTACTGCACAAAATTACAGTCTCAGATCCCCGGATGTTTATCCAACATGAAGAAAAACAGGGGTTTAATACGGCAGTGCATATCCTGATTGATTGTTCCGGATCTATGATCAATCGAATGGATTTGACAACGATGGCCTGCCATGCCCTGGCAAAGGCGCTGGAATCAGTGAAGGGAATTAACGTTGGTGTGACTGCATTTCCGGCCAAGCCTCCTTTTTGTATCGTAAGCGGTAATGATGATATGGCCGCTGTATGTCCAATGGTGATCCATGGAGAACCTCTTCATTCGCAGTTTCACACGAAAGCCTCTGACTGTACACCCATGGGTGAAGCTACCTGGTGGGTGTTGCAACAGATGTTACCGCTCAAGGAATCCCGGAAGATCATTTTGATTTTAACAGATGGGGCACCTGATTGTCTGGCAAGTATGAAGGATGCCATTGAACATGGCAGGAAACTGGGTGTCGAATTTTACGGAATTGGCATTGATGACAACACCATAAAAGTCATGCTTCCTCATCATAGCTGCACCATTCGCAATCTATCGGAATTGGCACCAGCCATGTTCGGGATCATGAAAAACGTATTTATTGATAAAAACCAGAAATAGGAGAATGAAATGTCTGAAATCGAAATACCGGTATGTCCTGAATGTCAAAATGCAAATCATGTTGTCTTGGTTAATACCGTTCAAAAAGCAGGGACTGCCGTGGGAGGCTTAGCCGGGAGTATTTCCGGGTATATTGGAGCGGAATCCGGAGCAATAATGGGTGGGACAATTGGTTCCGTGATACCTGTCGTTGGAACCGGAATGGGAATTTTAACTGGTGGTATAAGCGGGGCTATATTGGGCTTCTTTACAGGCTCAACGATCGGAAATAGGGTTGGCAAACACATCGATGTTCATATAATCGGTGAATACCGCTGCAATAAATGCGGAACCGAATTTAAAGTGTAATCTATGGCCAAGAAATATCCTGAGTTTAAAGCAATGTATGAACAGGAGCTTAGAAAATGAAAAAATACAAAGTATACCTGATCATTGAAGAAGATGACGACGGTGATTATGAAGAGCGTGTGGATGAATCCAGGGTGATGAAAGAATGTTGCACTCTGCAGGAAGCTGCAATATTTAGGGACACCCTCATCGATTTCATGCAGATGGCAGATAACAATAGAATGCACTGAGCATGCATATGCCTGGTCAGGCATGATGCCTTGCACCTGGTCCAGACGGTGCATATTCTGCAGTAAGCCAGAATAGTATTTACATAAAAACTCAAATTAACCCGGGGCCTTCTTGAAATCTTTCAAGAGGGCTCTTTGCATTTTAGGAGGTAACTTATGGATGAGAATAAAAACAAAGAAGTCGCCAGTTTTTGGGAGGATCTTAAATCCGGGCATTTTACGTCAATGATAAAAGAATCCTCAAAAGGAAATGAGCTTTCAAATTGCCTGGAAGTCTGCAACATCATGAAACCGATCTTTGCCCGGCACGATGATGTGGAAAAGATGTATTGCATTTTCCTGGACGCAAAGAACAAGATCATTGCCATTGAGAAAATATCGTCCGGTTCCATCCGAAGCTCGACCGTCTATCCCAGGGAACTCGTCAAGAAAATTTTGGAACAAAAAGCATCGGCGATTATTCTGGTGCACAATCATCCATCGGGTTGCATAACCCCTTCATCGGAAGATTTTAATATTACGGCAAAAATTGGTGTGGCCCTTTCCAGCATTGATGTTCTTTTACACGATCATCTGATCATTGGTGATGGATATTACAGCTTTTGTGAAAAGGGCTGGCTGACTAAGGCCAAAAATAAATATGACGAGTTCATCGCATCCAACAGACATTTCGAATGAAGGGGGGAAGTACAATGGGTGAAATATTGGTACTGAATAAAAATAATCCCCCTGGTCACTTTGCCCAGCTTGGGATCAGAACTATCCGGGACCTGCAACAACATTTACAGAAAATATTTGAAGAATCAGATCACCAGGATATTGTAATAGCCAAACTCTATAAAATGCTGTTTCCGGACTGGGAGAAAATCCAGAGAATCGAAGGGTATCCAATCATCGGGCAAGGCTTGTGGGGTTATATCTGCAATCTCTTTATTGAGTTTGACAGGAAAAATCATCCGGGCTGCTTTAATGGTGGCGCATGGGTCAATAATGGTTTTGCCTCAAGTGATCGGCTTGATCCTTGGATGATCAGTCTGGAAAATTGCAAGGTGATCTATTCTTAAACGCCGAATGTCCTGCCTGTTGTCCTATTCTTAATCAACCATAAAAGCCGTTTGAAATCTTTATTTGTAAGGATTTGGTCGGCTATTTCTATTAAAAGGAGGAGATCATGAAAGTTATGAAAACCGTTTTGACATTTATTGGGGGAGTTGCTGTTGGTATCCTTGCCGTTACGGGAGTTTATGCCATGGAGGAACAGGAGAAAGCTTCTTGCAAAACAAATGATGAAACGATTGAACAAAAGCATG
>Ga0180007_10006911_pt1 | contig 10910 bp, 10 predicted proteins | sample MM_PC_MetaG_FD_121122 | JGI IMG/M metagenome (GOLD analysis project Ga0180007, IMG submission 121122) | Groundwater microbial communities from the Aspo Hard Rock Laboratory (HRL) deep subsurface site, Sweden - MM_PC_MetaG | ecosystem: Environmental > Aquatic > Deep subsurface > Groundwater...
AACACTTCTGCCCAGGCCATGGCATAGGACAAAAAAATGGTATTCCTGGCCGGGACATAGGTGACAGGGATCTTGTCCCCCTGGATCTGCTCAAGCGTGTCATGTTTGGGAACAATCATATCATCGGTCAGGGCAGAGCCGCCAAACTGTCTTAAATCAATATCAATAATCTTATGGATTTTTGCGCCCATGATTCGGGCAATTTTTTTTGAGGCATCAAGTTCCAGTGAATGGCGCTGCCCATACCTGAAGCTTAAGGCGTAAATTTCTTTGTTTTTTGATCGTGCAATGGCCATGGCAGTTGTGGAATCAATTCCGCCACTGGAAAGGACAATGGCTTTTTTTATCATGTTTTTGTTTAAACTCCTCGTTTGTCAGGATCCCATATGATCTTGTGCAGCTGCAGAGACAGTCGTGCCGGCAGATGATCATCCAGCATCCAGGTGGCAATGGTTTCAGAAGAGATGCAACCAAAAACCGGGGAAAGATGGATTCTTTTCTGGGGTATCCCGGATAAATTGTTTTTAATAATGGATTTTGCAAACACATAGTCTTCTCTTGAGCTGATGACAAATTTGATCTCATCCCGGCAGGTTAACAGCGGGATGTTTTCCCATAGAAAACTATCAGATTCATTGGATGACGGGCATTTGATGTCCATGATCTTGATGCATTCTCTGGGAAGGGGTTTAATACTCAGGCTGCCATTGGTTTCAACCAGTACCTGATATTTTTTTTCCAGGAGCAGGGAGATCAGCGCGGGCGTATTATCCTGGACCAGAGGTTCACCTCCCGTGATCTCCACAAGAGAACAGGAAAAGGATTCAAGTTTTTTTACAATCTGGTCAAAGGTCATGACAGAGGATTCTTTTCCGGCATAGGTCGTGTCACACCAGGAGCAGTTCAGGTTGCATCCTGAAAGTCGTATGAAAACACAGGGCAGTCCGGTAAAGGTGGATTCCCCCTGCAGACTGTAAAAAATTTCGCAGACGTTAAGCTGCAATCACACCTCCTGGTATGACGACCCGCATCCCGGGCTTTCGATTACCATCACCTTGCTGACTCGTATGTGCGCTGTGTTCAGACGCTGGGAAAGCATGGTAAATAAAAATCTGGAAATGGTTTCAGAGGTTGGATTGATATGGGTAAATGCCGGGTTATCATTGAGCAGGGTATGATCAAGTTTGCCCAGTAACTCCTTTATCGCGGTCTTAACATCTAAAAAATCAATGCCGATCCCCAGGTGGTCAAGTTCTGTACATTGGATATAGGCCTCTACGATCCAGTTGTGTCCGTGTATATTGGCACAGTCTCCATCATAGCCTTTCAGGAGATGGGCGGCTGCAAAATAATCTTTTATATAAACTTCATATAATCCCGGCATAACGACTCCTTAATGTAAATCCGTAAATTTATGTGACGGATCATACCCTACACTTTGTTTTGAAGCAAAAAAGCCGGTAGCCATGGAAATCACCATGAATACCGGCCATTGTCAATTTTTGGTAGCGACGCAGAGAATTGAACTCCGGACCCTGCGGATATGAGCCGCATGCTCTGACCATCTGAGCTACGTCGCCGAAAAACCCGATATAAATATCACAACTATACAGTGATCGTCAACGATTAATTTAAAGCCTTATCAAAACCGGCAATTTTAATGGTAAAATTTTCCAGTTTTTCCGGCAGATCTGAGAAAACCACCATAAACGGAACACTGGCTCCCGGTGCCACATTGACATTTATTTTATGTGCTCCCTCTTTCTGGGTAAGAAGGGCATTGATGTCTGAAATATTTCCGGTTTTGAGCATCTCCTCCGTGATGATATTTCCACAGAAGGCATTTTTAATTTTTGCTTCTGCTTTGTCTTTGGTGATTAACGCCCCGCGGATCTCAATATGGCTCAAGGCAATATTTGACGGATTCTCCACCCTTCCGGTGATCACAAACAAAGTGCCGGCAGTTGAATTTGTAACAAAACGACCATTCACACTTTTCTGATTGGGAATGGGTTTGGCCTCTGATATCTCGGGAATGGGTTTTTTAATATACTGGTCTATCACGGGCAGCTTATATCCGGTCATGAACATGGCAAGATAGCCGCCAATGCCCAGAAGCAGGATCAACAGCAGTATGATAACGGGCAACCTGAAAGATGATTTCTTTTTTCCCTTTATGTGTTTTGGCTTTGCAGCGATAACGGGTTTTGGTTTTGGAGCTGCTGCAAAGGGTTTTACAATGACCTTTTTTTCTTTTTTAGGGGGGGGGGCAATCTCTTCAGTCTCTGTTTCCGGCAGGTCGTTTTCCGTTTCCATTTCTGTTTTTATATCGGCATCATTTTCCGGCGGTGTCGTCTGGGCCTCAATAACGGGTGTGGCTTGGTCGTCCATTTCCAGGTCGGGTGACAGAATGGGTTCGGGTTCATCTTTTTCAATTTCCAGTATTGCCTGTTGTTCAAACGTGTCTGATGCTTCAACCGGTTCTGTATCTTCAAAAAGTTCTGGCCCTTCAAAAGAAATCAGGTCCTCTTCAAATTCCAGAACCTCTTTTTGAACCGCTTCCTCAAGGGGCGGGGCCTTTTCTTCTTCCATGTCAAAGGCCCCTTCTGCAAAGGAAAAATCATCATCACTGTCTGGATCATTTTCAGTTATATCCTGATAGGGATTTTCCATTTCAAGATCAGACACGTTTGGAGAAAAATTCACCTCTTCCGTTTCAAGATCAGAACTTTCCAAAAAAAAGTCATCATCATCCAGGTCAGATTCAAAATTAAACTCAGATGATTCTTCCGGCTCAGGTTTCATATCCCAGGGTTCCGGCTCGCGGGTCTCTGAATCCGTGGATTGGGGCTCCCAGAACTCAGGCGGTTCAGTCGCAGGCGGTTCAGTCGCAGGCGGTTCAGTCGCAGGCGGTTCAGTCGCAGGCGGTTCAGTCGCAGGCGGTTCAGTCGCAGGCTGAGGAGGTTCGGGCATTAACGGCTGTAGCTGTAAAGGGGGCTCCGGCTTCCGGGACAATGGAAATGCAGTGAAAATATGGTTGCAGACAGCGCAACGGCATTTTGAGCCGCCATCTTTGACAAGAGAATCGTCAAGGTTGAAACGGGTTGAGCACTTATTACAGGTAATAATCATTGGATTCTCCTTATCCCTATAGTTTCAGGTCGTAAATGCCGGGAAGGTTCCTGTATTTTTCATTATAGTCCAGTCCAAAACCGACAATAAATCCTTTCTCAAGTGAGAAGCATGAATAATCAACATCAATTTTTACCTCACGTCGCTCACGTTTGTCAATCAAACTGCAAATTTTAATGGATCGGGGATCTAGTAATGTTATGAATTCGATTATTTTTAATAGTGTTTTGCCTGTATCGACAATGTCTTCCACAAGCAAAATATCCCTGTCCTTAAGTTCCAGGTCGGGCTGTTTGGTAAACAGGATCTGCCCGGTTGAGGATGTCCCTTCATAGGAAGATGCACCGATCAGATCGATTTCATGGTCAATTTTGATCTGACGTGTAAGGTCTGCCAGGAAGATGAAAGATCCTTTTAATACCCCCAATAAAACCAGGTCTTTATCTTTATAGTCCTGGGAAATGGCTTGTCCTGTTCGTTGAATCTGAAGATGTATTTCCTGCTCGTTAAGTAAAGGAATGAATTCAGGCATGATATGATTTATATTCCTGTTTTTTCAAGTTGCTCGATCAGTTTTTGTTGTTTTTCCGTCAGTCGTTTGGGCATGGCTATATTAATCACAACAAAAAGATCTCCGCAACCATTTCCTTTCATTTGCGGAATCCCATGTCCGGGTATCCGCATTTTTGACTTGTGATTTGTTCCAACAGGAATTTTCAGATTTATGCTCGTGCCGTCTGGTGTCAAAATTTCAAGACTGGTCCCGAGCAGAGACTGGGACAGCAAAATCTGTTTTGAGATCAACACATCATTGCCTTCAACCGCATAGTCCTTTGACGGGATAAGCCTGGATTTGATATACAGATTGCCGGCAGGGCCGCCGTTGGGACTCATGTCCCCTTTTCCGGCAAGCCTGATTTTTTTTCCCTGGACAAGTCCTTTTGGAATGGTGACTTCAATTGCCTTTGCATTGCCGCCCTGACTCATGGTAATGGTTTTCTTAGTGCCATGGATAATTTCAGAAAGGGTTAAAGGCAGCTCATATTCAATATCTTTGCCTTTCATCGGGGGTTGTTTTTGTTGTCCAAAACCGCCGCCACCCATATTATTGAAAAAGGAATTGCCCCCCATGCCGGAAAATCCGCCTCGTTGTCCGCCCCGTCCAAAGTTTGAAGAGGATCCGCCTCCCCGGGAGCTGCCAAATCCAAATTCCTTTAAGATATCGCCCAGATCAAAATTTTTAAAAATGTCTTCCTGGGAGAATCGCTGTTGAAAATCGGCTGATCCATAGGTGTCATACTGGTTTCTTTTTTCAGGATCACTCAAAACAGCATAGGCTTCACTGATTTTTTTAAATTTTTCTTCCAAAGGTTTATCGCCTTTTGTTTTGTCGGGATGGAATTTTAAGGCAAGTTTTCGATATGCTTTCTTGATTTCAGATATGTCTGCTGTTTTCTCAACCCCTAAAATCTTGTAATAATCTTCGGCCATACTGTATCCTTGTATAATTTAATCGTTTGCTGCTCAGGCCTGCCGGGACGGGTTCGTGCCTGACCCCGTGACCGCAGCCCTAACTCAATACATACTAAGGTTTAATCAAGTCAAGTCAAGCCTTGTTTTTTTGTGGTAAGTGCTGAAATCGCAACCATTAATACAGAAATGGCCGCCGGTGTCATTCCGTCAATTCTGGAGGCCTGCCCCAGTGATTTTGGAAGGACCTGATTCAATTTTTCCTTAAGTTCGTTTGAAAGACCTGCAGCCTTGGAATAGTTAAAGTCTTTTGGGATATTTATTTTTTCCAGATGCTTATATTTTTTTATTTCATTGAACTGCCGCAGGATATATCCCTCGTATTTTATCTGGATTTCAACCTGCTGCTCAGCCCTTTTTAAAATCAATTGAGATCCGGGGCAGATCTCTTTTAAGGCTGAATAATCAAGCTCAGCTCTTTTCAACAGCTGCTCAAGTTTTACCCCGTTTGTGATTGGGTTTGTTCCCCTGGACAATAAAAAATCATTAATTGCCTGGGAGGGTTTGACCGTTGTGTTTTTATGGCGCTGGATCTCTTTCTGGGTCTGGCTCTGGATCATTCTGCACAGATGTAAGGTGTCATCATCCACCAGCCCCAGGTCATTTCCGATTCTGGACAATCTTAAGTCTGCATTGTCTTCCCTGAGAACCAACCGGTATTCAGCCCGTGAGGTAAACATCCGGTAAGGTTCTGTTGTTCCCCTTGTCACCAGATCATCCACCAGAACCCCCATATAGGCCTGGGAGCGATCCAGAATAAACGGCGCTCTTTTCTGGATGGCACAGGCTGCGTTAATACCGGCCCACAACCCTTGCGCGCCTGCTTCCTCATACCCTGATGTGCCGTTTATCTGTCCGGCCAGAAAAAGTCCTTTGATTCGTTTGGTTTCCAGGGTGGAAGATAATTCCAGGGGATTGATATAATCATATTCAATGGCATAGGCAGGTCTCATGATGTCAGCCTGTTCAAGCCCGTCTATGGATCTGACAACCTTATACTGGATTTCCAGGGGCAGGCTGTTGCCAAGTCCGGATGCATAAATTTCTTTTGATGTCAGACCTTCATATTCAAGAATGATATGGTGACTGTCCCGGTCGGGAAATTTCACTATTTTATCTTCAAATGAAGGGCAGTACCTGGCAGATCTGCCTTTGATATGGCCCCCGTAAAGGGCAGAAAATTTAAGGTTGTCCCGGATAATTTGATGGGTTCTTTCATTGGTGTAGCCCATAAAACTGGGCAGCATCGGGTTAACAATGGCTGTGGTGGAAAAAGAAAAGGGTTTGGGACAGGATTCAGAATTCTGGAGGGTGAACCTGGAAAAATCAATGCTGTCCGCATGTATCCTGGGTGGTGTTCCCGTCTTCATCCGTCCCATGTTAAAGCCCAGATCAGCAAGGTTTTTGGCAAGATCGACCGAGGCAAATTCCCCGGCTCTGCCAGCCACGGTTTTTGAGGCCCCGATGTGAACCATGCCGTGTAAAAAAGTTCCCGTTGCAATGACCAGGGCCCGGGTTTTATATTCAAATCCCGTATGATCAATGATCCCTGACACGGCATTGTTCTCGATCAACAGATGTTTGGCCATGGCCTGTTTAAGATCAAGGTTTTTTGTTTGTTCAATGACGGCCTTCATATTTCTTGAATACAGGCCTTTGTCGTTTTGTGTCCGGGTTGAGTGAACGGCAGGGCCTTTGCTTGTATTCAATGTCCGGTATTGGATGGCTGAAGAATCGGTTGTTTTGGCCATTTGGCCGCCAAGGGCATCAATTTCCTTGACCAGCTGTCCCTTTGCCATGCCGCCAATGGAAGGGCTGCACGGCATGGAAGCGATTTTATCCATGTCAATGGTCAGCAAAAGGGTGCTGCATCCCATGCGGGCACAGGCAAGAGCCGCTTCGCACCCGGCATGGCCGGCACCGATCACAATGATATCATATGATTTAAAATTAGAATTCATGACCGGTCAGGCAAGGGGTCTAAATTTTTCAGAAAAATATGCTTATGGTCATTTTTGCCATAAAAGTGCGGCAATTGGGCAACCAGAGTATAGCCGGTTTTGATATAAAACATCCTTGTGGGTTCATATAAAGGCCGGGAAGAGGTTTCGATCCAGATGTTTTTGCCGCCCAGAGCTGCAATATCCGTTTCTGCTAAATGCATCAAGTGTTTCCCGATCCCCGTATTTTTCTGGTGTTGATGGACGGCGATCCAGTACAGATCAAAGCTGTCAGCCGTACAGGGCGTTTTTCCATAACAGGCAAAACCAATGGGTGTCTCATCTGTTTCTGCAATGATGAAGTTGTATCCACTTTTTTCTTCGCCCTTGACCAGGTTTTCTTCCACCAGTTCCTGGGCAACGTCGATCTCATAATCGTAAAAAAAAGGGGAAGACTGTAATATTTCCCTGACCGAATCAATGTCCGTGGCTTTTAATGTTCTTCTATAGTTCATTGTTTTAATTCAAATCTTTTAAAATTCTGTTGATCACGGTTTCATTATCATATCCGGCATGTCCGGCAGCGGCAATAAAGCCGCTGTCATCTGCTATGCAGGGATTTCCATTTATTTCCAGTACAAAGGCCCTGCCATTTGAATCCACCCTGAAATCAACGCGGACATATCCTCTCAGGTTAAACGCGGTCCAGGATTGACGGCATATCAGGGAAAGGGTTTCTTTTAATTTTTGGTTGTGGGCCAGGGTGTCAAAGGACCGGCAGGTTTGCTTGTACTCCTCGCTGTCCGCATCCCATTTTGCCTTGTACCCGACAATTTTTGGTTTGTCATCAAAATAGCGGTCAAACATCATTTCAGCAGGCGGCAGGATCTCAACACCATCTTCATGGGCCAGCATGCTCACATTGAATTCTCTTCCATCAATAAATTCTTCAATAAAATAATGGGAACCCGGCAATTGGTTTATCCGTTCAAGCTTGGTTTTTTCTAACGGGGTAAAGATAAAATCATCACTGATTCCCACGGAAGCCTCTTCCCATATGGGTTTGGCAATATAGGTCCTGCGCTTATCCAGTCGTTCAAGGTCATCGATCAAAAAATAATCTGCCGTGGGAATACCATTAAATCGCATTAATTTTTTTGCCAGAACCTTATTTGTGGTCATAAACAGGGCATCCAGGGGAACGCCCGTATAGGGGATCTTTAAAGAATTCAATATGGCAGGCGCAAAATAGATCAATTCACCTTTTCCCCATAACGATTCCACAAGGTTAAAAACAATATCCGGCTTTTCATTTCTAACGGTTTCCATGTCATCTGCTAAATTGCCGCCGACAGAATGGCAAACCACCCGGTAATTCAGCATCTCACATGCCTTTTTTACCAGATTTAATTGATTGATAACATCTATCTCATCAGGGGCATTGCTGAGTATTTGATTGTAAAGTATGACAACGGTTGCGTTCATCGGTTAAAATGTCTTTTTATGGCTGATTTTAATATGGCATCAATGATTTGTTGATAAGAGATATGATTCAGTTGACAGAGAATCGGCAGATCAGAAATAACCGGATTAAGTCCTGCCAGAGGATTTACTTCAATAAAGCTGATGCTGCCGTTCCGGTCAATTTTCACGTCAACCCTTCCCCCGTCCAGACAATTCAAAGCGCGCCATGCGTTTAACGAAACGGACCTGCATTCTTCAAGCAGGTCTCCTGTAACGGCCACATACTCCACACGACCAACATAATTTTCTTTATTGTTGTATGAATAAAAGTTTTCAGTCTCTTCGTTGTAAATGATTTCCATGGCTCCGGGTACGTATGCTTCCTGGCCACTGCCCAGGACCCCAACGGTAAATTCCCGGCCCGGCAGGAATTCTTCCACCAGAACAGGTTGATTAAATTTTTCGAGCAGATTGGCACAACCCATTTCCAATTCTTTTTTGGAATGGATCACAGAAGCGGCATCAATGCCTTTTCCCGTTCCTTCGGAAATGGGTTTTGCAAAAAGCGGATATTCCAGCCCAATCTCATTTACATCCGATAATTGAGACACAACGTGAAATGCCGGGGTGTTGACACCGCTGTCCCTGACCACCTGTTTTGCAAAGGCTTTATTTAACGCAATTCCCAGGGTAACAGGGCCTGAAAACACATAGGGGATTTTGTAGGCATCCAGCAGGGCCGGGACCAAAGATTCACGTCCTTCGCCATACAGGCCTTCTGCAATATTAAAAACCAGATCCCAGTGTTTGTTTTCCAGAAGCGCTTTCATCAGGTTTTGGGCATGGCCGATACGTTCGGTTTTAAATCCGGCATGGTGAATGGCCTGCTCAATTCCCTCAATAGTGCTTTCCTTGTCAAATTCAGCGGTCTCTTCCAATGAATACCCCTGGTTTAAATAATCTGATCTAAGGTCATAGGTCAGTCCGATTTTCATGGTTTTTTCAATACTCCTGTTGATAAATACCCTTGAAAAAAATGTCTTGCATTGACACCAAGGGTTCTGTTTTTATATCCGCCTTCCTGGACAAATAAAACCGGAACCAAAAGCTTGCCCAGTTGAGCCCCATTGTTTTCAAAATCGGCTGAGGTAAGAGACCATGTGCCGGTTGGATCACCCTTTGCCGGATCAAATCCAAGGCTTATGATCAAATAGTCAGGATTAAACGCTTTGATGGCTTTGACAGCTTTTTTCAAATAAATAATATACTCTTGGCCGGAAATATCTTTTTTCAACGGCAGATTCAAATTAAAGCCTTGTCCCTGTCCCTCTCCTTTTTCATCGGCAAAGCCTGTGAAATAGGGATATGCAAACGAAGGATTCCCATGGATTGAAATCGTAAAAACATCTTTTCTGTCATAAAAAATTTGTTGCTGCCCATTGCCATGATGATAATCAAGGTCTAAAATTGCAATCTTCCCATATTTGGAAAGAAAATTTGCTGCAATGGCAGAATTGTTAAAATAACAAAACCCGCCAAAGACATCCCGTTCCGCATGGTGGCCCGGCGGCCTTACCAGTGCATAGGCCGTATGATATCCTTCCAGCAGCAGCTCAGCGCCGGTCAAGGCACAATTTGCACCGGACCGGGCTGCCAGAAAGGCGTTTTTGTTTATGGGTGTAAACGTATCAATACAATAATACCCGGCAAGCACTGACGCTTCCCTGGGTGGCCGCATTTTATTTCGAACGGGGAAAACATAGGGGTAAATGGATTTTCCAGCAGGCAGCGTATCACATATGGTCTTGAAATAATTAAAATATTTAATATTGTGAACCTGGGTTATGTATTTATCCGGGTATCCTCTGGAAGGCCTTATTTTAAACGCATTCAGTTTTTCAATTTCCTTTAGAATGCTTTTTATGCGGATTGGCGACTCAATATATCCGATTTCCTTAATATGGTGGACATCGTGTTTATCATTGATGATCAAAGCAATTTCATCTTTGACATGAATGTTTTTTTCAATGGGCCGTTCCTTGATAATGTATTTAAAATCCCTTATTTTTACAGGGTTGTCACGTATTGAAGACAGAACCATTTTGATATAGGCTTCAGGACAATAGTCTGGATATTTTCTTTCCAGAATGGTTCTGACGATCTTTTTTGCCTGTAACGCGGAAAGCCTGATGTCATTTCCAAGATCATCAAAAACAAGATAGGGGGGGCAGTTGTCCTCTGGGTTGACACAGGTTTCATAATGGGTCCCAGTGATGGGCCGAGCGCCATATTTTTCATAAAAAGCAAGCCTTGCCTTGTTTTGTTTCAGCTCGGTTTTATCACGGCAAAGCGTTTCATCATCTGGAAGGCACTCCATGAAAATACCAATGGTATTAAGCATCTGGGCCTCTTCCCTCATCCGCTGGTATATAGCGCCACCTACTCCTGATGAGGTCCTGCCGGGCTTTACAGCCAGATAATCCAGATAGCAGAAATTTTTATCCGGCATGTAAAACAGGATGGCAAATCCCTTGACATTGGATCTGCCATCTTCAGCAACAAACAGGCTGACAGAAAATCTGTATTTCAGGGGGTCTTTCATCTGTTCAAGAATTTGATTTATCTTTTCTTGTTTAACAGACGGAAAATGGAGCTTTAATATGTTAAAAACCTGATCAATAGCCTGTGAATTTGATGGAAGATAGGTGTCTGTTATCTTCCTTATTTTAAATAAAGCCATTAAATTGGATCGTAATATTTAAAAGTTTTGCCTTCATAATTCTTTAACACGATATTATTGCCTTCCCGGCCCTGAAAATATTCTGGAAGTAAAGGAATTTTTCC
>Ga0180007_10006912_pt1 | contig 10909 bp, 10 predicted proteins | sample MM_PC_MetaG_FD_121122 | JGI IMG/M metagenome (GOLD analysis project Ga0180007, IMG submission 121122) | Groundwater microbial communities from the Aspo Hard Rock Laboratory (HRL) deep subsurface site, Sweden - MM_PC_MetaG | ecosystem: Environmental > Aquatic > Deep subsurface > Groundwater...
AAAAACAATTTAAACCAAAAGAATCTATTGGCCAACTTCTTCCAGAAACGCCAGCGATCTAATCTCGCTCATCACTTCTTTAATTAAAATTTTTAAATCCTCAACTGCCTTGTCGGAAATGTTAAAACTTCTAACAATATGCTTATCTTGGTGAACACCACCGGGCTCAATAAAATCAAACTCTGCTTGGGTTACATTATATGGAAAAGTTTTATCCAACTCTGCCAACAATTTATAGAAAACTAACTGTCTTTGATATCTACCACGAATAGTTTCTGGTAGTTCTTTTTCACGATCTGAATATTCACTAATTGAGCTCTGACCAATAATTACGTTCTCTGATTTTGGCTTGCCGGTTTTGTAATCAACCACCCGGATATCTTTTTTGCTAACACCATGAAACCCTGAGCCTTCCACCAACTCGACTCTGTCTATTCTTCCCGATAATCTAATCTCGTTTTCTCCGTCCAGCAAAACTGCTTTATTTAGTTTGCCACCAAAAAACTTTTCAACAAATAGGGGAGACCTAAGAGTGTGAGAGCCTGGGTCTAAAACTTCGTCGTAATAAAAATCAAAAACTTTTTTTCCATGTTTCTTGCGTTCAATAAAATCAGCTTCTAATAATTGCTCACGCCTTAAAGCGGTTTCAAAACTTGTAGTCACCTGCTCTTTTGAGAGTGGTTTTTTGATACGGTCTTTGGCACTTACTCCTTCGCTATCCGACTCATCGCCCGTCCCACCCATCAAACTCAAGTAAAAACTTTCCATCGCTACATGAACTGCAGTCCCAAAAGCCAGAATCGGGCTTTTTGCACGAGGCACACGTAACAGTGAACTAATCATAAACTCATGTGGGTCTTGCAAGTAAGTATTCAAAGCCGTTACAGATAACTTAAACTCCCCCACCAAATGTTTAAAGAACTCTCTTTCACTGTCAGAATAAGTTTTGGCCGGCTGGCTACTACTAGTTAAAATTTTCTCCAATAAGCTTTCTGATTTTTTTAATAACTCCTCTGAATCTTTTTTAGACACAGCTACAGCGCCCTCCCCGACCTCGTTCAAAAACATCGAGTTCATCATCTCTTTGCCATTAGTTCTAGTTTTAGACCAGGTAATATATGTTTTTTTTGCAGAACGAGTAAGTGCTACATAAAATAATCTTCTGTCATCCTCATTCTTCTCTTTTTTACCTATGTCGGTGTTAGTGAGAATACTATCCGGTAATGGAATCAGCTCGCGGGTTCTTTGATTGCCCCATTTTTTATCGATACAACCAAACACAAAAACATAGTCCCACTCCTTGCCTTTACTTCCATGAGCAGTAGCCAAAGAAACACGATTCTTGGTAATATTTAAATCTTCAATCTTAATACTGACCCCATGCTCTTGCATCACAGTGACAGTGTTCAAAAAATTATCCAAGGTAAAATCTCTTTTCTTGTTCACAAACTTTTTGATTTCCGAGTACAAAGAATTAATCGCATATAAATGATCGGTCTTTACAGGTTGAGACAAAACATACTGCATGAAGCTAAAACCATTTGGTTTTGGAGCTTCTTTAGCACCAGAAATTTCAGAGTTGTCGGCATTGATAATTAAACTAAACCATTCGTGAAATAACAAATTGTTGCTTAACCTGTACCACTCTAGCAATTGATTTTTAAAACCAACTAAATTTTCAAAGTTTGCTTGGGTTAAACCATAGGTTGCATCTGCCGAGTTTTTACTATCTAAATTTTTAAGTAGTGCCGTCTCAATTTGTAAATAGCTTTTCTCCAAAATAACAGCAATAGAAGTTCGCAAACGTCCAGCAATTCTGGCTAACTTATAAACATCCAAAACTTCCAAACCAAGCCACGAGTACTGCATCACAGTAAATAAATCTTCTGTATCGTTACCCGTTCCCAAATCTTGTAAAACTCTAAAAAATCTAACCAGTTGCTCAACCAATAAATCATCAAAAACATTTCCGCCTACAGCCAACTCATAGCTAATGTTCCATTTTTCCAAAACTTCCTTGATCAAAACTGCTTCTTTGTTGTTCCGATACAAAACAGCAATGTCTTCCAGAAGAACACCAGATTTCTCCAACTTCTTAATTTCTTCTGCTAAAAATAATAATTCCAAAGTTTCACTCTCAGCTGCATAAACGGTAATATCTTCGCCAACACCTTTTGAAGACTTTAGCTTTTGCGTCAGCGCAGCATTTAACCCAGCCGAACCGCTACTCAACCCAACCTTACCATCTACCAATTCAGCCCCACCTGCCAAATCATCACCCCCAAAATCCAGCGTGTTATTGCCAATCAAATCATGAGCCGCGTTATAAACTTGGGTGCTACACCTATACCCAGTGGCCAGCGTTACAACAGTCACATCTGAATATTTATTAACAAACTCTAACATGTTTTTGGTAGAAGCACCTTGAAATCGAAAAATTGATTGATGGGGGTCACCTACAACAAAAATATTGGGGTTCTCCCCCATGTCGGCCCAATAAGAAGCAAGCAACTCTACAATTTTATTTTGCGCAGCGTTGGTGTCTTGGTATTCATCTACTAAAATATATTGAAATCTTTCCTGATAATCCAAAAGTAGTTCTTGGTCTGTTTCAAATGCTTGAACCACGAAAGTAATCATGTCATCAAAGTCATAGCGTTTCCTGGCCTTGAGTTCTGCCAAGTATTTTGTGTATAGATCGTGAAGTTCTTTTTGTTTTGCTAATTCCTTAGTTTGTTTAAGAAGCACACTAGAAAGTTTGGTTTTATACCCCAGGGCACCTTCTCTTCCTGCGGAATTCACCTTGGCTTTCTTACCAGCATCGACTTTGGCTTGTTCTTGAGCCCAGTATTCTTCCAAGTCTTGTTCTAATTGTTTTTCTTCTGCTTCCAAGATGGCTTCAAATTTTTCTGGCGTAATGTATTCGCGCTTTAATGCTGAAACTTGGGAAATGATGTGCTTAATATAATAAAGTGGAGCATTAAGAGGTTTGAGATCTTCTAAATCAGAATCTAAAATCAAACTTTCAAAGATTTCAAATCTTTCAAAGTCCGAAAGTGGCTCACTACCCTTTTCGATGGGAAACTTTTCTGGATACTGAGAAATAACTTCACTAGCAAAAGCATGAAAGGTCATGATATTGACATAAAAACCATCGGTGCCAATCATAGAAACAATGCGCTCACGCATGTTCTGGGCAGCAGCATCAGTGAAGGTAAGGGCTAAAATATTTTGAGGGTCAATGTCTTGCTGTTGCAAGATGTTGGCAACACGGGTGGCAAGTACTTGAGTTTTACCAGTACCAGGACCGGCCATGACCATGACGGGACCTTCGATGGTGTCAACAGCGAGGCGTTGTTCGGGGTTTAACTGGGAGTAGATTTTCTTAAAATTATTTTGTTGTTGCATTGTTTTTCAACTGTACGATTTTCCCGTACACTTTATTTTTCTATTTTTTCTTTCAACCTCTTTACTTCTTTGTCAAAGTCAGAAATGTAATTTTTATCTTGAACAATTCTAAATTTAGTATACTCGCTCTCTGCTTTTAATTTTGCTTTTTCTGCTGATATTTTCCCATTATCTATTAAAATTTTATAGCTTGATAGATCTAAGAATTTGTGAAGAAAATCAATCCAATCTTTCATATTCATAACAATACCTCTGCTCGCTCTACTCTCTGCAAGATCAAGATAAGCTGATACCAGTAGATTTAACTCTTCAATATGTTTTTTATTCAAATAGTTTTTAGCAATAACAGTATCACTCTTAAGTATTTTTCCATCAGGAGAACGCTTCCAAGTTTTCAAACCCATAAAAATTTTACTAGCATCTACTTTGGAATAAATAATTTCAGCTGCAGTTTTTCCTGTAATAGCCCAATGAAGTTTATTTTGGACTGTGGCAAAAAATTGCTGTGTTATTTTCAATTTAGAATCATAATCAGCAGAAAGAGCATAAATATCAGAGATCTTTTGGTAGAATCTTCTCTCGCTTGATCTAATTTCTCTGATTCGTTCCAAAAGCTCATCAAAATAATCTTTGCCAAAGTGTTGAATTTGCTTCAATTTCTCATCGTCCATGGCAAAGCCCCTAACAATGAATTCCTGCAAAACATTAGTTGCCCAGATTCTAAATTGAGTAGCTCTTTTGGAGTTAACTCGATAACCAACAGCAATAATTGCATCAAGAGAATAAAATTCTACTTTGCGAGTGACATTCCTATTTCCTTCTTTTTGAACTGTTAAGAAATCCTTGACAGTTGCTTGTAAACTAAGCTCTCCTTCAGAAAATATGTTTTTTAAATGTAAACTAATGTTTTGTTTACTTGTTTCAAACAGCTCTGCCATAACTTTTTGAGTCAACCATAGAGTATTGTCTTTAAAAAAGACATCAACATTAACCTTCCCTGTAGAAGTTTTAAAAATTACAAAATTAGAAAATTTTTCTAGTTGGTTGTTTTTGGTCATATCTCAAATTTTAGCTAAAAATTATTACAGCAAGCTTGGATTTAGTATCGACCAAAGAAAACACGAAGTCAAGATTTAGAAAGCTTTGGCATATTCTCCCACTCAAGATTATCAACTAACTTTACTGCTTCCGGCATACAGCCTACTTCTTGGCAAATCTTCACAACAACGTCGTGCTCGTTTGAACTAATAGTTATAGTTTTTAATCCTTATTTTTTGTCAAATTCCTTATTGAAATTTTACAATTATAACCAACAACTAATTCTAGTTTAGGAGCTAACAGATACCACTGATCATCTTTATTACTATGTTGTGTCTGAATAACTAAGTCATTGGAAAATATAATTTCTGTTTTTGCTAAATCATGCGAAATTTTAATTTCTTTTATTGTCTGATTTTCAAATTTAGACAACAATAAATCAGTGTCTTTATAATCCTGATCATGATTGCCCACTTTCTTATTTTGTTCTAAAATTTTCCAAGGACACATATCTAAACACAAGCTATAAGAACCTCTTAGAAATTGTCCATCTTTGGAAGTGACAATTTTTTGACCAAAATCAAAAAAAATAGCTGTGGCGTAACCCCTCCTCCACCTCCCCATTCTCAATCCCATTCAAATCTATCCTTACCTTATAATTATTCTTTCAACTTCAAATGCTTCTTACAAAAATCTAAATATCCTGCATGATCATCATTTTGTAAAATCATAAGATCATAATCATGCTCAGAAACTAATTGTATTTGTTTTTTTTCTAGTCCATCTATAAGTGACCCCAAAGATACTTCATAAACAACAGGATTTTCGCGCGACGTCATTTCATTGAAACCTTGTGCAAGATCTTCTCTTCCGAGAGCACCATTTGCACCGCCATCAATTACAACTGTATTAAGTTGTTCTTCTGTAAAATGCGAATAACCAGCACTTCCTATAACATCTTTCCATTTGGTTAGACTGCCTCCTCTATACCATTTCATCTCAGGACTTATTTTTAAAAGTTCTTTAAGTATATAAATTTGACCACCATCCACATGTCTTAGTGTACTTACAATATTATCTAAGGAACTTGCTCTTTTCATAGAATCAACAAGCCAATCTCTTTGATCTTCTACTATAAAAGCCAGAGCTAACTTTTTTAATTTAGAAACATTAGATTCCAACTCAGCTTCTTTGGCAACTGCGGGGGCAATGTCTTTCATTATCATGATGAGTTCTATTCTAGCATCCTCTTTGTATTCTAATCTTTCAGTTTATCTAAAATCTCCAAAGCACCCTTATTAAACTTAGAAAAAGCAAACCATTTCTTACCTAAATCCTTCAAAGATGCCCCGATATGAAAAACCTCTTTATTATCTAGTATCAAAAAACGATCATGAGCATTCCTAAAAACTTTTATTTCTATAGGTGGGTATTGAGCATTATGTTTCTCTAAATCAAGTTTTAGCTAGTTAGATAAACTGTTTGTATAGATAGTAACGATACAATGCTTAGCTCTTTTGGAAAATAAAGTTAGAGTACTTTCATCAATATAGTTATCAACTAAAACAATTGAGTTTTTAGCTTGTTTAACTAAATTAGAGATAAACACATAAGCATCAAATACTTGTCCATCAAAAAAAATACCTTTCTTGGGTTTGAGCTCTCTTGATTCGATAAGCTCAAAAACTTTATCAAGCTTGCTATCGACCCTATATTGTTTTTTTTCAATAATATCTAGACGTTGAAAAACAGAGGCATTGTTATTGATAAACTTACGCATATCAACAAAAGCATCCATGATCTGAACACTTATTTGCACTGCAGTTTTACTTCGTAAAACAGCTGAAAGCATGGATACACCTTGCTCGGTAAAAACATAGGGCAAAGAGGTGGAATATTTTAAAGCTTCAAACCGGTCGCAATTTGCGACATCCAACCTACCGTTTCTTCTAACCTGTTCATTCAACCTTCTTGTCTCAACATTGTATATTTCTGCCAAATCTCGATCAATTATTACCTGAACACCTCTGATAGTATAAATTCTATACTTAATATTATTTACTACTAAGCCAGATATATTGCTATTTTCCATTCATAGAGTCTACAGGCTAATTCCTACATAAAATGTAGTATTAAAAAATACACGAATTCGTGTATTTTGAAAACAGTGCAGGTGTAAACAATTTTAATCCTTCAGTCATGGAATGGATAAAAAAAATTACTTATACTGTAACTCAAAATTTTCAAAAGCACCTACTTCTTTAAAATCAATTTCAAAATTTTGTTCATCTATCTTTTGAATTTCTACACTATTAATACCGACATCTTCTAAGTCTTTATATTCAACAATTCTCCCTGGTTCAATTTTTAATACCCTATCTATCAGCCAATTACCCAAATCTTTATTAGGATTACTCATCAATGCTTTTTCACCATCTTGAAAAACACCAGCAGACAAACTATCCCCATTGGGCAACTTTAATTTAAATGAATCTCCCCTCTGAGGAAAAAAATTGGGGAAACTCTTATGAATCCAGGATGGGATTGGAATATATACTTCTTTTTCATCTCTTTTTCTTCCACCAGCATTCCATTGATTAAGACCACTTTTTTCTGGAACAAAGTTTCCTTCTTTTTTTGTACTGGAATACAAGGGCAAAATAATCTTTTCTTTAACTTTCAAAGCATCATCGCTAACAATCAATGTTTTCAAATTTTTTAGAAATTCAAAAGGATTATCTATAATTTTAACATCAAACTCAGTTTCATTTTGAGTTATGAAGCGTTTAAATAAAGTACTTTTTGTAATATTAAAGTTATAATCTTCTTTTCCATCGGTAAAATGAACTGTATTTTCATTAATTTTTAGTATTTTGATTTTAGGAATATCTACATAATGCATTTCTTCTTCAAAAAGATAAAACTTTCCCTTTGATCTAGAAACGCAATGATAAATCATCTCATCAACATCGTGAATTGATTTTGCAAAATCAATTCTTTTATTTCTAAGTTTGCTTATAGCAATAGATAACTTCTCAGGATCGGTAATTAGTTTTTTATAATCCTTGCTATCTTTATTAAACTCGGCTACTTTTTGCCAACTTTTACCACGACCATTAATAAAAGTTTTTAAACCTATCCCAATTTTATTTTTACTAGCATCTGCAGAAGTATCGGAACGAGAGTGATTATCTGCTTGAAAAGCTTCGCAAAAAATATTCTCAGCAGCTCGATAGTATAAATATGGGGTACTACTGTTTGAAAAAAGACCAGAAAGAGAACCAACTCTTTGCAATAAATCTAAATAAGAATCAGTTTGATGTTTTGGTTGAGTTTTTATAAACATATTTAAGATTGTAGGGCTTCTAACATATTTGTGGCAATACGATAAATTACTGGAACACTCACTGAATTACCAGCTTGCTTGTACAAATGAGATTTTGCTATATCTGGCAAGGCATACTCTTCTGGAAATCCTTGAATTCTAAAGCATTCAAGTGGCGTTAATTTTCGAACACCTTTTTTATCTTTCACTAAAGGCACATTATGCCCTCCAGTTCCCATATTTGCAGTTAAAGTAGGGCAAACTCCACTTTTGTTTTCTCTTACATAAACCCTACGCCATTGATAAACAATATTTTCTACAAAAGGATAATCTTTAATTTTTTCCCAAATAGATTTATTTTCATAATAAAAATATGGATCTACTTTTTCTTCAAGAATATCAGAAATTTTTTTACTTCTTTTTATCTTCTTGGGAAATTTAAATCTATCAAATTGTTCTTTTGATTTAAAACCAACTATATACATTCTTTCCCGATTTTGTGGCAAATTACCATAGTCCATACTATTTAAAATTTCTTCTTTTACATGGTATCCAAGACTCTCAAGAGTTTCTTTAATAATTTTATAAGTGCGACCTTTGTCGTGTCCTTTAAGATTTTTAACATTTTCTAGTAAAAATGCTTTTGGTTGAGTCTTTTCAATAATTTCGGCTACATAAAAAAATAAATCACCAATACCTCTGCTATCTCTAAATCCTTGTCTATACCCTGCAATAGAAAATGCCTGACAAGGAAATCCTCCCAAAAGAACATCATACTTAATCTTTTTTATGTCATCCAACACAGAAGAAAAATTTGCATCGCTTTGCTTAGTAATATCTTTAATTGTTAAAGGTACTTTATCAAAGTTTGCATCGTATGTAATTTTACAATTTTTATCATAATCATTTGCGTAAACGGTATCAAACTCTGCTTTCTCGAAACCCAATCTAATGCCTCCAACACCGGCAAATAGATCAATAGTTGTAAATTTTTTCATAGTATTAATCTTATATCATTATGAAATTTAATTTGCAGCAAGCAAAATTAAATTTGTTGCTAAATATTTTCATCTCTCGATTTCATTATAAGTTGTACGACTTTTTCGTACAACTGACTTCTCTCTTTCTGAAGCATTCAAGATTTTCGAGTAGTTGCTTGGACACATTACTAGCAATCACACTTTCACCTGTTTGTTTTTCTATCTCAAGTCTTGCCTTCGTTTTGAACTATTCGGAATTTCCGAACAATTGACCCTTTTTCAATTTCACCACTTTTTGAGTTTACTATTCATAGTCATGCAAGCTTCATTTATTGAATGGGACGGAATATTCCCTTGGTATTCCAACAATATGTTTTTTGCTCTCCACCTTGTGTTACTATACTCAACCTAAAGGGTGGTACAAATTGTACCCCTCCTTTCTCAATTAAATTTTTAAGCTCTGTATCTTGAGATTTTATCTTTTTAAAGCAAAGTGCTATTTTTTTATTTGACATAGAGATAGTTTAACTGAAAATTCTTACAATAAGCTTACAATTAGTATCAACCAAAGAAAACACGAAGTCAAGATTTAGAAAACCTCAATCCCATTCAAATCCACACTAACATTCTTTTGCAAAACTTCTTCCGTCTTCAAACCATCCCTCTTTAATTCTTCAAGCTTATTTGAATCATGATCTCTAGTTTTTAACTCATCGAGTCTCTCTTGTAAGGGCATAATCCCATCTGGAAATATTCTCATATCACAGTAAATAGGTATTAACGACTCTAGATCATTACTAATCAATAACTTAGAAACATTTTCCCACTCAAGATTATCCACCAACTTTACTGCCTCAACCGAACAACCAACTTCCTTACAAATCTTCACCACCGCCTCGTGCTCAATTGGACTATAGTTTGTAATTAATCTTTTTTGTAAACTAGCCAACTCCTTAACTTCTGCTTCAGTCATGCCAAACTGTGCTTGTTGAGTTAAATCAAAATGCAGGGGCTTAGCAATATCATGTATTAAACAAGCTTGAATAATTGCTTGACTGTTAATCGCCGCTCCCGTCCAGTTGTTGGTGATTATTTCTGCCAAACTGGCAACTCGCTGCATGTGTTCTTGAAGATTTTTTGGTGTTTGGAAGTTGGCGTAGATTTGGTGGATGTTCATGGTGGATTCTATTTTATCATTCTCTTAGCCCTACGGTTAACGCAAGGATTCAATCGTAAAATCCATACATGGACAGCGTTAGCATTAAAATTTTTGAAAAAATCAAAAAAAATAGTAAAAATAAACAAGAATTTTGGTCTGCTAGACAACTTTCTAAAACCTTAGAATATGCTGATTTTCGTAATTTCAAAAAAGTAATAAACGATGCCCAAAAATCATGCAAAAACTCTGGTTTATCAATTAAAAACCATTTTGTTGAGTTCAACGAAATGGTCGTAATAGGTAGTAATACATCAAGAGAAATCAAAGATATACATTTATCCCGCTACGCTTGCTACCTCATAATGCAAAATGCTGATCCAAGTAAGAAAATTGTTGCCTTGGGACAAACCTACTTCGCCATTCAAACTAGAAAACAAGAAATTCAAAATCAACTTATTGAAGATCAAAAACGAGTATTTTTACGTGATGAAATCACTGCCCATAATAAACATTTAGCTCAAACAGCAACACAAGCGGGGGTTAAAAAACTTGGAATTTTCACTAACTATGGATATATGGGTTTGTATGGTGGCCTAAAATCAATAGATATTGCTAAAAAGAAAAAAATCAAAAGAACCCAAAAAATTCTAGATCATATGGGCAGTGAAGAATTAGCTGCAAATTTATTTAGAGCTACTCAAACGGATGCTAAACTACAAAGAAAACGTGTGAAAGGTGAAGCTAGAGCCAATCAAACCCATTTTATTATCGGTAAAAAAGTTCGTCAGACAATCAAAGATATTAATGGAACTATGCCCGAAAACCTTCCAACAATTGATGAAATTAGCCTGGCAAAAAAAAGGTTGAAGAAAAAACTGTTAGCGTTAAGTAGAAACGGCCCCTTTTCTGTTAAGTAGAAATGTCCCCTTTCGGGTAATTAATACTTGTTTGTTAAACGGCTCCGCTGGGTTTGTAAAAGTAGTTATCTTTCGTTAACTC
>Ga0180007_10006913_pt1 | contig 10906 bp, 8 predicted proteins | sample MM_PC_MetaG_FD_121122 | JGI IMG/M metagenome (GOLD analysis project Ga0180007, IMG submission 121122) | Groundwater microbial communities from the Aspo Hard Rock Laboratory (HRL) deep subsurface site, Sweden - MM_PC_MetaG | ecosystem: Environmental > Aquatic > Deep subsurface > Groundwater...
AACATCATGATGATATCAGTGACCGAGAGAACCCGTGAAATAGGGATACGCAAGTCCCTCGGTGCCCGTCAACACAACATCCTCTCTCAGTTTCTGTACGAGTCATTGATTCTGTCGATCGTGGGCGGGGCCGCCGGAGTGGCCCTCGGTGTGTGGGCCGGATCCGCTATTCTCACCAACGTGATGGATATACAAACGACTCCCACCGGTCTCGGCATAATACTGGGACTGGGCATTTCAACCGTCGTGGGGCTGTTTTTTGGCATCTACCCCGCCATGAAAGCGGCCCGACTGGATCCGATTAAGGCGCTGAGCTATGAGTAAGTGGTGGAAGTCCTTCGCCGAGGTACGGGAAGGGATCAAACTGGCTCTGGACTCCGTTCGAGCCAACAAATTCCGCAGTTTCATGACCATCCTGGGCGTCATGATCGGAGTTGGCGCCATGATCCTGGTAAACACCATAATGGAAGGATTCAATCGCTATACCGAATCATCCATCGACAAAATCGGCTCCAACGTGATGTACATCTCCAAGTGGGACAACAACACCGATTTTGACAATCTCACCGAGGAGCAACGTCGACGCAAAGACATCACCATGGACGAAGCCCTGGCGATTCAGCAAATGTGCCCGCTGGTCAAAGCCGTTTCGCCCGAAAAGAAATCCTATAACAACGTCGCGAAATACGGCGACAGACAGATCCGCAACCCCGATGACCTTCGCGGCTGCTGGCCGACTCAGGCTATTGTCGCCAATCGTGACTGCGAATACGGCCGCTTTATCGACGACCGCGACATGGAATTGGCCTCGAAAGTCTGCGTGATCGGACCCGACATATCCGAGGCGCTGTTTGATCATCCGTCTGAGGGCATCGGCAAGGAAATCCGTCTCAACGGCTACAAGTTCACCGTCATCGGCGTGCAGGAACGGGTCGAGGACCTCTTCAACATCAGTGAAAACGATTTCATCTTCATCCCCATGACCACGTTTGATCGACTGTACCCCGGACGGGAAAGCGTGTATCTGATTGTCAGTGCTGTCTCCCGCGATGCCTTCGGCGAGGCTATGGATCAGGTGGTCAACGCCCTGAGGCGTGTTCGGCGGTTGCGGTCCGAGGACGAAAACAACTTCGGCATCAATACTCAGGAGATGTTCAAGGAAGAAGTGAACAACATTACATCGAAAGTTCAACTCGGCGCCACAGCGGTCGCCTGCGTGGGACTGATGGTTGGTATCATCGGCGTCATGAACATCATGCTGGTAGCTGTCACCCAGCGTACCCGTGAGATCGGCGTGCGCAAGGCTATTGGCGCGCGGCGAGCCAACATTCTCCTTCAGTTTCTCGTGGAGGCGGCTACGTTGACCGGTCTGGGCGGACTGGTAGGCATCGTGTTTGGCGCCGCGGTAGGTTTGATAGTCACGGCAGCGCTGGACTGGCACTATGAGCTGTCGCTGTTCTGGATAGCGGTCGGGTTTGTGCTGTCGGCGGGGACCGGCATTATCGCCGGCATGTATCCCGCCTGGCGGGCGGCCCGGGTGGATCCCATAGTCGCCCTGCGCTATGAATAAGCCCTTTCGGCCTCACGCGGCCGGGCTGACTTCCTTTGCGTGTTCAACAATGCGCATGGCCGGTCGTCGCCCGTAAGTTAACGCCCGCCAAAGCCATTCCGCAGGACCGAACCTGAAGTGCTTCAGCCACACCGGGCTATAGGCGAGTTGCACGATCCATATTGCAGCCACAAATCCTGCCAGACCGATTCGTTCAATCTCTCCGAAAAGGCCGAACCCATAACCGTAGAATATGGTCGTGCAGATGACCGTTGTCATGAGGTAGTTGGTCAGCGCCATCCGGCCTACCGCAGCCAGCCGATTGGTCATCCAGCCGAAAAATCCCCGCTTGCAAATGAGCATGACCGCTCCGATATGTCCGAACGAAACAAACAGGGCGGCGACATTATCAATCTGCCAATCAAACAAAAAGCTTCGGGCGATATCAAAGTCATGGGCAATCATGTCACCCGCGGCGTAGGCTGAGAGCGGTATTCCCACGCCGTAGCCTATCACCAGACAGAGCCAGTAGAAACGGAATGAACGTTCCGCTGAAAACACCGCCAGTTTCATCAGGGCCATCCCCCACAACATGAGACCACCCACTTTCCAGCCTATCATGAATATGAAACCAAAAATCTGCATCTGAATGAGATACGGTAGACGATGCAGCCACACGTCACCATAGCCCCCCTGAAAAGCCTCGACCTCGCCGTCTATAAATTCTTCCGACGGTTCAAAACCGACCTTCATCTGACTCCACATGGTCATCCACTGACGGTCGTCATCGGCCGGTGTCTCACCGGCGTCCACGGCCTCCTGAGCAGCTATCGCCCGCTCACGGACATACCCGATCCCGGCCCCAATGCCCATTTGCACTACCGAGCCAACGCCCATAAGGATGAAGCCGATTATCAGCAGTTTGACCGGCGACAGTTTCCTGAACAAGTAAAGGAGTAACCCGCAAATGGCGTAGTAGACAAGAATATCACCATTCCACAGCAGGTAGGCATGGCACAGACCAATAACAAGCAGCCAGAGAATGCGACGATAGTACACCTTTCGGGCATCGCCCCCTTTGGCCGTCACGCGAGCGGCGAACAGAATCAGCCCGGCGCCAAACAGCATGCTGAAAAGCGTCATGGTTTTCTGATAGAACACAACCTGGATAATCTTCCAGACCCAGAGATTGGCTCCGCTGAACCCGCCGATGACGGTCGGGTCCATCATTACCGCATCGGGATAGGCGAAAAACGAGATATTGACAGCCAGGATTCCAAGCAAGGCACATCCGCGCAAAACATCTATCGACCCGATCCGCTCTTTGGCTTCGACCGGCTTAATAGTTGGCTGCGGAGTATCAACGACCGTACCCTTGGAATCGCCGTCGGCGGCGGCAGATGCATCCATCAGAATACCTCCAACCTGTTCTATGATAAGATTCTGTAATGGCAAAGGAAATGATACGTCGCTGATTAAACACTGTCAAACAATACCGACAGACCGGTGCATTTTAGCAGATACGGGGCAACTGTTCGCCCACGGGCATATCCACAATACGGGACGTCCCGAGCGGCATACGCACCGATACCATACCCGAGGACTCCGCCACCACCTCGCCGATGATTGCGGCGTTAACGCCCTGCGGATGAGCGCGCAGTGCGTTCAGCGCTATCGCCGCGACCTCGGGCGTCACCACAAACAGCATTTTGCCCTCGTTGGCCACGTACAGGGGATCCAAACCCAGCAATTCGCAGGCTCCCCGAACAGCCGGGGCCACCGGCAGGGCGTCACTCTGCAGTTGGATGCCCACGTCGGAACTGGCCGCAAGTTCATTCAGCGTGGCCGCCACACCGCCCCTGGTGGCGTCTCTCATGGCGTGGAGTCCTTCCCCCACCTGTGACAGCACCGCCTGCACCAGATCGCACAGCGGGGCGGTATCGCTCTCTATAGGCGTCTGGAAGCTCAGCCCCTGCCGACACGACAGAATCGCCACCCCGTGATCGCCAATCGTCCCGTTGATCAGAATCCGGTCGCCGGGCCTCAACTGATCGGCACCTATCCGATAGGGATGCTCAATAGTGGCAAGACCCGATGTATTGACAAATATCTTATCGCCCTTGCCCCGGTTGACAACTTTCGTATCACCGCAGACTATACTTACACGGGCAGCCTCGGCAGCCCTCTTCATAGCCACCACGACCGATTTCAGTTCGGTCAGCAGCAGCCCTTCCTCGAGAACGAACCCGGCGCTCAAATACCGGGGTATGCCGCCGTGACAGCACAGGTCGTTGACCGTACCGTTAACCGCCAGATCACCGATACTGCCACCCGGGAAGAAGATCGGATCAACTACGAACGTATCCGTACTGAACGCCAGCTTTCCCCTCGCGACATCCAGCAGGGCCGCGTCATCGCGACGGTTCAGGTGGTGGTTGTCAAAAGCCCACAGAAACAGCCGACTCACCAGATCCTGAGTCATCCTCCCACCGCTGCCATGACTGAGTTGAACGGTATCGTGCTCGCCGATAGGGAGCGGACAACTGATATCTTCCGGTTTCATTGCTGTGTTCACACCTTCAGTAACATCGGGTTCAACTCCTGGCAATACTTCGGTATCTGTGACCGGCATAATAGGCGGTGCAGGCGCCTTCCGACGACACCATAGTAGCACCCAGCGGTTTCTGGGGCGTACACTCTCTCCCGAACGCGGGACACTCCGGCGGCTTTTTCTTCCCCTGCAGGATCTGGCCGCTGATGCACAGCGACGATTCCCGGGCCGTTAGCGTGTCTACGGCAAACAATTGCTCGGCGTCATAGCTTCGGAACTCGGGGCGCAGACGGTAGCCACTCTGCGGAATTACCCCGATACCTCGCCACTGACGATCGCATACCTCAAAAACCTCGGCCAGCAGTTGCCGGGCTCGAGGGTTGCCCTCGCGCCTGACGACACGGGCATAGCGGTTTGTCACGGCAGCCGCCCCGGATTCAATCAGTATCCCCGCTTCAAGAATCCCTTCCAGGATGTCAACCGGTTCGAAGCCGGTGACAACCATCGGCACCTCATACCGCTCGGCCAGCGCTTCGTACTCCTGAAACCCCGCCACCGCGCACACATGACCGGCCAGCAAGAAGGCCTGAATTCTGTTGTCCTCGTCGGAGACCAGGGCTTCAATTGCCGGCGGCACCAGTACGTGAGATACGAGCAAGGAGAAATTATGCAGACCCTCCTGCTTTGCCTTCCAGACAGCCATAGCGGCGTTGGGTGCCGTGGTTTCGAAACCAACCGCAAAAAACACGACCTGCCGATCAGGATTCTCCCGCGCCAGTTGCACGGCATCGAGTGGCGAATACACTATCCGCACATCGGCACCCGACGACCTGGTCCGGAAAAGATCCGACTCAGAACCCGGAACGCGCAGCATATCGCCGAAAGACGTGAACATGACATTGGATTGACCGGCAATATGAATGGCTCGATCGATTGTCTCAAGACCGGTCACACAGACCGGACACCCGGGACCGTGAATCAGTTCCACCTGCTCCGGAAGCAACTGATCGATCCCGTTACGCACAATTGAATGCGTCTGACCACCGCAGACTTCCATGATTGTCCAGGGCCGCGTGACCGTTTTCTGAATTCGATTGAGTATCGATTGAGCCAGCTCCGGGTCGCGAAACTCTTCCAGGTATTTCACTGTTCAGGCTCCGCATCAGTTTGCGGCGTATCAAGTTCACCGCGCTCCAGGGATTCACTATACTCCTGCCAGATCGCCAGTGTTTTGGCCGCCTCATCTTCATCGATTACGCTGATACCGAACCCCGCGTGTACCACCACGTATTGTCCCACCTGCGCCTCCGGCACGTACTCCAGACAGGCTGTGTGCGTGGTCCCGGAGTAATCAAGTCGCCCCATCAGCAAACCGTTTTCCTTCATAATCTCCAGAAGCCGCCCCGGTATCGCCAGACACATGGTATCCTCTATCTCTCGTTTTGCTGTAGCTGAGCCATAGCCACTGCAATCTGCCCCAGCGCCAGGCCGCCGTCATTGGCAGGCACCCGGGAGTGCGTAAGCACGCGGTAGCCCTTCGCTTCCAACCGTCCAACCATATAGTCAAACAGGTAGCTATTCTGAAACACGCCGCCGGAAAGTGCCATGGTATCCAGATTGTGCCTGGCGGCCGCAGCTTCGGCCGCGTCGACAAACAGGTCGCCCACTCCCCTGTGAAAACGGGTGCTGATGCGCGGTACACTGGTCTTTGTGTCCAGGTCGTCCACGACGCTCGTTATCATGTGAGAGACATCCAGCTTGCCCACGGCTACTTGATTTTGTAGACGCCCGCACGCGGTCGATTCATCGGATTCAATAGCCATTTCCAGGGCGATAGCGGCCTGGGCCTCGTAGGTGATCTCCGTACACAGTCCCAGCATGGCCGAAACGGCATCAAAGAGACGTCCGCAACTCGAGGTCATCGGCGAGTTGATCCTCTGTTGGCACATCTGCCAGATAATGGTGAGGGCTTGATCGTCTATATCCGCCAGACCGGGAATCGATCTGACGTCCTCAAGAGAATAGCCGGCTGCCCGAAGGCGACTCAGCGCCATCCGCCAGGGCTGGCGAATCGCGGCCTCTCCCCCGGGTAACGGCACCGGATCAAGCCAGGCCCATCGTTCGTAAGACAGACAGTCACCGACCAGCACTTCGCCGCCCCACACCGTCCCGTCCGGCCCGTAACCGGTGCCATCCAGAATAATCCCTACGGCCCGCCCGGTTGTGCAGTTCTCAGCCAGCACCGACGCCAGGTGGGCGTGGTGGTGCTGTACGCCCAGCAACGTGACATTCTTGCGGGCAACCGCCCATTTGGTGCTGAGATACTCCGGGTGAAGATCGTGCACCACGACAGTCGGTTCTATCTCCAGAATCTCTTCCAGTTGATGAATGCAGTGTCCAAAGAAGGCATATGCGGCCGGATTGTCCAGATCCCCAATGTGTTGACTCAGGTACACATCGTTGCCCCTGGCCAGCGCAATTGTGTTTTTCAGTTCTCCCCCGCAGGCCAGGATCGGCTGGGTTGTCGCAAATGGCAATTGCAGAGGAGACGGCACATATCCGCGCGATCGACGAATCATGCGGACATGTCCACGCTGGATGCGGACCACAGAGTCATCGCATCGTTGCCGGATCTCGCGATCGTGCATTAAGTAGGCATCGGCCAGGTCGCGCAGCCGTTCCCGGGCTTCGGCGTTACCGATGACGATCGGCTCCTCCGAGAGATTGCCGCTGGTCATCACCAGCACAGACAAACCCTGCTGAAGCAGGAGATGATGAAGCGGCGTGTACGGCAGCATCACGCCCAGGCAGTGCTGCCCCGGGGCAACCGCCTGCGCCACAGACGTGTTTTTCTGCTTTTTCAGCAGGACAATCGGTCGGGCGACAGACTCCAGCAACTCCACCTCAGAATCGTCGACCTCACAAATAGCGCGGGCAGCCGCTACATCCGCAACCATAACCGCAAACGGCTTCTCCGCCCGTCCTTTTCGCTCGCGCAGGGTCGTGACTGCCGCAGTGTTGGCAGCATTCACCGCCAGGTGAAAGCCACCCAGTCCCCGGACCGCCAGAATGCCGCCCGCCCGCAACAGGTCTACGGCCCACAAAACGGGATCGCCGGTCGCGACTGTTCTGCCGTCCTGTTCCGCCCACAGACTGGGACCGCAGACGGGACATGCGTTTGGTTGCGCGTGAAACCGTCGATTGCGGGGATCTTCGTACTCGGCACGGCAATCGTGGCACATCTTGAATGAGGCCATGGAAGTCGACAGCCGGTCGTACGGCACACCGTCGACAATGGTGAATCGCGGACCGCAGTTCGTGCAGTTGATAAACGGATACCGATACCGACGATCCTCGGGATCCAGCAGCTCGGCCAGACAGCTCGGGCAGACGGCAATGTCCGGGGATATCATGGCTGTCGCCCTGGCACCGCCGGTGCTCTCGAGTATCTCGAATCCGCTGTTCAGGGTGGCGGGAACAACACTCCAGCTGCAGTCCTGGATATCCGCGCGAGGGGGCGCCTCTGACCGGATACGAGAGGCAAACAGGTCCAGCCGTGCCACCTCCCCTTCAATCTCAACGACCACCCCGTTTTCGCTGTTGCGCACAAACCCGGCCAGGTGGAGATCCTCGGCCAGCCGAAAGACAAATGGACGAAACCCAACCCCCTGGACGATGCCGGTGATCAGCGCCCGATATCGCCGAAATGACTGCTCCGCCTGTTTGTCCGTTTGCCGCATTGTGTTCCCGCTCCAACGCTATGTAATCAGGCTTTCTTGGCCCGGACCCGGTCCCTCAACCAATCGTACCAGCCGTCTAAGCCGTCGCCACTCCGGCATGACAGTTCCAATATATCCAGCCTCCCATTAATAGCCAGAGCGTTATCGCGGACCTTGTCCCGGCTGAAATCCGTGTATGCCATCAAATCCGTCTTGTTGACAATCATCAACGATGAACGCCGGAACATGCCGGGATACTTGGATGGTTTGTCGTCGCCCTCAGTCGTGCTGATCAGAACGACTTTCATGTCTTCGCCCAGATCGTAACTGGAGGGACAAACCAGATTGCCTACATTCTCAATGAACATCAGGTCAAGTTTCTCAAACGGGGCATCGCTCAATGCCTTCTGCACCATACGGGCATCCAGATGACAGGCGCCGCCGGTTACGATTGGTCGCACCCAGGCTCCTCCGGCCGCCTTAAGACGATCGGCATCGTTCTCAGTCTGGACATCACCCGCTACAAGACCCATCCGGAGATCCCCCCCGAGAGCTGCCAGCGTCTTTTCCAACAGGCTGGTTTTCCCCGATCCCGGCGAGCTTACCAGGTTGAGGCACAGAATCCGGTGATCGGTCATCTGCCTTCTGATGTCGGCGGCGACTCGATCGTTTTCGGACAATACGTTTTTCTCAAGTTGCACTTTGGTCATTGTGTCTTCACTCTTCTCGATGTTTCCGTAACGGCGCACAACCTAAGCGTCATCATCAATCTCCAGAAATGTCACCCGGAGTTCCTTTCCCGTGAGAACATTGATATCGCGATTGCCGCAGATCGGACAGACAAACAAATACTTCTCTACGCGGAATGATTGTGTACAGCCGGGACATTCGGCGGTCAGAGGGACTTCTGTGATCTCCAGGCGGGCACCGGCCAGTTCCGTTCCCCGGACCGCGACCTCAAAGCCGAACTTCAGGGAGTCCGGCACCACGTCCATCAATTCGCCGACTTCCAGCCCAACGGCCAGGACACGGGTTATCCCGCGACGGCCGATCTCCTCGAGGACGCCGGTGACTATTGAATCCGCCATGGCCAGTTCATGCATATCAGATACTCATTGTCCGGGTTCGTCGGTCAGTCCGATCGATCCCGAAGGAAAGTACATCGTTTATTGCGACTATTCAAGACCCGGTTAGAATCTTTTGGAATCTACCGGCACTCTGGTATCCGGTCCTCGCGCGGTGGAAGTGAAACAGTTCGGACCACCCCTGTCCCCATTTGGAACATATCTTCCAATAACCATGATAGAATCACTGCAAAGTGCCCGATTTTGTCACAGCTCTTGCAAGTTGCCTGTTCACCGATCAAACATTGCCCAGTAAACGAACACCTGATTTCCGCTCACGATCGAGACGGGCGTCCAGTGTGTAATCCCAACCACCTGCCACCCAGCCGATTACTCGACTGTTTCGATTTCGGAACGGTATTTGTATTGACCCCGGGCAGCAAATAACTAGCTGACCATGACACATTTCGTCACATACGACGAATGGGGGTAAGAACGATGACTTTCGGTGCTGATAGGAATCGCCTGACACGATCAGGTATGCATCTCACAATTGCAGCCGCGTGCCTTCTTGTCGCGGCTCTCCCCGGCACAGGCTGGGCTAAACTTGTAGCGGCCGCTCCGACTGCTAACTCCGTCACTCTCACCTGGACCGCGCCGGGCGATGACGGTAGCAGTGGTACGGCCTCTCAATACGACATCAGATACTCGACGTCCACCATTACGGACGCCAACTGGAACAGCGCCACCCAGGTAACGGGTGAACCCACACCGCAGATAGCAGGATCTGCGGAATCCATGGACGTTACCGGACTCGATCCGGCAACGACTTACTACTTTGCCATCAAGGCGGGTGATGAAGTTCCCAACTGGTCCATCCTGTCGAACATCGCGATCAAAACGACGGCCCAGGAAGACACGCCCCCCTCGTACATCGCCAATCTCTCACTGGGCAGCGCTACTGTCAACTCGCTCCGGCTTTCATGGAATGCGCCGGGCGACGATGGCAACTCGGGTACGGCTTCGGAGTACGATATTCGCTACTCCACGTCGACCATTACCGATGCCAACTGGGATGCCGCCACCCAGGTGAGCGGGGAACCGTCACCGCAGATCGCCGGCAGCAGTGAATCGTTTGTGGTCACCGGCCTCGCCGAAAACACAACCTACTATTTTGCTATTAAGACGGCCGACGAGGTTCCGAACTGGTCGACCCTGTCAAATGTCCCCTCCGCCTCGACCGCGCAGGAGAGTACCGCACCGGCGGCCATCGCGGCCCTTTCGGCCGGCAGCCCGACCGAGACCTCGATAGTCCTGTCGTGGACCGCTCCCGGTGACGACGGTAACACCGGTACGGCATCGCAATACGACATTCGCTATTCGGGCTCGGCCATAACCGATGCCAACTGGGATGCCGCTACTCAGGTCAGCGGCGAGCCGACGCCGCAGCCGGCCGGCAGCAGCGAATCATTCACGGTGACGGGCCTGGTCGAAAACACGACCTGTTACTTTGCGATCAAAACCGCGGACGAGGTACCCAACTGGTCGGCCCTGTCAAACGTGTGCAGCGGCACCACGCATCAGGAATCGACTGCACCGTCGGCCCTGGCCGATCTGTCGGTCGATAGCCCGACTCTGAATTCCCTGACGCTGCACTTCACCGCTCCGGGTGACGACGGCAGTGTTGGTACGGCCAGCGAGTACGATATCCGGTATTCAACCGGGATCATTACCGCCGCGAACTTCGCCGGCGCGACCCAGGTAACCGGTGAACCGTCACCGCAGGCTGCCGGATCGAGCGAGGCCATCGAGATTACCGGCCTGACCGAAAACACGACCTACTACTTCGCGGTCAAAACCGCAGACGAAGTACCCAACTGGTCGGCCATCTCCAACGTGGTAAGCGCATCGACAGCCGATGAGGTCACGCCTCCGGCCGTGGTAGCCGATCTGGTATCCGGTAGCCAGACCGCCGCCACCGTCACACTGTCCTGGACCGCTCCGGGCGATGACGGCACCAGCG
>Ga0180007_10006914_pt1 | contig 10905 bp, 7 predicted proteins | sample MM_PC_MetaG_FD_121122 | JGI IMG/M metagenome (GOLD analysis project Ga0180007, IMG submission 121122) | Groundwater microbial communities from the Aspo Hard Rock Laboratory (HRL) deep subsurface site, Sweden - MM_PC_MetaG | ecosystem: Environmental > Aquatic > Deep subsurface > Groundwater...
AACCACCATCAACCTTAAAAGCTGCCCCTGTAACAAAAGCAGATAAATCCGAGGATAAAAATAGTGCAACACCAATCAACTCCTCTAATTCTCCTAATCGTTTCATTGGTGTCCGAGCTATTATGTTTTTCAGTCTTTTCTTATCTTTTAAAGCTTTCCGGTTTAAAGGGGTAGGGAAAACTCCAGGAACAATTGCATTTACCCTAACACCTTTCTCTCCCCACTCAGTCCCGAGACATTTCGTTAGCATTAATACCCCGCTCTTACTAACGCAATAAGGTAAGGTTTTGGAAAGAGCAGCATAAGACCCCAACGAAGCAATATTAATGATAGACCCTTTTTTTTGTCTTAACATCTGCTTTCCGACTACTTGATTTGTTAAAAAAGTTCCGGTTAAATTAACATCTAAAACCTTTTGCCATTCGTCTTGAGAAATATTTACAGCCTCTTTTTTCAAATGAACTCCTGCCGAGCAGATCATTACATCTATTTTCTTGTAGGTCTGTATAACTTTTTTACAAACCTGTTCTATCTCTTTTTTAACTCGAACATCGCTAGTCAAAACTAAAGAAGAGGGATTATGAAGGCTTCTTAATTTTTTTACCATCTTTTCTACCCGACTATAAGATCTGCTTACAGGAATAACCGTGGCCCTCTCTTTTACCAGTCCGGCAGCAATAGCTCCTCCAATCCCGCTAGTGCCACCAAAAATCAAAGCCACCTTACCGTCTAAACTAAACCCTGCTTTCGCCTTCATATTAACGATTATATAAGATTGATGACGTTTTTTCAATTAAATATACGCTTATCGAATAACTATTTAAGGTTGGATTAATCGTTAAAACAAGGTAAAATCTTAGCAGTCAATAATAATATATTGCTAAAACCGATGAAAACAATACCTAAAAAAAACAGCTCACCGCTTTTATCCTTTGGAAAAACAGGATCTAAATATGGCGAGTTCCATTCTCCTTGCGGAATCAGAGAGGATATTAATGGAAACCTTCTTATTATCGATGAATTTAATCACCGCATTCAAAAATTTTCTCCTAGCGGAGAGTTTATTCTTGCTTTTGGCCGTAAAGGGAAAAAAAAGGGCGAATTCTTCTATCCAACCTCTCTTACCATAGACAAAACAAATGATATCTATATCTCAGATAGATGGAATCACCGCATTCAAAAATTTTCTCCTAGCGGAGAGTTTATTCTTGCTTTTGGGTCCTACGGAAACAAACCCGGAGAATTCAATGAACCCTGGGGCCTTGAAATAGATGATAAACAGGATCTCTATATTGCAGATAACAGTAACCATCGCATTCAAAAATTTTCGTCTACTGGAGAGTTTATTTGGGCTTTTGGAAAAGGCGGCGCAAACAAACATTTTTACCAGGGGAGGTCATTTAAAAATAGTTTTATTTATCAACAATGGCTATCTTCTCTTAACAAATTTCAAACGATAGAAACATTATTCTACCAAACAGGTTATGAGTTGGGCGTTTTTGAATACCCTCAAGCCATACGCATAATACCAGATCAGAGAATTTTAATTGCAGATACAGGAAACCATCGTCTCCTCTTTCTTTCTTCTCAAGGCAAAATAATATCGGGCATAGGGTCAAAAGAAAAAATAAACATAAATCTCTATCGCCCAAGTAATATATATGTTCACTCCAATGGATCTTATTATATCCTATTAGAAATAGAAAATAAAATTCTAATTATTTCTCCAACAGGAGAGACACTAGAAATTTTCTTTTTTGCGGAAGGAAATATAAATAATTTTTATTTAAACGCTAAGGATGAAATCTTTATCGCAGACTCGCAAAACGACAAGATATGGAAATTTAAAAACTTAAAAGAAGAATAACCAAAAAAATCTAATATAATTTAGACTATGACCTTGAGCTACCAAGAACTCCAATACTATGAAAAAAATTTTCCTTTACTTAAGGAGGCCTTCCCGGAAATTTCCCAAATCATAGAGCCAAAACCCTCACATAATATAGAAATTATTAAAACAAAAACCAATTCGTTAACAATTAGTTATCAACATACCTTACTCCACAGTAAATATGACCCGCAAAAAGAGGGTCTTAATTTTGCGCTAGCCAACCAAATTCAAGAAGGGGATATTATTCTTTTATACGGCTTTGGTCTAGGCTATCATATACTTCCTATCTTAGAAACCATAACAGATAAAGGTTCTTTATATGTAATAGAATTAAATAAAGAAATTCTCTCTATGGCCTTTGCTATAAGAGATCTATCTCCTCTCTTCCAATACAAAAACTTTGAAATAATTTCAGGACAAGACGAAATAGAAGTTGCCTACCAGCTGGAACAATTAACAAAAAAAACTCTTAAACAATACCCCCCGCATAGAAAAAAGGTACTCTTCCATACTCCCTGCTTCAAATGTATTCCCAAAACCTTTACTAAAATAAAAAACGCTCTAGAATTACTGCTGTTAGAGAAAGAAACAACGTTTGTGTTTAAAGATCAAATGAAAGAAAACCTAAAAAACAACCTTGATTATATTTTGCAAAATCCAGGAATTAAAACCTTGTTTGGAACACTAAAAAATAAACCCGCCTTTTTTATCGGAGCAGGTCCTTCATTAGATCAAGCTTTACCTTATATAAAAAAACACCAAGAAAAAGCTTTTATTTTTTGCGTTGATACCGCTTTTCCTATATTAACCGCACATAATATAAAAATAGATTTTATTGTCACGGTAGATCCTCAAGCAGAGAGTTTTGCGCATTTTAAAAACCATTTAATTGATAATGGTATTCTTATCTTTACACCTACTGCTTGCTCAGAGATCATTAAAAAATACCCCGGCAACCGCCTGGTAGTTATTAAGAAAGATCAAGCTATCTTACGCCCAGTGGAAAATGACTTACTGCATAAAGGTGTAACCATTGGGGGAGGATCTGTTTCCTGTCTTGGTTTAGATATTTTGACCAGCTTAAAGGCCAATCCACAAATCATTACAGGCATGGATTTCGCTTTCCCTAATATGAAAGCTTATTCAAGTCATTCAGCAAATGCTAAAGGTTGGATCAATTATATTAATAAATTCTCCACACTAGAAATGCTTCATCGAAAAGCCATTATGAAACATAAAATAGTCTATTTAAAAAACAAAGAGAATATAGACGTCCCAACACACCAGACACTATATAGTTACACAAAAAACATAGAACAGATTGTCAGGCTAAACCCCCAAATAAAATATTTAAATTTTATGTCGTCCGGAGTGAATATTAAAGGGGTAGAGAATATATACTTCACCGAAGAAATAGATAAAATACTAAAGCAAAACCTTAATAAACAAATTAACTTTACTAAAAATATCCCTCTTGATGTTAATTTAAAAGAAAAAATAATATCTACAATTTTAATGTAACTCTATGAACAGGCATCATTTAAAATAAAGGAAATGAAAGAAATGTTAAACCACCAGCGCCCCAAGAATTGGGTAATCGCACCTGTAGACAAAATATTTCAAGAAAATATCTGTACCCAATTCCAGGTGTCAGCACCAATTGCCCAAATCTTATACAATCGCCAACTAGGAGACATTAATGCTATCTCTGGTTTTCTTACCCCAAAGTTAGCTAATATCAAGGACCCTTTTTTACTGCCTGATATGGAAAGAGCTATCTTGCGAACCTATGAAGCATTTGTGCAAAAAGAAAAAATAATTGTTTTCGGAGACTACGATGTTGATGGAATTACCTCTGTATCACTCCTCTGCTACATCTTTTCCTCTTTTGATATCGATTTCAGCTATTACATCCCTCACCGAGTAAAGGAAGGCTATGGCCTAAGTAAAGAAGGCATTCAATGGTGCCATAAACAAGAAGCGAACCTTATTATTACCGTAGATTGCGGCTCTAATAATGCGGCTGAAATCGCTTTCGCTAAATCCTTAAATATTGATGTTATTGTTCTTGATCATCATGAGTTGAAGGGAGAAACTCCTTCTTGTGTTGGAGTGGTAAACCCCAAAAGAAAAGATGCAATTTATTCGTTCATTGATTTAGCCGGGGTAGGTGTTGTTTTCAAATTTGCTCATGCTCTAATCAAATTTTTAACACAAGAAAATTATGCCCCTCATATTGAGATCGATTTAAAAGAGCACCTAGATTTAGTGGCTCTTGGCACTCTGGCAGATATAATGCCCTTACGTGACGAGAATAGAATTTTTGTGAAATTTGGTCTGGATATTTTAAAAAATAGCCAGAAGATCGGTATTCTCTCTTTAATAAAAAAAATAGGCCGCGAAAACCAAAATATCTCTGAATTCGATGTTTGTTATAAAATAGCTCCGAGAATTAATGCAATTGGTCGATTAGGAGATCCAGCTCTCGCCGTAAAACTTCTCACAACTCACTCTAAAATAGACGCGGAATTCCTGGTAGAAGTATTAGAAAGTCATAACCAAGAAAGACAGAGTATTGAAAGGGAAATTTTGCAAATCGCTTTCGACAAAGCAGAACAAGACCATAAAAAAATTATTATTATTGAAGGAGAGAATTGGCACGCAGGAGTGATTGGCATTGTTGCCTCAAAGATAGTAGAGAAATTCTTTAAACCGGCTATTATCATCTCTCTCGAAGATAATATAGGAAGAGGCTCTGGACGCAGCATAAAAACTTTTTCTTTAATAGAAGCCTTATCAAAACAAAACTCTCTTCTTAAGTCGTTTGGCGGTCACAATCAAGCCGTAGGCCTAACGATAAAAAGAGAGAATATTCCCCAATTTAAAGAAAAAATAAACCGCTTTGCCGATGAAACCATTTCTGAAGATAATTTTATTCCTGAAATTGCCATTGATTTAGAAATTAGCTTGGAAAAAATAACTCCTCAATTCATTGAAGAACTTTCTAGTCTCGCTCCTTTTGGTTCGGCCAACCCGCAACCTTTAATGGTTGCTAGAAATCTATGGCTCGTAACGCCACCTCAGATTGTTGGCGAGAAGCATTTAAAAGCCCAACTATCCCAAAACTCTCATTTTGTGGATGTTATCGGGTTTGGGATGGCGCATCTATACAACCAATTACGACAAACTTCAGGCCCACTTGATATAGTTTTTTTTCCTCAAATTAACTACTTTAAACAAAAAGAAACAATACAATTAGTTATTAAAGATCTTAAAGTTCTAGACTAGCTAAAATATCTCTTAACTCTTTTTTCTCTTTTATCTCTAAAAGAAAATCTACAATATCGCTTAACTCCTCTGGGCTAGAGATCTGAAACGAAAACTCTATACGATTTCCTTCTAAAGAAGCTGGGACAGCTATTTTTATGTTGTTCGTCTTTTTTAACTTCTTTATTTTTTCTTCAATATTTTTCTCTTTTTCGGCAATATTTGGATACCTTCTTAACCGCAACTGTTTCCGGATAAAACTAACTTTCTCTTTAGGAAAAAGCTGTTCATATTCCTGTCTCTGTATAACATTATTAATTATATCAATCGGCGAAATATGGTCTCTCAAGTGGATTTCTTCAATGTATTCAGCGATTTCTTTTGCTTTGTTAAGGCCTATATTTAAGACAATTACCAAATTTATTAATTTTTCCCTAGCTTCTGTCTCAAAATTTTTAAAAGGCGTTATATTCTCAATTGGAATATTTTTTCTTATAATTGCCATCTGAATATCTTCTTGTAAATAAAAAACCATTAGGTGATCTTCTAAAACTTTCTTATGCGGGTTTAAGGAAAGCATCGGTAAAAACTTCTGGATCACAGTATCTTCCGGTTCATTAAAGTCCACCAATAATTTATTTAAGATAATCGATTTTTCTACCACATTAAGCGATCGCGAAGAAATATTATCTTGAACATTAATTAAAAAACTCTCGATTGGAGATATGCCGGCATCTAAAAGAGCTGCAGTTATATCGCGTTTATCTAGCTTTAGAGAAGCTAATATTCTTTTAATACCGCTAACTACTATATATTTCTTCTTTTCCTCTTCGTATTTTAGAATAACTGGCTGAAATAGCCCTCTTTTTTTGATCGACTCCACCAAAGAAGATCCTTCATCGTAAAAAGAGAATAAATATCTGCTATCTTCAAGGTCTATGAGTGAAAAAGGAATTCGTTTAATTTGAAACTTCATCGTTAAAACTTTTATCCTGTTTTATGTCTATTAACGAAAAATTAATATCTTATCAATCAAAAAAGAGACTTTTAAAAAAGCCTCATTTTTCCCTTTTGTTCCCATGCGTAATTTTTGAACTCTTAAAATTTGAGGGGATTTTTGCAAATTATAGATAAACTGTACCAGATCTTTAATATTCGCTTCACACTCAACACCTACTGTTACTTTTTTATAAAACTTCATATCTTTTACGGGCTGCGCTTTTATATTCGTTGTTTTTACATTTGTTTTGTTGGCTATTTGTTCTACTTCTTTTAAGACTACTGCAATTTCTGTCTCTTCAGAATTGACCGTGGCATTTGCGTATTTCTTATATTTTCTCTCTATCTCGTCCTGCCGGGAAATAATACGGAGGCTTTTCTCTAACTTTTTTTCTTGAATAGAAATTTCCTGAGAAACATTCTTCCATTCTTGAATAATACTAGACCAAATTCCTTCATACAAAATCCATCCTAATAAAAGAAGGATTGTACCAAAAAATAAAACCTTTTCTCTTCGGGTCAATTCTTTTTTCATTTATATTTAACTCTCTTTTTGCTTTTGTGGCACCTTTACAGTAGCTCTCACAAAGCTTTCTTTCTCCACAATTCCACATTGCAACTGAAAATCAATCAACTCTTCTCTTTCGATCTTACGTTTTGTGGCATATTTAGAAATAACATTTTCCAAATAGACTGATTTTTCTAATTTCGGGATTAAATCAAAAACGTCTGACATCTCCTTTGCTAAACCCTTTAAAACTAACGTGTTCCCTTTATCATAAGCCAAGGTAGTCAAAGATACATCTGAGGGAAAAATAGCATACACATCTTTTAGAATATCCAAGGGAGATGCAGTTATATTTAATTCCTTTTCAATAATCCTAACTTTCTTCTGCATCGCCTCAATCCGCACGGCTTTTGGCTCTATCGCCTCCAATTTTTGGTTTAAGGCTTTTAAATATTTCTTCCTTACCATTATTTTTCCCAAAAAGGACCCACAAACAGAAGCAAGAATTAAGGAGATCAGCAAAGCACAAGTCATATATTTTTTTATTTTCCTCCTTTGGCTTCTTTTATTTATTATTGGCCTCGGAAGAAAGTTCATAGTTTCTTTTTGACTTTTTGTGGCCCCTAAGAGACCTAATAAAGACGACTTTTCTCCCTGTAAAGATTTCTCTACCTTAATTTCAGCTATTGGTATTTTTATTTTTTCTTCCAACTGCTTTTTTACAATAATTATCTTTTCCGCATTAGCCCCGAAAAGCAGCAACCTCGCTAGCTTAAGCTTTATATTTTCACTGTTGCAATCACCGATTGAGCGTTCTACTTCGCTTACAATGGTGTCGCAATTATTTCCATCCCAAGAAACAGATCTAGAATATTTAAAAATCCCTTTTTCATTTACCACAAAATTAATAACACGGTAATCAATATCTAGAATGCCCACTGCTTCGCTTTTTTCTTTTTTCTCCCCCCAAAAAAACTCTCCCGCTTGACTGATCGCCTGAGTATTTAATAGTATTTTTTCTGGATAAATTTGAGCACCATGAAGTATTCGCAAATATTTTTGGATAACATCTCGATGAACGATGACCAACATTATTTTAGTATACCCTTGAGGTGAAATCTCTAAAATTTGATAATCAACTATGATTTCTTCTAAAGAAAAGGGGACTTGTCTGATCGCCTGAAACCCAACAATATTATCTATCTCTTTTTTATCTATCGAGGGAACCTCTATATAGCGAACAGTAGAAAGCTTTCTAGGAAGAAGTAAAAGAAAAGGTAATGTTTGTCGGTTTGAACACAGCTGCTCAATGGCTTTGGTTATAGTCTCTTCTTTTTGATCAGAAAGCTCTTTTTCAATTACACCGCTGAGAGAAACCGAACCTGCCTCTAGTCTGACAGAAGCGCTTTTGAAAAAATTATCAACGATCTCTATTGAACTGTAGCCTTTTCCTTTTGTTCCCATTGTCTCATCTCTCAATGAGAGAAGCTCCCTTTCTCTTTTCTTTCCTGAAACATATATTAAAAAAAAAAGCTCAAAAATAAAAGCAATAATATTTTTCTTCTTCCAGAAGCACACAGGAAAAGGGGATATTTTGCCGAGAGGGGGATTCGAACCCCCACGAGCTTTCGTTCACTAGCCCCTCAAGCTAGCGTGTCTACCAATTCCACCATCTCGGCGGCAGACCCATCAAATCTGTCTCAAGAAGAAGCTTAGGCAGCAGCTTCTTGATCAGAAATATAAAGCTTAAAGGACTGATGAATGGCATTGTTTTCTTGATGAACCGTATTCGAACCCAGAACTTTTACAATGTTAAAAGCCTTTAAAAGGGGGATAACGCTATTTCTTAAAAGAACTTCTGTTGTCTCAATTTCTTCCCGCCTCTTTTGTTCCTCCGGAGTATCACCTTTAGGCATGCTTAATTTTTGAAAAGAGATTATCCACTCGCATATAGAAACCGCTGATTTCAACACAGACTCTACATTAATAAACCCTACCTGATTGGTCTCCTCTGCAATAATTTTTGTAATGTTTTGATAAGCAGGATCTTCTGAGATATGCGGTAATTTCCCCTCTTTTACATCTATAAATTTTTTGATGGCTGTCACATTTGAGGCCAAAACAAAAAACTTATCCAAAATAGCAAAACAAGGGGTAAATCCTACACCAACTAGAGGAAACTTCAATTCTGTAATTTCCACATCCCCATATACTTCTTTTTCTACTTCTAAATTTAAAAAAGCTGTTCCTTCTCCTCCGGCACCCATCTGTTCTTTTAGGGAAGCCTGTATTCCGGCGATTACATTCTCCATCTGTTGGTTTATCTGCTTTTTATTGAAAACTTCTATCCACAAGCTTAATTCTATATTTGGCAAGATCCCCTCAGCCGATAAGGCAGAACAAACCACAGAAAATTCTTTACCTGTGGATGGAATAATTGCATTCTCTATATCAACATTATACTTCTCTTTTAAGGTGTTTAAGGTATCGATTATTGTCTGCGTGGTATTATCTTTTTGTGCTTCTAGGCTTTGTTTCCAGGATTTAAAGAAAGACTGAAAATCAACGGACGTACTTATAGTATAAAACAAACTATTTTGGGGAATATATTCCAGCGCCCCGGCCTTCTTAGGAGCAACATTCCATATTCTCTGAACATCTTCTGTCATTTTTTCTGTATTTGGTAAAATATCAATTTCCAATTCTACTCCTTCGCTAAAGGAAATCTCTCCACCGATTGCTCGAATCACATCAGCTCCGCCCTGAAACACCGGATTAATACCTAAATTTAAATCTGCCGCAGGCACTCCTTGTGCAATTGAGGAAATATTAATATAAAACAGCCCGTCACCGGAAAAACGGCTGCCAAACATATCCGTAAAACCTTTATTAGATAAAAAACCTTCTTTTAGTCCCATTTTTCTATCAATAATGTCTTTATTGTTTTGAATCGTTCCGCCCAACACTAAACAAAAAATATTCTCCGCTAAAATCGATACGCCCAAATTCGGCTGATCAGCAGAAGTACTTTTTACAAAAGAGATATCGATGTTCTGGTATTTTTCTTCTATAATAGTCCCTGCTTTTTCCGCCTCTTTTAACAAAACATCCATTCTATTTTTAAAATTAACCCCCTCTTTCATTTTGGTAATAATTGTTATCACAGGAACCGTTTCTTTTGAGCTAATTCCTAAAGAAAATTCTTCCCCTAAAAGATCTAATAACATCCCTTCTGAAAGAGGAATTCCTGCTGATTTTTTAAAAGCCTCGGTTATTTTTTCCAAATTCCCTGCCATCTCTAGCTCTGTCCACATAGGAAGAGTGGTTATGGTTTTCCAAAAGTTAGAATTCTTTACCTTGTAATAGGTATCTTTTATATTAAGGAAAGAGTAGTAGATGTCTATGTCAGCGGGAAAAAGATCTGCTGTTGTTTGATCTAAAGAGACTTGCTTCCCTTCTGGTGCCGTTACTTGCGATGTGCTCTTTTTAGGAAAAATTCTGTTTTTTTCCTGAAAAACTAAAAAACCAATCCCAACAGCCACAACAACTACGCCAATAAAAACCCAAAAAAAACTTTTCTTATTCATTAAAAACCCCTTCTTTTTTATTTTTTGTTTTTCATGTTTTTTAAGTATTTAAGAATACCGATTTTATTAGAAAAAATCAAGAAAAACCTTCTTTTCTTCTATGGCTAGCGCCTTTAACGTTTTAAGGAATAACCTTTTGTTCCTCTCCTTTTTTCGGGAATTGGACTTTGTATGGCGGAGAGGGCGGGATTCGAACCCGCGGAGGGAGCATTACTCCCTCAACCGCTTAGCAGGCGGCTGCTTTCGGCCACTCAGCCACCTCTCCGCTATAAAAAAATTACCACCTTTTTAAATCTTTTTTTGCTAGATCATACTTAGACCGATAAAAAGATAGCAAAAGATAGAGCAAGAAGCAATTAAAAATATTCTTTTCTCTCTCTTTAGCTTTTATCGGTTTTCTTTTGCTGTTTATCGGATATTCCTCTTGCATATTTATCTCTTTTCAAATATACTGCAAAAATATATTTTTTATGATAGATAGGATTTTATATATCTCTCTTTCTATCTTCTTTACTGCCAGAGAGTTACAAATACGGGATTGCGCTTGTTTTATTATGGAAAAAAAACTTCATATTGTCTGGGAGCAACTATTAAATAGCCTGGAAACAACGTTTAGTAAACAAATTTATGACACCTGGTTCACGCCTCTAAAA
>Ga0180007_10006915_pt1 | contig 10904 bp, 6 predicted proteins | sample MM_PC_MetaG_FD_121122 | JGI IMG/M metagenome (GOLD analysis project Ga0180007, IMG submission 121122) | Groundwater microbial communities from the Aspo Hard Rock Laboratory (HRL) deep subsurface site, Sweden - MM_PC_MetaG | ecosystem: Environmental > Aquatic > Deep subsurface > Groundwater...
GTTGACTACTTGCTACCAGAGTCCCTCAAACATAACAATATTATTTTAAAAATGGATAAAGATCAAACACTTCTTCATGACATTATTAAAAAAATCTAGGGTGTCTCAATGCGGAAGACAGGACATATTTTTTGATTTCCGTCTGACCTGAGATATTATGTTACAATACTCTGGTCTACAGAGATAAAACGGGTCGCTAGCTCAGCTGGTTAGAGCGCTATCCTGATAAGATAGAGGTCTGAGGTTCGAGTCCTCAGCGACCCACCGCGCCCACACACAATGCGATACATCGTCACTTTCCTGCGTGAATATTGTTTCAACAAAGTGAGTGATTTAGATTTCCTCAACACAGACAAAATTGACTCATTTTGGGTTATTATGATATAATTACGGTCAGATTTAGTTAGTTAGTTAGTTAAAATGAAATGAATTACAATACAGAAAACAGAGAATCTGAACCGCCATTCTACTGCGGTCACAACGCTGATGGAGTGCCCGTTACAGTCGTTAACACGGACAAGGCAGAAGACAGAGGTGAAACAGATGTAGGTGCTGAACTTTCTAGGTATCGAGAACAATTATTGCATTATTTGTACACAGGAGAACCATATGTCTATTATTCAGCTGAAACAGCAACAAGCAGACTACCTCAACATGTTCGACAACAAGTTCGACAACGAGTTATTAACGTCAATACAGTAAGATTGATGGCTTTAAGAGCCGGCTATCCTGAATTGGCTGTTTTCTTAGGCAGGGGACAAAAATTCTGGGTACTCGATACCAAGCGCCCAGCAACACTGATGGTTCGGGCACCCAACCGAGTGACTGGGTATTACGCAGGTGAGGTCGAGGCTTTGAAATTTACGCGGGAGGCTATTGGACGTTTGTCCCCAGATTTAGCCGGCGAAAATGATCCACTCCAGCACAGTCTGCTAGAACAACTAAACACTATTTTTGGTCTTGTTTGGGATCTTCAAAGAAAGAACATGCTAACACAACCATTTATGGAGAATTTTGATTGGGACACGACCTGGGACGGACAAATTGCAGTATGGATTGTGCCACAAGATTGCAATACATATAATCCAGGCTGGTATACCGCAACCGACCTTAAGTTGTGGCTTGAAAGTGATGCCAACGCAAAAGTATTAAAAGCAAAAAGGATTGATCCAGACCAGAAGGATTGGTCGGATGAAGCGTGTCAAGCGCGTTACAGAGATCAACTTGAGCGACTCTGGGATCCGCAAGACGATACAAAACTCAGACTACTAAGATTAGCTTTAATGCGTTGTCACTTTCCTAATTTGGTTAATGAGTTTCAAGCACGGTTGCAGTGGAGGTTATTCATTGATGAGTTAAAAACATTGTGGAGAGCAAACGACCCAGCAGAAGTTTCAGCCTGATTGTCAACCCTTCCCGTTGTCAATTTATCATAAATTATCAAATTAAAACTTTAAGTCACTATCATTCCTCGATCGTCTTCATTAAATGTGCGTCACTGTAAATATACGTCGCTTTTCCTCCTTGCCAATTAGCAGTCGAACAGTTAGAATGCTAACCGATGATTAAGACAAACCAAACGCCACCCATCAAGAGAATAGACCAGAGTAAAATCGTGCCTTTACCCATGATTTTGCCAGCCGTACCTATCAGAGAGGGCGTGCTTTTTCCCAGTACCGAGTCAGTTTTGACTTTTGGCCGCAGTATCTCACTCAACGCCTTAAACGCGATCACCCCCAAGAATAACCTGTTAGTTTTGGTGACTCAAAAAGACCCCAAGATCGACCAACCAAAACCCGCCGATTTGTATCAAGTTGGCACACTGGTAGCCGTCGAAAGAAAAGTCGCCGATCATGATAGCACCAATGCTTTAGTCAGAGGTATTGGCCGAGTCAAGATCATTGGCTACATTTCCAACCGAGCCCATTTAGTGGCCCAAGTTGAGCGACTGCCCGACATTATTCAGCTGGATAACGAGCTCAAGGCGATGGCCAATCATCTGCAGAAAGAGTTTAGAACAGCCATCCACTTGGGCAAACCTGTTGAGTTTTTAAACTTTATGAAGCTGATGGGGGGAGTGACTGATGGCGAGCTGACCGATCAAATTGCCAGCACCTTAGCTATCAGCACCAAAGAAAAACAACAAATTCTGGAAACTACCAATGTCAAGGCTCGCATGAAGTTGGTGATTGAGCAGTTGGCTCACGAGATGAAAGTCTTGGAGATCGAAAAAGATGTGGTCTTCAAAACGCAAAAAAAGTTTGATAAAAATATGCGCGAAGGTGTATTGCGCGAGAGACTCAGAACCATTCAAAAAGAACTGGGTGACTTGGAAGATGAAGAAGAATTGGCTGAAGATTATGAAAAAAAGCTGGAAAAACTTGAAGCTAGTCTAGAGATTAAGAAAAAAATTAAAAAAGAGATTAAACACTTAAGAAACATGTCGCCCAATAACCCAGAGTCAGGTTATGTTCGCAGTTGGCTGGACGCGGTTTTTGAGTTGCCTTGGGGTAAAACTAAAGAAGCGCTGATTAGTATTCAAACAGCCAAAAAAACTCTGGAAAAAACTCATTTTGGTTTGGAAAAAGTCAAAGATAGAATTTTGGAGTACATTGCAGTGATGGAACTTAAAAAACAAGAGGCTCAGCCAACTACTCCCACAGCCACACCTATTAAAACCAAGCGCAAATTTGGTGACAAAGTAGCTAATCATGATATTTTACCTACTATTCTATGTTTTGTGGGTCCTCCTGGTGTGGGTAAAACCAGTATTGGCCGTTCCATCGCCGATAGTTTGGGTCGATCGTTTGTTAAAATGTCATTGGGCGGGATTCGGGATGAAGCCGAAATCCGGGGCCATCGTCGCACCTATGTGGGAGCCATGCCTGGCCGAATCATTAATGGAATGAAACAAGCGGGCAGTATGAATCCAGTCTTTATGCTGGATGAAATTGATAAAGTTGGCAATGATTTTAGGGGTGATCCTTCTTCCGCTTTACTGGAAGCTCTGGATCCAGAACAAAACTCTAATTTTTCTGACCATTATCTGGATATGCCTTTCGATCTCTCCCAAGTCATTTTTATCACCACCGCCAACACCACCGATACCATTCCGCCAGCCTTAAAAGATCGGTTGGAAATTATCCGTTACGCTGGCTATACAGAAATTGAAAAGTTTGAAATTGCCAAACGTCATTTACTAGAAAAATCGGCTCAAATTAATGGTTTAGCCAAACGCAAAGTTAAGATTTTGGATGCTACAATTAAAAAAATCATTCGCCGATATACCAAAGAGGCAGGAGTCCGCGAGCTGGAGCGAACACTAAATGCGGTCATGCGTAAACTGGCCACCAAAATTGTAGAAAATAAAATTAAAGCCACCACTCTGATGTCAGTTACTCAAGCTCAACTGGTAACTTTTCTAGGTCCCGAAAAATATGATGTTAACTTAACCGAAGAAAAAGATTTAGTCGGTTTAGCCACTGGTTTAGCTTGGACCAGTGTGGGCGGAGAAGTCCTGTTTATTGAAGTAGCTATTACACCTGGAAAAGGAAAAATTCAATTAACTGGCCAACTGGGTGATGTCATGAAAGAATCGGCCCAAGCCGCTTTCACCTACATTAAGGCTCATGCTCAAAGTTTGGGTATTAAAAACTCAAAACTGGAAAAGATTGATATTCACGTTCACGTTCCAGAGGGTGCCATCCCCAAAGACGGTCCTTCAGCCGGCGTGACTATGACCACAGCTCTAACCAGCGCCCTAACTAATATTCCGGTCAAAAGAGAAGTGGCCATGACTGGCGAGATGACGCTTAGAGGTCGAGTCTTAAGAATTGGCGGTCTCAAAGAAAAAAGTATTGCCGCTCATCGAGCTGGTAGTACCATGGTTATAATTCCTCAATCTAATCAGCGTGACTTGGTTGATTTACCAAAAAGTGTCACACAAGACATTAAGTTTTGCCCAGTTGAAACAATTGACCAAGTATTAAAATTAGCTTTGGTCAAATCTCCATTCATATCTCAAACTGCCAAAGCCAACCGGTCTAAAACTGTTAAATCAAAATCTGGCAAAACCAAAACCTAATTAGTCTCTGCTCGTGGTAAACTTGCTATATGAGGTTTCGACCCTTATTTTTAATAATTTTACCGGTCATAATTTCCGGATTGACTTTGAGTGGTTGTACTTTTGGTAAACAGGCTCAAGCCGGACTGCAGATTATTACTGGCAGTCAAACAACCTCTGTGTTTATTGATGGCTCATACCTAGAAAAATCACCGCTGATTCAAAAGGATCTTAAACCAGGCGAATACTTAATTCGAATTCAACCCGATGACTCCAACTTGGTGGCTTATGAAACCCCAGTCACTCTTAGACCAGGACTGCTCACAGTCCTAACTTGGGAACCCGGCCAAACTTCCGAAGTCAGTGGTGGTGTGCTCTATGAGATGGAAAGAATTAGCACCAAAGATAAATCAGAAGTGACTTTTATTACTATTCCTGATGGGGTGATTATTGCCATTGATGGGGGAGACAAGCAAATTGCACCTTTGACTTTGACCAATGTCGAGCCTGGCCAACACGAATTTGAAGCCACTTTACCTTCTTATGAAGTTCAAAAGCACACCATTAATGTGGTTAAAGGCTATCGAATGATGGTGACCATTAAGTTAGCCAAAAATGATGTGCTACCCAGTCCCAAGCCTTCTCCCCAAGTCATTCCAGTTGACACGAACTCCCCAAGCGGTCAAGCTGGTGATGCCAGCCAATCAGGGCAACTGGTGAAAATTTCAAGCACTAACTTTTTTCAAAACGGTCAAGAAGTCCTCCGGGTCAGAGCCAAAGCCGGGGGCGGTGGCAAAGAATTGGGCTTTGCCAAAGTCGGACAAAGTTATGAGTATTCAGGCGAAACCACCAACGGCTGGTACAAAATTAAGTTTGAAAATGGTGAGGGGTGGGTAAGTGGAGATTATGCGGAACTAAACTAACTAAATAAAAATGAAAAAAGGATTTCTCCAATAAAGCTACCCCAGAGTAACTCCAAATCGTGATATGCTCAAACTTCGAAAAAATTTGTTTATCATTTTATCAACCTGCTCACTGGGTATTTTATTGTTTATCAATATTCTTTCCTTATTTATTAACATAAAACAGTCATTTATTTTTAACCAAATAGGCAGTATTAACTGGATATTGTCATATTTTTTAATTATTGTTTTTAGCATAAAAAGCTTAATAAAACTAATTAAATTATCCTTCAACAAAAAATGGTTTTTAACTTTATTAATCATAATAATTTTTGTTTTTCTGTCATTTTTCCAAGCCATACAAACAGCTAGTGTATCTCACGAAACAACACAGGAAGTTGCTTGTATAACAAATTCCAAATATCTCGGCGAAAAGTACAACCAGCCTTGTTTTTTGGGTTATCCCGCCCGTCAATATCTGATTCAAGCTTTACCTAGCTTATTTTTTACCAAAAGTATTGTGACTCTTAATTCCGGAGCCATTCTATACTTTATCCCCGGATTAATTATTTTTTCATATGCTCTCATTTATGCCAACAAAAACAAAAAATATCCGGATGAGATTGTCTCAATTGCGCTTAGCCTTCTATTATCTTTTTATTTTATTTCTCACTTTTACTTTCATTCTTTTGAACAAAGCATCTTCCCACTGAGTTTAGGTTTGGCTGGAACTGGCTTAAGTTTGTTATATAAAAAAAGCGGCAAGTTAGATATATTACTTTTGCTTATCATAGTTATTCAACATGCGATCTTTGCGTACACTCCAGCTCTATCTTTGGTGCCTCTTTTTGCTGTCTTTTTTCTGATTGCGTCTTATCAGTGGATAAAAAACAAAAGAAATTTTGTATTAATAATCATGCTATTTTCAGTGATTACCGGCAGTTCATTGGCAATCTCAATGCAAAATAGATCTGATATTCGAGTTTTTAATAACCACATCAACTCTACATCATCTATTCAAGATATCATCAAAGAAACATCGGCTGTCCTTAAACATTTTTTTATTCAACATACTGGAGGAGTTGAATTTGCTAGCCCCATCATTCTTTGGGTCCTGTTCACAGTCGTCTTTTTTGGATCCAAGAAAAATAGATTTAACTTGATACTAATAGTATGGGCCTTGGCCACCATGCTGATTGCAACAACATCCCAGGGCTACAGTAAGTATGGACTGGATTTTCGAGCACACAGATCTTTAGTCATCTTGCCCATTTTACTATTGGGCTTTAGCACCTCATTAATAGAATTGCTACAGAAGATTAAACACCAGCGAATCTCTCAAATTGCTCTTTTTTTGATTCTGCTAGCTACTACCACTTTAGGCATTCACTCAACGAACGAATATTTACGAGCAAACAAGACTGATGATCGAACCCTACTTAGTTTATGGATGCAGAAAAACACTGATGCTTCTCAGACTTACGATCTATTCATTATCGAGCCACAACCTTACCAAGATTTGCTATCTTTAAACGATAAACTGCAGTATTTTGCTTCTTCAATCAAAAGTCAAATTCTCGCTGAGAATGAATCATGTCCTTTGGAAAAGGGAATTTATTTTATAAATCCAATTTCGCCTTGTATTAACAGCTATCAAAATTCACTTAGATATCAACCAGAACAATATGTTGACACCAAAGGTTACAAATATGAAATCATCATCAAAAAAAATTGATAAATTGTTGGCCAAACAATCAATTTATTCTATGTTGTTAGTCTTCTTTACTGGCGTAATGTTACTGTTTTTAGGCCAAAATAAATCAATTTTTAAAATCGTAAAAAATGATAATAAAATTTACATGTTTTATCAAAACAAGATAATAGCTCAAACTAGTAATTCTAATCTGGCTGGTTTAGAAAATAATGTGTTAATTTCAATCAAACAGACCAAGGCCTCATTTCTTTTCAATTATTTTAGAAATCCAATTAACGTAAACATTTCTGAATCAGATCAAAATAATCATCCAATCACAAGCAATTTCGATATTACTACCAATAACAATTCTTCGTTTTTTTCTGTTTTTCAAGATCGAGATCGATATACATCTGCTACTAGAGCTATCGATAAAGGTGTAGTTTTTTCAAATCAAATTAAATTATTGTCAAATAACTATTCTTTAACAATCAGGGGATCAAATATTACGGAAATTCATATTGATGATTCACAGTATTCTGTGTTTTTAAGGCCAATTTGGCATTTAGATGGTCATCTTATTATTGGTGATCAAGAAATCAATATACCTTTGCAATCAAATTTCATTTTTTTATCTCAAACAATGATGCAAAAAGTTGGGCTAAATATGATTCTAGCTTCTATTGTTTATTTTTTCTGCTTATTTCTTATCATTTTTTATACTTTCATTGCCAATAAAATATTTAAACAAGTAACAATAAACAAATTTAATAAGTTTGTTAATTTATTAAGAAATATTTCTATATTGAAGTTAATTTTAGTAATCATCGCACTTTTATCTTTTCTCTTAACCTTGTATACGTCCATGATTATTTTAGAATCTTTTCCCCATTCTCAAGATGAAGTTTCCTACATTTTTCAAGCTAAAAATTTTCAAGCAGGGCAATTGTATGGAAGATCACTGCCGACACCATTGAATTCTTTTTTTGAACATGAGTTTATTATCAATCAAGATAAGTGGTATGGAATTTTCCCTCCAGGCTGGTCGACTTTACTGGCCGCAGGCATAACAATCAATATTGAAAAGATAATCAACCCAATGCTTGGATTAACCATACTTTTGATTTTATATATATTTGCAAAGACCATCACTAACCGTAGAACATCATTTTTTCTTATTGCCAGTACAGCATTATCTCCATTTTTTATAATTCAAAATTCAAGTTATTTAAGTCATACATTAACTTGCCTTCTATATTTATTGTTTTTTTTATCTCTTCATCACAAAAAACTCCTCTGGTCAGGAATAATGCTTGGTCTTACACTGTTAACCCGCCCATATAACGCCATTTTAGTTGCCCTGATGGGATTTTCATATCTTCTCATTTTTCAGGGTTATAAAGAAATAACTACAAACTGGAAAAAGTTTCTCCTTATACTTCCGGGTTTCATTATTTGTGGTGTTTTATTTTTACTTTATAACAAGCTATTAACAGGCAATTTATTAATAACACCTCAATTACAGTACTTTCCAGGCAATACGGTTGGCTTCGGAAAAAGAGGATCAGAATGGTTGATGGATTTTACACCCATCATGGGATACAAAAATGTCACAATTAATTTTCATTCATTACTAGACACATTGTCTGCCTCTCCCTATTGGGCAAGCATATTTCCCATTTTTTTCCTTTTCCTACCTACCAAGCACAATAGGTTTAGAAAAGTGATTATATTTCTTTGGATATCAATTATTATTCAAATTGTTGGATATGCTCTATATCACTATCATGGTGTGTTATTTGGTCCAAGATATTGGTTTGAGGTATTTTTGTTTATTATGATGTTGATTAGTCTTGGTTTTGATAAGTTGTGCGAAACATTATCGCAAATCTTCAATAAAAGTTCCTGGATTTCAGACATTTTAATTGTTGCATTTACAATAATTCTCTTCGTTACAGCGACCATCAACTTACCGAAGATTATTGAATCCCAAAAAGGTGAAAATGCGATGGTTAAACCAATTTTATCTCAAAAATTAACTGATAAATCAATCATATTAATTGATGATAGCAACCGATCATGGCAGGCATATGGTAAATATCTTGTTTTTCAAAGTCCGAAATTGGATGGTAAAATCATATATGCAAGAAATAATGGATTAGATAATGTTGGAAAAAATAAAGTCCCTATCCCAAATACTAGTCTTCAATCATTTTTTCCTGAATACAAATTATATCTGTTGGATCCCATCACTTTTAAATTAAATGTACAATAAGAATCAATGAAAAACAATATAGTTATTTTATTGGTTATTCTTTTATTTATTTTTATTACTCGATTCATTGGCAATAATTACGATCATGGTCTTCACCTCCACCCCGACGAACGCTGGCTGATGATGTTGAATGATAAACTTCATTTCCCAGACCAGCTCGATCCTGATTTTTTTGCCTATGGTAGTCTGCCTAGCTACACTCTTAAGGCAGTTCTCCAAACATCTGATTCTCTACTTGGAACAAATATTGATAACTATGATTCTGCCTTGATGGTAGGCAGAATCATCGCCAGTTTGTTGGATATAGGGGTAGGCTGGTTAGTCTTTGTGACTGCCAGAAAAATATCCAAAAACCAACAAGTCGCCATCTTAGCCACACTCTTTTACAGCCTATCATTCTTTCCCATTCAAAACAGTAATTTTTTTGTGGTTGATAACTTTGTCAATTTTTTAACTAGTCTAACTATATATTTAACACTGCTGTATTTTGAAAAACCAAACATTAAACAATTAATATTACTAGCCATCAGTTATGCCGCTCTCATCTCATGCAAAATTACGCCCATTATTTTCTTACCCTTAATTATGATGCTAATTTTTAAAAGAAGTTTATTAACTAACACTCAACCTAATTCATCATTTCTAAAACTAACCATGGTAAAAATTAAAAATACCATCATGGGTCTTGAACCACGAAAAACTAAAATTACAAAATATCAGTTATTATTCCAGGCCTTTCTTAAAATTAGTTTATTTTTCATTACCGGTTTAACTTTTGCCTATATGTTTATGCCTTATGCCTTCATTAAGCATCAACAGTTTTTGAGAGAAGTAATTAACCAAATCAAAATGAATTCAAACGCCTACATTTTTCCCTATACCCTCCAATATATCGGCACCACACCATATATTTATTACTTAAAAAATATTTTCCTCTGGGGCGTGGGACCAATCATTGGTCTGTTGGCAATTGGTGGTTTATTTGTTGTGTTAACTAGACAATATCAAATTATTTTCCAAGCGCCAAAAACTAAATTCAGTTTGTCTTTAGTCTTAAATCACGAATTAATTTATTTTTCTTTTTTTCTGATTTATTTTCTGGTGATTGGGCGTTCTGCAGTCAAGTTTATGCGCTATATGTTGCCTCTGTATCCATTTTTGGCTTATTTATCAGCTCAAGGTTTATCGAGTCTCATCAAACAAAAATGGCTATCTCCAAGGTTGAGTAAAATTTTAGTTGTGGTGACACTTGGTTTTGCCTCCTTATGGACCATGGCATTTTTAAATATTTACACCAGACCTCATACTAGAGTTGAGGCAACCGATTGGATGTTAACCAATATTCCCCCAGGGTCTGTCATCAGTCAAGAACATTGGGATGATGGCTTACCTCTCCGGGGTGGCGACAGATTCCAATCAGTCGAATTTCCCCTCTATGAACAACCGGATGATCAAAAAAAATGGCTAACTATGAATCAAAAAATTGACCAGGTTGAATACATTATTCTGTCATCAAATAGATTGTCAGCACCACTCCGGAAATTAAATGACTGCACTTTATATCAAGCCTGCTATCCATTAACTGCCAAGTATTATCGGGATTTATTTGCTGGCCGTTTAGGTTTTGAGAAAGTGGCTGAATTTACCAGTCGACCCAATATTTTTGGTCTAGAAATCAACGACGATAATGCGGATGAATCGTTCACTGTTTACGACCATCCCCAAGTACTTATCTTCAAAAAGATCAACGGGCTTAACTTGTAGGCCAAGGCTCCCAGACCGGATACTATCGGTTATCTCAAATGCGCTTTTCGAGCCGAGCGTGATGGGTATCGCCGCAAGTTTAAAAAATAAACTTCCGAGGGTTGAAACCCTCGGTTTTCCTTATGCTACTTCATACCTTGTTTAGTTATGTACTCAGATATCACTTTGTCAGTAATGGATCCTACCGATTTAACCATGAATCCATCA
>Ga0180007_10006917_pt1 | contig 10903 bp, 4 predicted proteins | sample MM_PC_MetaG_FD_121122 | JGI IMG/M metagenome (GOLD analysis project Ga0180007, IMG submission 121122) | Groundwater microbial communities from the Aspo Hard Rock Laboratory (HRL) deep subsurface site, Sweden - MM_PC_MetaG | ecosystem: Environmental > Aquatic > Deep subsurface > Groundwater...
CGACGCATGCGCGAGCCATACCCAGGGCGGCCTCGCGATCGGACGCGGCGCCCAGCAGGAAGACGGCGCCGGCGCTCTCACCGGCGTCGAGGGTGATCGTCAGCCGCAGGGCGACCAGAGGGTCCAGGACGTTGCCCACGGTTCCCGTCAGGGGCGCGGCGGTGGGCATGCTCCACGGCGAGACGAGACGCCCGCCGCGCCCGATGAAACGGCAGCGATCCGTCTCGTATTCGGGCAAGCCGCCGGTCAGGAGCGCGTGGATCAGCCAGGGACAGGCTTCGTCGCTCCCCCGCGGCCGCCGGCTGACCAGCAGGGCGCGCTCCTGCGGGACGTATTCCGTCTGCAGGAAGAGGTTCGAGAACACGGGGTGCCTGGCGTAGGCCGCCGGATCGTCGAGGGCGATTTCCGCGGCGGTGGTCAGGTCCAGCCAGCGGCGACGCCCGGAGCGGTTGGTCAAGATCACGCGCCGCAGCTCGCCGCCGTGCGGATCGATGCAGATCTCCAGACGCGCCATCAGACCGGCGTGCTCCTGCTCGAGGGTGAAGACGCCCGGTTCCCAGACCGACTTGATCCGGCCGCCGTCGCCGCTCGCCGGACGACCGGGGATCCAGTGTTCGAAAACCTCCCGATCTCTGACATAAACGAATAATCCATCAGAATCAAGGGTGGCGTCGCCCGACCATTTCGTCAGGAGAACGCCTCTGCCGGACGTGAAACCGGCCCCGTTGGCGGTGATCAGGGTGAGGTGTCCGCCGCCGGCCAGGATCCGGCTCGAAGGCGTGGGACGCGACAGCTCGATCACGTGGGGGCTCGGACGTGCGTCATCCATCGGGCGGGTTCCTTCTGCTGCGAGGCGGGATCATCGTGGTGGTCCGCCGTTTTCCGGATGATCCACGAATCGCCGCCTCGTCACTTCGATTCACGATCCGTCCGGGGTAGCCCGGATCGTGTCGAGATAGCGCAACTTTTAGGGTATTTCGTGCGAATTGTCAAATCAGGGTTGACAGGGGAGCACATTTATGAAACCGTTTACATGGTTTTGAAATCAACGTGCAAGTGCCGCCTGTCGCGGCCGGTAACGCAGGAGGCGAATCCGGGGGGCGATCGATGTCTACCATCAGAGATGTAGCCAGGATAGCCGGCGTCTCCATCGCCACCGTATCCCGCGTTTTCAACGGTAACGCGGCGGTCAACGAGGACAAGGCGCAACGCGTCTGGACAGCCGCCTCTGAACTGGACTACTGGCCCAACGGCGCCGCCCGCAGCCTGACCACCAGCCGCTCCAACACCCTCGGCGTCCTGCTCCCCGATCTCTACGGCGAATTCTTCTCGGAAGTCATCCGCGGCATCGATCAGCTCGCCAGGCACGAGAAGTACCAGACGCTCATCTCCAGCTCCCACGCCAACGTCGAGGACGTATTGACGGCCACGCGCGCCATGCGCGGCCGCATAGATGGACTGATCATGATGGCTCCCGACAACCTCACCGTGGAGATCATCGCCAAGATCCGCGACCACCTGCCGGTCATCCTCGTCAATCCTCCCTTCGCCGTGGACGGCTGCAGCTCCGTTTCCATCGCCAGCTTCTCGGGTGCACGCGCCGCCGTGGCGCACCTGGTCGGGCTGGGGCACCGGGAGATCGCCATGGTCGCGGGCCCGGCGGGCAACGTGGACGCCGATGAGCGCCTGCGCGGCTATCGTCGCGGGCTGGCGGAGGCGGGGATCGAACCGCGGGACGAATTGGTCGTGCAGGGGGATTTCCGCGAATCGTCCGGCTATCTGGCGGCCGCGTCGCTGCTCTCGCACCGGCCCCGGCCGACGGCCGTCTTCGCGGCCAACGACAGCACGGCCATCGGGCTGATGAGTGCCCTGAACAACGCGGGCGTGTCCGTGCCCCGCGACATGGCCGTGGTTGGATTCGACAATATCGCCATGGCCCAGTACATGAGCCCGCCCCTGACCACGGTGCACGTGGACGCCTTCGCGCTGGGCCAGAAGGCCGTGCGGTTGATGCTGAACACACTGACGGATACGGACGGCGCCAAGGTGACCGTCCAGACGATCGACGTGGTCCTGAAGGTCCGCCGCTCCTGCGGGGCGCGGGCCGCGGATCCCGTCGATGCAAACGCCAAGGTCGACATGAAACGACATTCGTGAAGCCCCAGGGCGAGAGCGAAGAAAAACCCCGGAGGTTGGAAATGAAACGCAAGATGATCGCGATGCTGATGGCGATGGTCTGCATGTCGTCTGCGCTGGCCTACGGACAGGCCGCCCGCGAAGACGTCATCTGGGCCAGGACCACGACGGACGTCATCACCCTCGACGGCGTCCTGGACGAGGCGGCATGGGCCGCGGCCGAGACGAAGATCATAGAGTTCGGCGTGGACGCCGGCATCCCCGGCAGCGGCTGGAAGATGGAGGCCGGCTGGCCCCCCGTCGATCCGACCTACGCCACGCTGAAGTACCTGGTCCGCGAGAACCAGCTCTACCTGGGCGCCGTGGTGAACGACCAGTCGATCGGCGGCTCGCTGGAGTTCAATCGCTTCGACGGCTTCCTCATGGGCCTCAAGGATCACGCCGACCTCGGACATCCCAAGCCGGTGTCCGAGTACCTCTACAGCTGGTGGTACCCCGAGACGACCGACCCGCAGCCGACGACGCGGATGCCCTCGTTCCTCGGCCGCTGGGGCAACGCCTGGCCGCCGACGGATCCCCGCACCCCCGAGCAGATCGCCGCCTGGGACGCCGTCACGGTCGTCGACGGCCTCCAGAACGACGACGCGACCGTCGATACCGGCTACACGGTGGAAATGCGCTTCGACCTGGGGGTCATGGGCTACGACGTGACCCAGCCCGCGGGCGACGTCATCGAGTGGAACATCTCCGTCTACGACACCGACTGGTTCTGGCCCCTGGATCCGCTGAACTTCTGCTCGAACCGCGTCTGGTGGCAGGGCCCCTGGGGCAACAACGTCTGGTACGACGAGGTGCGCATCTTCGCCCGCCCGGACGTGACGACGGCCTCCGGCCCGGTGCCCGTCATCGCGCCCGAGCTCGTGATCAACGAGATCGACGCCGTGCCGGTGATCGACGGCATGCTCGACGATGCCGTCTGGAGCGACGCCGAGGTCTACTCCTTCGACATCCGCTGGGATGATGACGCCCTGCGCGAGACCTACCCGGGCGTCGGGTCCTTCCGCGCCGGCCAGTACCAGCCAATCGTGAACGGGAGCACGGCCTACGTGCTCGATCCGGCCGACGCCACCGTCAGCATGTTCGTCAACGGCGACATGCTGTACATGGGCTTCGAGTCGCGCGACTTGGTGGTCCAGTACGATGCCGACTTCAGCCGTTGGGACGGATTCCTGGTCACGATCGACGACCGCGAGGTCCGCCACAGCGACAACAACCTGCTGAGCCGTCGCCTGGCGTTCCAGGTGGGGGCCGACGGCACGGCCGTGCCCCAGAACTACCTCGCCAGCATGGTCGTCGAGTCCACCGCCGAGATCGCCCTGTCGCTGATGGCCGGCACCACGGTAGACACCCTGGGCGTCGAACCCGACACCGGTTTCACCGCCGAGCTGGCCGTCGACCTCACGGCGCTCGGCTATCCGTCCGGACTCGGGGACGGCGTGTTCTTCCCCGGCGTCACCCTGCTGGACGGCGATTCCTTCACGCCCTTCACCGACAGCTACGGCACGCGCACCTGGTGGTTCCGGGAGTATGACGGCAACTGCTGTCCCGCCTGGGCCCATTTTGACACCGACGGCGGCGTGCCCGTCGATGACGGCGGCGCAGGGCCCGACCATGCGACCACGACCCAGTCCCGGAACGCGACCTCGCGGCCGCTGATCATGTACGCGCTGCCCGAGCGCAGCCTGGTGACGGTCGAGGTCTACGACCTGAGGGGACGCCTGGTGGAGCGCCGATCCCTGGGCGCCCAGGGGCGGGGCGAGTTCCAGATCCCCCTGTTCGAGGGCGACGATCACGCCGCCGGTCTCTATCTCTACCAGCTGCGGCTGGTGGATCCGGAAAGCGGCGCGGAGCGCACAGCCCTGCGCGGCAAGACGATCTATCTGAAGTGACCCGGACGGCGCCGGCGGAGCGGCCCAGCCCGGAGCCGCCGGCGCCGAAACCACGGAGGATGAGTTGACGTGAGTCGTCCCGCCTGGACAACAGCCGGCCGTTGGATCGCCGCCGTTCCTCTGGTTGCGTTCGCCCTGTGCTGTGCGCTGGCGCCGCTTCCGGCGTTCGGCGGCACGACCGGCCGCATCGCGGGACGCGTCGTCGACGACGCCGGCCAGCCGGTCACGGCCGCCACCATAGTCCTGGTCGGCACGCGCCTGGGCGCCTACGCCGACGCCGAGGGCGAGTACAGCATCCTCAACGTCTCGCCCGGCGTCTACGACCTGAAAATCGGCCGCCTCGGCTTCGAGTCGGTGCTGATCCGCGACGTCCGGGTGACCTCCGACCGCACGACGCGCCAGGACGTCAGGATGGGCGAGACGACGCTCCAGACCGCCGAGGTCGTCATCACCGCCGAACGCCCCCCGGTGGAGCTGGGCCTGACAAGCTCCCAGGCCACCCTGACCCACAAGGACATCGAAGCGCTTCCGGTCCAGGGTCTCGACGACGTGGTCAACCTCCAGGCGGGCGTGGTCGACGGGCACTTCCGCGGCGGCCGCACGGGCGAGGTCCAGTACCAGGTGGACGGCGTCAGCGTCAACAACGCCTTCAACAACGAGTCCACGGTCACCGTCGACCGGTCGCTGCTGCAGGAGGTGCAGGTCATCAGCGGCACCTTCGATGCGGAGTACGGCCAGGCCATGAGCGGCGTCGTCAACGCGGTGCTGAAGCAGGGCACAGAGGACTTCGCCTGGAGCGGCGAGGCCTTTGCCGGCGGCTTCGTCTTTCCCGGCCGCGCCGAGGCCCGGCGCATCGACGACGAGATCCGCCCCACGGGAATCCAGAACTACCAGATCTCGGCCAGCGGACCCGCGCCGCTGTCCGACACGGTCTTCCTGGTGAGCGGCCGGCGCTACGTCTTCAACGACTACATCTACGCCGAGCGGCTCTTCCTGCCCACCGACGACAACTCCTTCGCGACGCTGGACTTCAATCCGACCGGCGACGGCGCGTCCGTGCCGCTGGGCTACAACAAGGAATGGAGCGGCGTGGTCAAGTTGACCAACACCTCGCTCGGGAACACCAAGCTCAACTACCAGGCGCTGGCCGGCTTCAACCGGAGCCGCCGGACCGACTGGGGCTACCGCCTCAATCCCGACGGGCTCTCCAAGCAGGAGCGCTTCTCCATCTCCCACGGCCTGGACGTGACCCACGCCTTCGGCGAGGCCACGTTCATGGACCTGAGCCTTCGCGAGAACTATGTCAAGTACGAGGACTTCGCCTTCTCCGACGTCTACGACGCCCGCTACGATTCGGCGGGCGCCGCCCAGGGCACAGAGAACTACGAGCTCGGGGCCGTCGTCGAGGGCTACGACTTCACCCGTTTCTTCCAGCGGACCGACGACTGGGTCTTCAAGGGGTCGGTGGTCAGCCAGGTCTCGCACGAGCACCAGGTCAAGACGGGCGTCGAGGTCAGCGCGCCGAAGGTCGCGTTCGGCACGCCCGGCCACCTGGTCTTCACCAGCGACAGCGTGGACGGGCAGGTGGTCGAGCACCTGACGCGCTACATCGACTATCCGCCCTCCTACCTGCCCGTGCAGACCTACCGCCCGGTGATGGGCGCCGCCTACGTGCAGGATCAGATGGAGTATCCCGACATTACCGTGCGCGTGGGGATGCGCCTCGAGTACTTCGACGCGCGCGCGACGGTCCCCAGCGATCTCGCCAATCCGGCGAACGCCATCGAGGGGGCGCCCCTCTCGTATCCCGTGGACGCGAGCACCAAGGTGTCGGTCTCCCCGCGCATCGGCATCGCCTATCCCATCGAGGACTACGCCGCGATCCACTTCGCCTACGGTCACTTCCGCCAGTTCCCGGCCATCGGCACGATGTTCAACAACGCGAACTACGACGTCGTGGCGAACCTCCAGGCCGGCGCCGAGAGCCGCATCGGCGTGCTCGGCAACCCGGACGTGAGGCCCGAGCAGACCGTCCAGTACGAGGTGGGCTACAAGCACGTCCTCAACAAGGACTTCGGCGTGGAGCTGACGGCCTTCTACAAGGACATCCGCGATCTGCTGGGCGTGGAGTTCGTCGACACCTACATGGGCGTGCCCTACGCGAGGCTGACCAACGTCGACTTCGGCAGCGTCTTCGGCATCACCCTGGGACTCGACCATCGGCGCCTCGGTCCCGCCAGCGTCTCGCTCGACTACACGTGGCAGCGGGCCATGGGCAACAGCAGCGATCCCTACGAGACCTTTGTGCGGGCCACCAACAACGAGGATGCCCAGCCGCGCCTGGTGCCCTTCAACTGGGACCAGCGCCACACCCTGAACCTGACCGCGTCGCTCGGCGGGCCCGACACCTACAACGTGAGCTCGGTGCTCCGCCTGGTCAGCGGCCATCCCTACACGCCGGTCATCGAACGCGGCCATGGCCACGGGCTAGAGACCAACTCCGGCCGCAAGCCGGCCGCGATGATCGTCGACCTGCGCATGGAGAAGAACCTGGGCGCCGGAGCCAATCTCTTCGCCCGCGTCTTCAACCTGTTCGACGCGCGCTACTTCAACGGCAACATCTATTCCGACACGGGCAGTCCCTACTACTCGCGGTTTCCCGAGGTGGACCGCGCCTCGCTCGCGAATCCGACCTGGTTCTTTCCGCCGCGCCGGATCGAGATCGGCGTGAGGATCTGGGGAGGGGCGTCATGAGACGGCTACGGAGGCATGAAAGGATGCAGAGCCAGGATACCAGGACGCGGGCGCGGATGCGGTCGGTGGTGCCGGCGGCGGCCCTGGCGGCGCTGGCGTTCGCCCTGGCTGCGGTCGCCGACGTCCCCACGCCTGTTCCGATCGAGCAGAGGGGACGCCACAACTACGAGCGATCGGGCCAGCACGACGCCAACAACATGCGCACGATCTACTGGAACTACGGGATGGTGGGCGACTATCCGGCGGACCCCGTCGGCGTCGACCTGAGCGTCTTCCATTCGGCCGAGGTGCCCAAGGGCAGCGGCATGAACTACAGCGACGGCATCACCCCCTTCGTGCTGGCGAAGATCGTCCAGGCCAACGGCGTGGAGTCGTACATCATGGAAACCGGCTTCCGCGAGCGGCAGGGGATCAGCCCCTACAACAATCGCGACATGCGCTTCGAGCCGCGCCCCGGCTACTTCCAGTCCGATCCCTCGCTGAACCCCGGCCGTTCTCCCGCGCTCAGCAACGACCTGCGCACGTGGCCCGATTCGTGGCCCGACCGCCTGGACGATCCCGACGACCCGGGCTGGCCCGCCAGCTGGAACGGCTACTTCGGCAAGCTGATCGTCGCGGACCAGGAGAGCTACATGGTCGTCGACGACGACTACTACGACGCCTGGAACTTCTTCCCCGACGCCCGCGACTCGACGCGCAACGGCCTCGGCCTGCGCATCGAGGTGCGCGGCTTCCAGTGGGCCAACCCGCAGGCTCGCAACGTGATCTTCTGGCACTACGACATCACCAACGAGGGCACCACCGACTACGACGACAACATCGTCTTCGGCCTCTACATGGACTCGGGCGTGGGCGGCTCGACCCTGAGTTGCGACGGCATCTACGAGTCCGACGATGACAACGCATACTTCGACCGGACCTTCGACGACCAGGTGATCAACCTGGTCTACACCTGGGACCGTTACGGACACGGCCGCGACCTGAACAGCTCCTGCGCCCGTACCGGCTACCTGGGCTACGCCTACATGGAGACGCCCGGCAACCCGTACGACGGCGTCGACAACGATGAGGACGGCTTCACGGACGAGCGTCGCGACGGCGGGCCCGGCGCGCCGATCGTGGGCCAGCAGGCCATCGCCGACTACGTGGCGGCCAACTACGACCTGACGAGTTTCGAGGCCTCCTACGGGCCCCTGACGGAGATGCCGGCCTACGTGGCGGGTTCATGGTGGACCGGGGACGAGGACCTGGACTGGACCGCCGAGGGCCACGACGTGGGCGCCGACGGCCTGGAGGACACAGGCGACACCGGCGAGGGCGACGGCATGCCGACAGAAGGCGAGCCCAACTTCGACGGGACCGACCTCAACGAATCCGACCAGATCGGACTGACCGGCTTCCGGATCAACCGCATCCGCGCGGGCGCGGGCAACCCGGACCAGGAAACCGACGGCATCCTCTTCTTCACCGACAGCAACAACTGGCCCCAGCGCCTGTACGAGCAGTTCACCGATCCGGATCCGGAGGTGCGTTTCGGAGAGCCGCTGGCCTCCAACTACAACATCGGCTTCCTGTTCGCGTCCGGGCCCTTCAAGCTGGCGGCCGGCACGACCGAACGCTTCAGCCTGGCCCTGGCCTACGGCGCCGACCTGGAGGAGCTGCGCCGCAACGTGCAGACGGTCCAGCGGATCTACGATGCCAACTACCGCTTCGCCGTTCCGCCGCCCATGCCGACACTGACGGCCGAGAGCGGCGACGGCTTCGTGCGGATGTCCTGGGACGACGTGGCCGAGCGCGGCGCCGATCCCGTCACCGGCGAGTTCGACTTCGAGGGCTACCGCATCTACCGCGCCACCGACCCGGACTTCGTCGATCCCCAGGTGATCACCACCGGCACGGGCACCGGCCCGCTCGGCAACGGTCGGCCCATCGCCCAGTTCGACCTGGACAACGATCGCAGCGGCTTCTCGACCCAGACCGTGGACGGCGTCGCATACTATCTCGGGACCAACAGCGGCATCACCCACACCTGGACCGACTACAGCGTGACCAACGGCCAGCAGTACTACTACGCCATCACGGCCTACGACTACGGCTCCGACAGTTTCGACTTCTACCCGTCGGAGAACGCCATCGCGCCCTCGCGGACCCCGCGAGGCGGGCTCGTACTGCCGCCCAACGTGGTGGCCGTGCGGCCCAATCCCCGCGCACTGGGGTACGTGCCCGCCAGAGCGGACACGGCCACGCAGGTGGCCGGTCGCGGATCCGGAAACATCCTCGTCGAGGTCGTGAATTCGGACATCGTTCCCGATGGACACGAATTCAAGATCACGTTCGCCACGCCGTCGCCCGACAGCCTGCGCGCCGTGAGCTACGCCCTGACCGACAACGCCACCGGGGAGGTGGTGTTCGATGAGGGCCGGGATCTCGACGGCCAGGGGATCGGCTCAGTGGGCGCCGGTCTGCTGCCGGTGGTCGCGACGCCGCCGGTCGTCGGTCCCGACGACGTGAACTCGGGCTTCACGGCCGACAGCGGCACCGACGCGCGGCTTTCGGCCATCTACCAGTACGTCCTGCCCATCAACCGCCTGCGGCCCGGCTTCCCCGACGACATCGTCATCCGTTTCGCGGATACCGTCGTCGACACCTCCATCGCCATGGCCTTCTGGCCGGCGCGGCCGGCCAGGTTCACCGTCACGGCCCTGGCGGACGATGGCGAGACGCCCATGGACTTCCGTTTCCGGGACGTGGACGGCAACGGGACCATCAGCGGCCCCGACGACGTGGTGGACGTGGTGACGTACCTGGATGAACAGCCGGGCGTGCCCTGGGCGACCTGGCGCTTCCGACTGTCTGGCGAAACGCCCGCGCCGACGCAGCCCCCGGCGAGCGGCGACGACTACACGCTGCGCCTGACGCGCCCCTTCGGGGCGGACGATGTCTTCGTCTTCACCACCTCGGGGGCCCGCCTGGACCAGGCCGCGGCCGAGGGCGAGCTCGCGCCCTACGTCGTGCCGAACCCGTACATCGGCTCGGCCAGCTTCGAACCAGAGCGGTACGCGACCTCCGGGCGCGGCGAGCGCCGTCTCGAGTTCCGGGGCCTGCCCGCGAGCTGCGTGATCCGCATCTACAACGTGCGCGGCGAACTGGTGCAGATACTGCGGCACGATGGCTCCATGGAAGGCTATGTGGCCTGGGACCTGCGGACCAGGGACAACCTGGACGTGGCGCCCGGGCTCTACATCTTCCACGTGCGCACCGCCGGGGCGCGGGAATACACGGGCAAGTTCGCGGTCATCAAGTGAGCGCGAGGAGCGACATGAAGAGAGTTGTGCTGGCGATCCTGACGATGACGGTCCTCTGGGGCGGGCAGGCCCACGCCCAGTCCAAGGTCGGGACCACCATCGGTCAGTTCCTGCGCATCGAGCCGAGCGGCCGCCACGCCGCGCTGGGCAACGCCGGCGTGGGTCTCGCCGGAGGCATCGAGACCGCCTACTACAACACGGGTGTGATCGGCCTGCCGACGTCCGCCGAGGTCCAGTTCACCCACAGCTTCTGGTTCGCGGACATCAGCTACGACTACGCGGCGGCCCTGCTGCCGGTGGGCGGCGGGAGCAACGTCTTCGTCAGCATCACGGCGCTCAATTCCGGCGACATCGACGTGCGCACCGTGGACCATCCCCTGGGCACCGGCGAGCGGTACAACGTGGGCGACGTCGCCCTGGGCCTGGGCTACGGGCGCCGGATCACCAGCCGCTTCTCGGCGGGGATCCAGACCAACTTCGTCAGCGAGCGCATCTGGCACACGACCAGCCAGATGCTGACCTTCAACGCGGGCACGCATTACCGCCTGTCCTCGGGCGGCGCGAGCATCGGCTTCTGCCTGTCGAACCTGGGCACCCAGGGGCAATACACCGGCCGTGACCTGGCCATCCAGTACGACGAGGATCCGGATGTCCACGGCGACAACAGCTCCCTGCCCGGCGAGCAGTCCACCGACCGTTTCCCGGTACCGATCCTGTTCCGCCTGGGCGTGGCGTTGCCCTACGTCCTGGACGACGACA
>Ga0180007_10006918_pt1 | contig 10903 bp, 6 predicted proteins | sample MM_PC_MetaG_FD_121122 | JGI IMG/M metagenome (GOLD analysis project Ga0180007, IMG submission 121122) | Groundwater microbial communities from the Aspo Hard Rock Laboratory (HRL) deep subsurface site, Sweden - MM_PC_MetaG | ecosystem: Environmental > Aquatic > Deep subsurface > Groundwater...
CACGCAGTCGATCAGATCGACCTTGCCGGTGGCGGTGTCCACCTCCACCTCGGCGAAGCCCGCCATGTAGGGCGGCGGCGATTTCTCGCAGAGATGGCTGCCGGTCACGCAAAGCTGCTTCTGATGCTCGCTGTAGAGCAGCCGGGTGGACAGGTCGTCGAGGGTGATCCGTCCGTCCGGACCGTGCACGGCCTCGCCGTCGAAATCGGCGTCGGCGGATTCGCAGCCCAGCGACCGGGCGCCTGCCTCGACCAGCGCCGCCCTCATCTTCAGCGCCGTCTCGCGCACGGCGTGACCTGAGACGTAGGTGGTGCTCGAAGCGTAGGCGCCGGTGTCGAAGGGGGTGCGGTCGGTGTCGGACGAGTAGACGATGATCCTGTTCGAGTCCACGCCCAGCGTCTCCGCGGCGATCTGGGCCAGGACGGTGTCGCTGCCGGTGCCCAGGTCGGTGGCGCCGATCAGCAGGTTGAACGAACCGAAGTCGTTCAGCTTGAGCGTGGCCGAGGCCATGTCGATGCCCGGGATGCCCGAGCCCTGCATGGCCAGCGCCATGCCCACGCCGCGCACCCGGTCCGGCCCGACCACGCGCCGGGGGAACTTGTCGTCCCAGCCGATCAGCTCCTTGCCGCGCGCGATGCACGCGGGCAGCTTGCAGCTCTCGATGGTCTGGGCCACGCCCTCTGTCCCCTCGCCCATGATGGCGAAGATGGGCGAGGTCTCCCCCTCGGCGATCATGTTCATCTCGCGCAGGCGGACGGGGTCGATCCCCAGCTCCGCCGCCAGCTCGGACAGCGCCGACTCCAGGGCGAAGTTGCCCTGGACGGCCCCGTAGCCGCGGAAGGCGCCTCCCGGGGCGTGATTGGTGTAGACCGTCTTCCCGCCGAAGCGCACCGCCTCGACCTTGTTGTACAGGGGCAGCGTCTTGGCGCCGGCGACCATGAAGACCGTCAGGGCATGCTCGCCGTAGGCGCCGGTATCCGACAGCACCGCCATGTCGATCGCCCTCAGCCGCCCGTCGCGACGGGCGGCGATCGTCATGTCGAGACGCATGGGATGGCGCGTGTTGGTGGCCTCGAAGACCTCGCGCCGCGTGTAGACCATCTTGACCGGACGCCCGGTGCGCAGGGTCGCCAGGCCGCAGAGCAGCTCGCCGTGGATCATCTGCTTGCCGCCGAAGCCGCCGCCGATGCGCGGCTTGTTGACGCGGATGTCGCGGACCGGCATGTCCAGGGCCCGGGCCATGATGCGCCTGACGTGCCAGGGCGTCTGCGTGGACGAGATCACGTTCAGCCGGCCGTGCAGATCGAGCCAGGTGGCGCAGGCCATCGTCTCCAGGGCCACGTGCTGCTGGGCCTGTGTGCGGTAGGTGCGCCGCAGCACGACCTCGGCATCGGCCACGATCGCGTCCACGTCTTCGACGTGCATGGCGTAGGCGCTGGCCACGTTGCGGGCGGGATCGAAGCCGATGGGAAAGTTCTCGTGGGCTTCCGGCTCCGGATGCAGCACCGAGGCGTGGCCCTCGGCCGACTCGAAATCGAGGACCGGCTCGAGCGGCTCGTACGTCACCTCGATCGCGGCCAGAGCGGCGTCCGCCTGGGCCGCGGTCGCGGCGGCCGCGACCGCCACCTCGTCCCCCACGTGCCGCACGAACTCGTCCAGGATGAAGCGGTCGCGCGGCGACGGCTCGGGGTGCCCCTGTCCCGCCCGCGTGACCGCCACGCGCGGCACGTCGCGCCAGGTCAGCACGCAGGCCACGCCGGGCAGGGCCTCGGCGGCGGCGGTGTCGAGCGACGCGATGCGCGCGAAGGGGTGGGGGCTGCGCAGGGCCTTGACGATCAACGCGTCGCGGGGCGCCAGGTCGTCCGTGAAGGCCGGCCGTCCCATGACCAGACCCACGCCGTCGATCTTGGGGAGGTTGCGGCCGATCTCGCTCACGACGTTCCCTCCAGGTAGCTGCGGATGGCCCGGGTCTGGCTCGTGTAGCCGGAGCAGCGGCAGAGATTGCCGGCGAGGTAGACGTTGATCGCCTCGTCGTCCGGATCTTCCAGTTCGCGTCGCATGGCCACGACCGACATCACCAGCCCGGGACCGCAGAAGCCGCACTGGTCGGCCCCCTCCCTGGCCATCGCCTCGCCGAGGCGGCGCGCCTCCTCGGGCACGCCTTCCACGGTGAGCACGGCGTGGCCGTCCACGCGTCCGGCCGGCACCGCGCACGAGGGTACGGGCTTGCCGTCCAGCAGGACGGTGCAGGTTCCGCAGGACGCGGTGTCGCAACCGTACTTCACGCTCGTGATCTCGTGGCGCCTCAGGGCCTCGAGCAGTGTCTCGCCGGCGCCGACCTCCCAGATCGCTGCCTGGCCGTTGAGTTCGAAGCGGATCCTCACGACAGCACCTCCCCCACGGCGCGCGCGACCAGCGCGCGGCAGAGCGCGCGGCGGTAGTCGGCCGAAGCGCGCACGTCGTCGCCGAAATCGAGTTCGGCCGCCGCGGCCTCACCGGCGCGGGCGGGCGCATCGTCACCGGAGGCGGCGGCCGCCGCCTCGGGGCAGAGCCGCGCCAGCCCGGGGCGGGCGCCGACGGCGATCCGCAGTTCGCCGTCCCGCCGTACCGCCGCCACGTTCAGGACGGCGAAGTCGTTGCACGTGCGCGTGAGCTCCTGCCAGGCGGCGCGTCCGCCCGCGGACGGCAGCACGACCGAGGCGAGGATGTCCCAGGGATCGGGCTTGCGCTGGAAAAAGTCCTCCAGCGTCACCCGCCCCGCGCGGTGCAGCATCACGTCGGCGCCGAGGGCCAGCAGCGCGGTGGTCAGGTTGGAGAAGGCGTAGCGGCCGTAGATCGTACCGCCCACGGTGACGATGTTGCGCATCTGCACGCCCACGATCCGCTCGACCGCGCGGGCGAGCACGCCGTCGGCATAGGCGCGGGTCAAGGGGTCGGTCTCGAGCATCCGGTAGGTGGCCATGGCCCCGAGCTCCAGGCCGTCCCCGGTCTCGCGCACGTAGTCCAGGCCGGCGTCGTAGAGATCGACGGCCACGTCGAAGCTCCGGGCGCCCAGCCGCAGATACGCCCCGCCGCCGATGATCACCGCGCGCTCGTGCGCGGCGAGCAACGCGGCGGCTTCGGACAGGGAAGTCGGTTTCACGTAGGTCCGCACAGCCATGGTCTCAGGGTCCTCCGGATCGAAGCAGGCGAATCGAGGCCCAATTGGGCCTGTCGGCACATGTTAGCACATCGTCACCTGGCGGCCAAGTCGGGGAACGACGGCGAGGGTGGCAATCCCGGGGCCCACACGCCGCATGCGGCATCGCTTCGGTCCCGGGCATGATCCCCGATCACGGCGCCAATGTGATGGTTTCGTGATCATTGAATGTTATGATTGTGACCGGTCAACATCACTCTGGATTCAACCTCAGGGGAGCTTGCTCATGCCCAAGCGCGCGCTCATCGGCTTGACTGCCGCAATCATCCTGGCCGCCTCGGCGACGATCGCCCTGGCCGGCACCATTCCCGTCAACGGGACGACATCCTCCATCGAACTGATCGACCAGAAGGCCGGCGGCCTGCAATATCACGTGCGGGTGGGCGATATCCAGACCATCGACGTGTCCACCAAGGGCGGCGAATTCACCCGCCTGGTGCTGCCCGGCTTCCACGCCACCCACGACGAGGGCGCCCCCGAGCTGCCCATGATCAACACGCTGATCGCCGTGCCCCACGGGGCCGTCGCCCGCGTCGAGCTGAGCAACGTCGAGACGCGCACCGTCAGGCTCGCCGACTTCGGGATCGCCGGGCGGCTCATGCCGGCCCAGCCCTCGATGCCCAAGAACGCCGACGCGCAGAGCTGGCCCTTCGTCTACGACGAGTCGGCCTACACCGTCGACAGGGTCGGACGCGACCTGGCCGCCGTGGCGCCCCAGGGCCGCCTGCGCGCCATGGACTTCGTACGGCTCGAGTTCGCGCCGGTCAGCTACCGGCCCCTGACGGGCGAGCTGGAGATCGTCGAGAGCGCCGATCTGGAAGTAGTCTACGAGGGCGGCGACAAGAGCTCCGGCGCCGACCTGTGGGCCCGGACCGACAGCCCCTTCTTCGACAACCTCTACGCCCAGTTCGACGGCGCCAAGGGCCTGCACGACAGCTTCCCCGACCACGTCCGCGACGTGGTGACCATGGTCATCGTCACCCCGCCCGAGTTCCAGTACCAGCTGACCGACTTCGTGAACTGGAAGATCCAGCGCGGCTTCATCATGATCGTGGCCGTGACCGACACACCCGAGGTCGGCTCGACCACCACGACCATCCAGTCGTACATCCACGACCTGTACGACAACGCCACGCCCGCGCAGCCCGCGCCCAGCTTCGTGCTCTTCGTGGGCGACGTGGCCCAGATGCCCACGTTCACCGTGAGCGGCGACGCCACCGACCGGCCCTACTGCGCCGTCGACGGCGACTACGTGCCCGACATCTACTACGGCCGCTTCTCCTGCACCAACGCCACACAGCTGCAGGCCATGATCGACAAGACCATGATGTACGACCAGTTCACCATGCCCGATCCCAGCTACCTGGGCGAGGTGACCATGATCGCCGGCGTGGATGCCGGCTATGCGCCGACTTACGGCAACGGCCAGATCAACTACGGGACCAACACCTACTTCAACGCCGCGCACGGCATCACCAGCAACACGTGGCTCTATCCCGCCTCGGACGGCGCGGGCGTGCCGGCCGCCGTCGTCCAGACCGTCAACGACGGCGTGGCGTACATCAACTACACCGCCCACGGCAGCGAGACCAGCTGGAGCGACCCCAGCTTCACCCAGTCGAACATCAACTCGCTGACCAACGACGGCAAATACTGCATGGCGGTGGGCAACTGCTGCCTGACCAGCACCTACGACTACGGCGAATGCTTCGCCGAGACCTGGCTGCGCGCGGCGAACAAGGGCGCGATCGGCTACATCGGCGCCAGCAACAGCACGCTGTGGGACGAGGACTACTGGTGGGGCGTGGGCTCCGGCTCCATCAGCTCCAGTCCGACATACGCCGTCACCGGCCTGGGCGCCTACGACGGCGTCTTCCACGACCACGGCGAGGGCATGGACCAGTGGTACGTGACCAACGACGCCATGGTCTTCGCCGGCAACCTGGCCGTGCAGGAGGCGGGCTCGGGCAGCACGTCGTACTACTGGAACATCTACAACCTGATGGGCGACCCCAGCCTGAGCACCTACATGGGCGTGCCGGCTCCCAACGCGGTCACCGTCGATGCCATGGGCGCCACGTCGATCACCATCAGCGCCGTGCCGGGCAGCTACGTCGGCCTGACCCAGGGCACGATCCTGATCGGCGCTGGCAGCGTGGGCGTCTCCGGGTCGGCGACCATCGACTTCATGACGACGCCCGACGGCGGCCTGCCCCTGCACATGGTCGTCACCGCCCAGAACCGCGAGCCGCACGTCGAGGACATCCTGATGGCCTCGCCGCAGATCGACCTGAGCGTCACCACCTGCGCCGCCACCCTGGAGCCCGGCCAGCTCGACACGGATGTCCTGACGATCACCAACACGGGCGAGCCCGAATCGCAGCTCAACTTCAGCCTGTCCATCCAGGCCGAGAATCCGTACGAGAAGACCGCCAAGAGCGTGGCGGGCTCCACCGTCTCCTGCGCCGAGACCGAATTCCTGGCCGGCGAGACCGTGGACCTGCACATCTCGGTCTACAACGCCAGCACCGACTACGAGTGGCTGACCGACGTGGAGATCGACTTCCCCGTCGGCGTCACGGTCAACTCGGCCACCGCCCTGACGGGCGGCACGGCGCCCCTGAGCTTCAACGGGCCGACCGGCGACGGCGTGACCGTCAACTGGCACGGCAACGACGGCAGCTGGGGAGCCCTGCACGGCGGCGAGACGGCGAACGGCACCGTCAACGTGACCTTCGGCGGCTCCCTGTCCGGCGAACAGGCCTTCGGCTGGTTCATCCAGGGCGACATCTACGGCTCCACGCCCCACGACCTGAGCGGCAGCTTCGCCATGACCGCCTCGGGTCCGTCGGTCACCGTCACGCAACCCAACGGCGGCGAGACGATGGCCTGGGGTTACGCCCACCCGGTGACCTGGGACCACGCCGGCGACGTGACCGACGTCAAGATAGAGCTGAGCCGCAACGGCGGCGGCAGCTGGGAAACCCTGGTGGCGAGCACGCCCAACGACGGCGACGAGTCCGTCGTCTTCCCGGGACCGAGCACCACCGCGGCCCTGATCCGCGTCTCGAGCCTCGACGACACGGTCGCCGACCAGAGCAACGCCGTCTTCACCCTCTTCGAAATGGTGACCTGGCTGACCCTCGACGTCGAGTCGGGCACGCTGCCCCAGGGCGGCAACCAGCCGGTGACCTTGACCTACGACGCCACCGGCCTGGCCGACGGCGTCTACACGGCCTACGTCCTGATCGCCCACAACGCCGGCGGCGGCCCCGAGGTCGTGACGGTCACCCTGACGGTCGAATCGTCCACGGGCGCCGGCGACACGCCCCGGACGCTGGTCCTGGCGGGCAACTACCCCAACCCGTTCAACCCGTCGACCAAGGTGATCTTCTCGCTGCCGCGCGCGGGCGAGGTCGACCTGGACGTGGTGGACGTGCGCGGCCATCTGGTGCGCGCGCTCCACAGCGGTCCCATGGCCGCAGGCCGCCACGGCGTGGCCTGGGACGGCACGGACGATCTCGGACACGGCGTGGCCTCCGGCGTGTACTTCGCGCGCCTGCGCCACGACGGCCGCGAGCTGACCCACAAGATGCTGCTGACCAAGTAGCACGGATCGCGAACGCAGAAAGCCCCCGGCCGGCGCCTTGCCGGCCGGGGGCTGTTTCATGCGTCCGGGGCGGGTCGGTTACCTGTCGCCCTCCTCGTCCAGGCGCCGCCAGACCTCGTCGATGACGTAGCGCCGGCCGTTGGCGTCGAACTCGCCGGCGTGATACCAGAAGTCGTCCTCGACGCGGCACCGGAAGGTCGCGACCGCGCCCACCAGTTCCGGGTGGGAGTGGTAACGGATCGTCTCGACATAGGTGTCGCCCTCTCGTCGCCAGGTGCCGCCGCCGCCGAAGATCTCGCCCGGTCCCTGCTGCGCGGCGAAGGCGAAGCGGTCGTCGTTGAGGATCTTCACGATGTCGTTGGGCGTCGGTCTGTCGCCCACTTCCAGATCACGGCCCTGCCGCTGCACCAGGATCCACGACCCGCGCAGGTCGCCGGACGTGCCGGCGCACCCGGCCAGCATGACCGTCGCGAGCAACAGGATCATCGTCGTTCGTCTCGGCATCGATTCTCCTTCGGCTGAGCTGGTCACCGCCATGATCCTAACACCGGGGTCCAATATTGCGCCACTATCCGGTGGAGAAACGCCACGTTCCTGAGCGGGTCGAGGCCCTGGCCAGATTCTTCACGTGACGGTCGCCGCGGTCGATTTGGCGAACACTGTGCACGCCATGGGTTTGGAAGATTACTATAAAATATTGACAGATAGGCAGATCGGTTGCAAACTTCGGATCGTCGGAGGGGGTGTAAATAGGGGAATGCCTGATCATGTTGAACATCCGCACTCTATATGATCATATTTTTCATGTTCATGGTGTGGACTAAAAAAATGAGATGGTTTATAATGTAAGGCCATTACGGGACATCAAACAACAACTTGCACGCACATCGGTCGACGCCCGGACCGACGACCACAGAAAGACCCGTGAGGATCGATAGACAATGACACCGATTGACGACAGCAGCCAGCTCAGGGACCGCATTCGGGCGCTACCTGACCACGAACTGCCCAGACTCTTCACCGACATGCCGCCCCCCCCGCGCCCCGCGCGCAGCCGGGGGTTGTATGCCTTTCTCCGCCGGGCGTTCGACATCGTGGTCTCCACAGTTGCGCTCGCTCTGTTCGGCCTGTTCCTGCCGCTGATCGCCCTGGCCATCAGGATCGACTCGCGCGGACCCGTCTTCTACACACAGAGCCGCATCGGACAGAACCGCCGCAGGCACGAGCACGACACCGCCGGTCCCGAACGGCGCAAGGTGATCTACCCGGGACGGCCCTTCCGCATCTACAAGCTGCGGACCATGCGCATCGACGCCGAGAAGGACGGCCCCCAGCTCGCGGCGGCCGGCGACAGCCGGATCACCCGCGTGGGACGCCTGCTGCGCCTTTCGCGCATCGACGAGGTACCCCAGTTCGTCAACGTGCTGCTCGGCTCGATGACCCTGATCGGCCCCCGTCCGGAGCGCCTGTGCTTCGTGCGCCAGTACGAGAGGGACATACCCGACTACTGCGACCGCCTGGCCGCCCAGCCCGGCATCACCGGTCTCGCCCAGGTCAACAACGGCTACGACGAGGATCTGCGGTCGGTACGCCGCAAGCTGATGTTCGACCGTTTCTACATCCGCAAGGGCGGCTGGAAGCTGGATCTGAGGATCCTGATCTCCACCGTCCGCGTCGTTTTGACGGGTGAAGGGGCGCGCTAGCCACGGCGATCACCGCTAGGCAAAACTAGATTGTTATGGTATTATATTGAGCCGGGCATCGGACAGTTCGAGCTGCCGCCCGGCTCTAGTATCGTGGAAAAGGCCGCCCCGCCCCTTTCCGCTTCCGGCAACACCAGACAGAGGATCGTACACATGTCTTCCATCTTCCAGACAACGGCCAGGACGCGCGCCGCGCAGTCCGCCTGTTCGATCGCCCTCCTCTTGACCGTGCTGCTCGTCGTTCCCGCGGACGCCGCCGACCGCAACGCCGAGCCGGCCGCAGCCACCCACGACGTGAGCCCGCTGGCCTCCGTGCAGCTCTTCCGGGCCGACACCGTCGACCACGACGTGGCCAAGCTCGAAGACCTGCAGGCGGAAGGACTGGGCCTGCCGCCCCGCTTCGCGGTGCCCCAGGAGACCTTCATCACACCCGACACCCACGGCACGTGGGAGCGACTGGACGAGAGTACCATGCTCTGGCGCCTGCGCGTGGGTTCGTCCGGCGCGCTGTCCCTGAACCTGGGCTTCGCCCGCTACGCCATGCCGGCGGGCGGCCGCCTGTTGATCTACCCGGCGGACGGCAGCGCCGCGGCCATCGCCTTCGACGACGCCGACAACAAGGCCCACGGCGAGCTGTGGACGCCGCTGGTCGAGTCCGCGGAGCTGGTGGTCGAGGTGGAGCTGCCCGTGAAGGCCGTCGCCCTGCTCGAGCTGGAGTTGACCGCGGTCAACACCGGCTACCGCAAGTTCGGCGACATGTTTCCCGAGAAGGCCGGCACCTGCAACATCGACGTGGTCTGCGCCGAAGGCGACGACTGGCGCGACGACATCCAGAGCGTGGCGGTCTACCAGCGCAGCGGCTCCTGGGCCTGCACCGGCGTCATGGTCAACAACACGGCCGACGACGAGACCCCCTACTTCCTCACGGCCGACCACTGCGGCCTGACCAGCAGCAGCGACGCGACCCTCGTCGTCTACTGGAACTTCCAGAGCCCCGTCTGCGGGCAGCAGGGCGGCGGCAGCCTCGCCCAGTTCCAGAGCGGTTCGACCTTCGTGACCGGCAGCAGCGCGTCCGACTTCACGCTGGTGCAGCTGGACGCCGCGCCCGATCCCGCGTGGAACGTGGCCTACGCCGGCTGGAGCAACAGCAGCGCCGACCCCACCAGCGCGGTGGCGATCCACCATCCCAGCACCGACGAGAAGAGCATCAGCTTCGAGTACGACCCCTGCACGACCACGTCCTATCTGGGCACCGCCGTGCCGGGCGACGGCTCCCACATCCGCATCGAGGACTGGGATGTGGGCACCACCGAACCCGGCTCGTCCGGTTCGCCGCTCTTCGACCAGGACCACCACGTCGTCGGCCAGCTGCACGGCGGCTACGCGGCCTGCGGCAACAACGACTCCGACTGGTACGGGCGCGTGTCCGTGTCCTGGCCGGCGGGGCTGGGCACGTACCTCGATCCCCTGGGCCTGGGCGTGACCGCCTGGGACCTGCTGGCCCCCTACGCCACCGGGCTTCGCGTCAGCGCCGGCAGCTACGACGGCCAGGGCGATCAGGGCGGCCCCTTCACGCCCGCCTCCTTCGCCTACACGCTCACCAACAACGGCGACACACCGCTCGATTACGAGGCGAGCGCCGACGTGAACTGGGTCGACGTGGGCAACGCGACCGGCAGCCTCGCGGCCGGAGGCCAGGCCACCGTCACCGTCTCGTTCAACGCCAACGCCAACGCGCTCGGCATCGGCAGCCACAACGGCACGCTCGGCTTCGTGAACGTCACCAACCACGACGGCGACACGACGCGCGCGGTGAACCTGCAGGTCGGCGTGCCCGAGATCGTCTACGAGTGGAACATGGACACCGACCCCCTGTGGAACGCCGAAGGCGACTGGGCCTGGGGCCAGCCCCAGGGCAGCGGCGGCCAGTACGGCAACGGCGATCCGACCGCCGGCTTCACCGGCGCCTACGTCTACGGCTACAACCTGGCCGGCGACTACCCCAATAGCCTGCCGGAGCGGCACCTGACCACCCAGGCCATCGACTGTTCCGGACTCGAGGCGGTGACCCTGAAGTTCCAGCGCTGGCTCAACGTGGAGCGGCCAGCCTACGATCACGCCTATCTGCGCGTCAGCAACGACGGCGTCGCCTACACCACCCTGTGGGAGAACGGCGCGGAGGTGACCGACAACGCCTGGTCGCAGTACGCATTCGACATCTCCGCCTACGCCGACGGCCAGGCCACGGTCTACCTGCGCTGGACCCAGGGCACGACCGACGGCAGCTGGCAGTACTCCGGCTGGAACATCGACGACGTGGAGATCTGGGGTATCGATGGCTCGACCCAGCCCATTGACACGGTGGGGGCCGCGCTCGACTGCCAGCCGGGC
>Ga0180007_10006919_pt1 | contig 10902 bp, 13 predicted proteins | sample MM_PC_MetaG_FD_121122 | JGI IMG/M metagenome (GOLD analysis project Ga0180007, IMG submission 121122) | Groundwater microbial communities from the Aspo Hard Rock Laboratory (HRL) deep subsurface site, Sweden - MM_PC_MetaG | ecosystem: Environmental > Aquatic > Deep subsurface > Groundwater...
GCCTAGCTTTGTTTCAAAGCTAGGCGTCTTGTATATCAGTCTCGCTGAGGCTAATCCTTTATTCGTCTTCGGTTGTTATTTCTTTTTCTCCTCCTCTCTGTTTTTCTTCTAGGCCTTGCTGATTTTTGACAGCCTCGAGCCATAATTCTTCTTGCGTCATTCCCCACATAAGCTTCCTCCTTGGATAGGGTGAAAGAAAACAAAAACCGGCCACGAGAAGCCGGAAAATTTAAGTTTAGTGAAAAATAAAATTATCCGCCTTCTTCTAGCCAGTTAAATTTATTCGCCACCAAATTTTTTGTATATTGAAATTCATAATTTTTATTTCTACGTCGGGACCCATATTGGGGTCCCGACGCTTCAGCTTGCCAAAAGCTCTATCTGGGCTCTGGCAAAGTTGCTCCTACGGGAGGCTGTCCGCTGGGTTTCTCCTCCAGAAGGTCATCGGGACTGTGATAATCACAAATCATTTTTTGCCATCCTTTGCTTCATTATCTTTGTTAAAAGAAACGGGTCTGGGGACAAAATAAATCCCCTTATCCTTGCCTCTCCTGCTCATTTTAGTCCCTCCTATGGTCTTATCGTCAGTTGAATCTCCCGCAACCTTTTCTACCAAAACCAACGCCATGGATCCATGATCTCCTCCTTTGTTTTTAACTTTTTTCCCCAAACAAAACAAACAACTCTTGCTTACTCAGTTTGAAAAAATAAATTTTGGAAAGAACTGAAATTGGTACGGGGTTTGTTTTTCTTAGCAAAATTAAAATTTTGATGAAAAACAAAAAACCGGCCTTGAGCCGGAGGTTTCTTTTTATTCTTTAGCCTATCAATATTTAGGCACGCCTAGAAACAGCCGACTCTTGGGGACCGGTAAAGTAAAAATAAAACCAAGTTTTGTGAGTTAACTGTTGCATATTTATAAATTTATTATAGACGATCTAAAAAATGTGTCAAATTCCGATTTATCAACGGATTTAAAAAAGAAACGCGGTGGGTGGCAATGCCACCCCCGCGTGTCTATCGATCCTACTTGTATGGATAAAAGGAGATCCCTCTTTCAGCCAGGGTAATACTAAAGATGGATCCTCTAATTATTACGGCAGGAAGAGTAAAGCTGTCTTTTTCATCCCCAGGCATAATAAGTTTCCCTCCTAGAGCTATTGCCACTCCATGAATATCAGGAGCAACAGCAACTAAATGAGGATCTCTGCTATGCATAGGAACCATTACCCATGTATACATATCCGCAATTTGCATGGCTACTCCTCCTCAATCCTTACAAGCCATAAACCTTTTAATTATTGGATGTTTGTAATCATCGCCAATGCCAAGCTTGCCAATTAAAATTACAGCCCTAATAATCAATTTTTCCCTCCCTTTTCCATGACCTTTAGGCGCAATCTCCAACTTTTGAATAACATTATTCAATTGAACCAACAATTTTCCTTGAAAACCTTTCTCAATTTTGGCAACTATTTCTTGGCTAACGGCACAACTTGTCATTTGACCCCTCCTTATGCTGATTTTACCCTCAATGAGAGCAGACTCAAATCTCATTTTAATTCAAGAAGAGTTTCCAAAATTAGAATGAGATTCAAATCACACAGATAATTCGCCCAAGGCGGATTTATTGTTCCAAATAAAATCAGAGATTTTGACAGATTACACCCCGCTACCAATTTTGATTAAATCATCTAACTAATTAATTCTCATGAGTTAATCGCCTAGCGGCTTAGATTTTATTTATTAATTAGCTTGGCTTTGAAATTGGTACGGGGTTTGTTGCTTGTTGCAAAATCAGAGATTTTGACAAGCAACAAAAAAACCGGCTTTCGCCGGGCTATTTTTTCCAAAGAACTTATCTTTTTATATTTTGGAACCCAGCGAAAAACGATCCTTAATAATAAGGACTAGAATAATTCCTAGCAGGTTTTTCATTGAGTTTTTAAACATAACAAATTAATTATAACCGACCAAAAAAAATCGTCAAGTTCGAATAAAGTAGTTGCAACTATGAGTGTACTTATAAAAAAGCCCCGCACTTGGCAGGGGCTTAAACTTAAAACTTGATAACTTGATAACTTTCAACTTGAGAACCTACTCCAGTATTCCATCCAAATTTACGTCATAAAGAATAGCTTCTCCCACTAATCGATAATCAACTAATTCATCATTATTGAACCACAACTTAATTTCTCTTGCAGCATCTTCCGGGTTATCCGAACAATGAATAAGATTTCTGACAGCCCTCTCATCAATTCCAGCCAAATTATATGAATCGACAGTTAGATCTCCACGAATAGTTCCCACATCAGAAGAAAGTGGCTCAGTTTCTCCTACAATTTTTTTAACCACTCCGATTGATTGATTTCCTTCAATAACAAAAGCCAAAACTGGTCCAGAAGTCATAAATAGAGCTAACTGTCTAATTATATCCTTCCCATATTCAACGGCTTCTTTGTCAGCACTCATCCCAGCGCTTTTTCTCTCTTTAATAATTCTTTCTCCTTTTTCTTGAAACCACTTCTCGTCCTTATTGTAGTGTTCCCAACATTTTTCTTCAGTTGGAATTAAAAATTTAAAACCAATAAATTTAAGCCCCGTTCTTTCAAATCTCCTAATTATTTCACCAACGAGACTTCGTTGAACTCCATCGGGTTTAATTATCACTAAGGTTCTTTCTTTGCTTGGATGATTTTTTTCCATATTTTTTTACCCCGTTAAATTTCCGCGAAGCGGAACCGCCTCTGGCGGATTTAACTGGGTGAAGTTAATTAAATATTCTTTCTATTAGCTTACCTAAAAATCTTCTCTCTGGCAAGAAAGAGTTTTCTGACTACATTGAAAAACAATGTCTCCTGCATCATCAGTCCTCAAAATAGAAACATTGTTGTTATTTAACTTCTCTAGCGTTTCTGGAGCTGGATGCCCATAGCGATTATTTTTTCCGACCGAAATAACTGACAAAAACGGACTGACTTTCTTCAAAAAATTCTCAGAAGTAGAATATTTTGAACCATGATGAGCCACTTTCAAATATTGCGCCGCCACGTCTATTCCTCTTTCCAACATTTCTCTTTCTTGTTTCTCGGTCATGTCTCCTGTCAACAAAAACTTGTTTTTTCCAAAAATCACTTTCCCCACCAGACTTGTTCCATTAGTATCTTTATATGTTTTTTCTTCCAAAGATGAAAAGGGATAAAGAATTTCCAATTCCCCTTCTTGAAATTTTATTTTGGTTCCTAGTTTTCCTTCTATTTTTGAAATTTTGTCCGGCGCATAATTGTTTTTTAAAATTTCAAAAACAGCTGAGTCGCTCTGAGCTTTGGTGGAAATTAAAGATCCGCTTTCATATTTTTGAGGAAGTTCACTTAGTCCTCCAATATGATCAATGTCCGGATGAGTCGTCAAAACCACTTCAATTTTTCTGTCCCAAAAAGGCATATGTTTCCCAAGTCCTTCCAGAAGTTTGTCTTCGCTTTTTCCTCCATCAATCAAGACTTGATTTTGACCTTGAGTTAGAAGAATGGCGTCCCCTTGTCCCACGTCCAAAAAAGCCACTTTTAAATCACTCCTCTTGGAATAGAAAATTATTCCTAAAAGAATTCCATTAAGAACTAACAGAATTATTAATGCTACATAGATTGTCTTTCTCATAAACATACGCCGTGTCATTCCTACGAAAGCGGGAACAACAAGATCAGTTAGTTCTTTTTTATTATAAACCAGCTCAACACGACATACCAAACTGCCACTCCCCAAACTGGAAAAGAAACTTTCACGCTCGCCCAAGGAATATCAGCCAAAAGACTAGCTATTTTTGTTTCATAAACCAGAGGTAAAAAAGCCAACCAAGCCAAGACTTGAGACAAGATTGGCATCCAAGAAAAGACTATCAGTAAAAATCCCAGGAGCATGGCCAAAGGAACAATTGGCAAAATCAAAAGATTAGCCAGAAGAGAAATAATAGATAAGCTACCAAAATTATAAACAATGATCGGCAAAACAAAAATTTGAGCCGAAAGAGTGAGAAAGATTGTTTCTCCTAAAAAACCAAGATTTTTTTCTTTTTGTATAAAATAATTTTGGAAAATTGGATATAAATAGACTATTCCGAGAGTAGCCAAAAAAGAAAGTTGGAAACCAACGTCAAAGCGAAGCAACATAGGGTTTTTAAAAAGCATAAGAGCCGCTGCCAAAAGAAGAGCATTTTGAGAATTGCCCAACCTTCCATTTTTCATCGCCCAAAGAACTAAGCTTCCCATCACCCCCGCCCGAACAGCACTAGCCGGAAAACCGATGAGAATTATAAAAAAGATAATACCCAACACCGCCAAATAGAAAGCTTGCTTTCTCCAAAGACCAAGAAGAATACCAAGCAGCATCAGATAGTTAGCAATAATGGTAATATTATAACCAGAAACGGCCACAATATGAGTAAGCCCCGTTCGGGAGAAATCTTCTTTCAATTTTTCCGGAAAGGACCCGCTTTTTCCGAGAAGAAGTCCGGACAAAAGCTCTGACTCGGGAAAAATAATTTGCCGATCAATAATTTGTTCGATTTTATTTTTAAATTTAAAGATATTTTGCAAAATAACATTCCCCTCTTCGCCCACTTTCTTCCAATTGGTTTTCTTAGCAATATAATAAATCTTGTCTTTGGCTAGATATTTTTGATAATCAAAAGTTTTATCTCTATTTTCCGGAAATTCTAGTTGACCTTCCAACTGAAGCTTGTCTCCATAGTGCACCTCGGAAAAAGCTTCTGCGTAGAATAGGATCTTTCCCAAAGACTGACTTTTCACAATCACTTTTTGATAGTCATCTTTTTTCTCTGGTTCCCCCACCACCAAAACCTCCTCGGAAAAAGATTCATTGGAAATTTCTTGAGGAATTTTAGACAAAGCCCGAGAAATATTTTGCCACCCCCAAAGAAAAAATAAAAAAGCCAAAATAAAAATTCTCGCTTCTTTATTGGGCCAAGAAACAATCAACGTAATTATTCCCAAAATCAACCCAACTGCCAAAAATGTTTCTCTGCCAAACCAAAAAGAACCCAGAAAGGTTCCAGCAATAAAACTAATGAGAAATAACAAAAAAATTTGTGATCTACTTCTCAATATCCACCATTTTTGTTTTGGCACTTTTCCCTCCAACAATTTTTATGTTCGATTTAGCTATTTTAAAATACTGGCTTAAAAGTTCAATCAACTGTTGATTGGCCTCCCCTTTTTGAGGAATGGCGGTGAGCTTCACTTCAAACTCATTTTCGCCAATTTGTTTGACCTCTTTCTTCTTCGATCTCGGTTTGGCTTTGACGTAAATTCGCATAATTAAACTATATCATTTTTTATTCTTTAATTCCTGTTTCTTCAAAACGGGTTTTAATTTTTGCTATTATTTTTTCTAAGTCTACTTTTTTTCCTTTGGTTTTTTGCTTAAGTTTTTCATCTAATATTTTAATCTCGCGATATGGTTGCAAAAAGTATTTTTTTGAACCCTTGAGCCACTTGGCAATTTCTAAAATGTCTTTTTGGATGTGAAGACCAGGCACAACGGTCGTTCGAAATTCATAATCCGGAGCTTGATTTCTGATAAGTTCAATACTCAACTTGATTCTTTCAATATCTCCTTTGACTCCGGTAGTAACATCATATTTTTGAGGAGTATTCTTAACATCCATAGCTACATAGTCAACCAATTTTTCATTCAAAATATTTCTAAGCACATCTGGTCGAGTTCCATTAGTATCCAACTTAACTAAAAATCCACGGTTTTTAATCTTTCTAATAAATTCGACAATGTCCGGCTGGATAGTCGGCTCTCCTCCAGTGATGCAAACTCCTTCCAATTTGCCTTTTCTTGATATTAAAAATTTAAAAAAATCTTTCTCAGCCAAGTCATTTACGCTTGATTTTCCTCCCAGAACCAATTCGGGATTGTGACAAAATGGGCAACGAAAACTGCACCCCACAGTAAAAACCGTTGTCGCCAAAACCCCGGGAAAATCAATCAAAGTCAACTTTTGATAACCGCCTATCTTCATCTATTTATACGTTTTAGAAAATTAATAATTTCAATGAATAGGGGCAACCTCAGTTCCCCAAGATTGCCCCGCTATCTTTTGATGCCTTGAGACTAGCAGCAAGAGCCAGCTAGGTCAAATGTTTTTCGATCATCAAATTCGGTACGTTTGCCTTGATTCCATTGATCGACTGGTCGAATATAGCCTACTACTCGAGAATAGACTTCGGTTTTTCTGAAATTTCGAAGAACTGGGTCTTTTTGGTGACAAGCCTTACACTTTAAATATTCTACTCCCTCAATCTCATAAGCCATAAACTCTTCGTTTTTTTGAATAGTTTTCCCACAATCGTGACAAATGTATTTTTGTTTCATATTTTTTCTTGTCCCGTCCCGCATGCGGGACTGGGATGTTTATTTTAATTTTTTAATATTTGTCATCCCCGACCCCGATCGGGGATCCAGTCATAAATCTTAAATTTTCACACTAGATTCCCGTTTTCACGGGAATGACATAAAATTATTTATTTCTTTTTTGATTTTGCTCCAACTTTTTCTTTGACAACAAAAGTTTTTCGATCATCAAATTCAGTCCGTTTGCCTTGGTTCCATTGATCGACTGGTCGAATATAGCCCACCACTCGAGAATAAACTTCGGTTTTTTGTTCCACCACACACTTAGGACAAGTATAATGTTCCCCAGATAAATAGCCATGCACCGGGCAAACACTGAAAGTTGGAGTGAGAGTGAAATAAGGCAAAGAATAATTTTCAGCAATTTTTCTTACTAATTTTTTAGTTGCCTCAATATCCCAAATTCTTTCTCCCAAAAATCCATGCAAAACTGTTCCGCCAGTATACTTGGTTTGTAATTTATCTTGAAGATCCAGTGCTTCAAAAATATCCTGAGTGAAACTGACCGGCAATTGAGAAGAGTTAGTGTAATAGGGTTCCGCTCCATTTTTCTTCACCGCCTCATTATTGGCAAAAATCAGCCGTGGATATTTCTGTTTATCTAGTCGAGCCAAACGATAGGCCGTGCCTTCGGCCGGAGTAGCTTCCAAATTATAAAGATTTCCAGTAGCTTCTTGATAGGCTACCATTCTTTCTCTCATATGAGTTAATATTTTCTCGGCCATTTTTTGCCCTGGCTTGGTGGTAATATCCTTTCCAATTAAGTTGAGAATAGATTCATTAAGACCCACCAGACCAATGGTTGAAAAGTGATTAGCCCAATATTGTCCTCGCCTCATCTTAATAGCATCTAGATAGAATTTAGTATAAGGATAGAGACCTCGATCAGTTAGACTTTCCACTAATTTTCTTTTCGTTTCTAAGCTCTCCTTGGCAACATCCATCAATTTATCTAATTTCTTAAAAAAATCTTTCTCATTCTTAGCTACAAAACCAACTCGAGGCATATTGATGGTTACCACTCCAATTGAACCTGTCAAAGGGTTGGCTCCAAAAAGTCCTCCGCCCCGCTTGTGAAGTTCTCGATTGTCTAATCTGAGTCGGCAACACATACTGCGAGCGTCTTCTGGATCCATATCAGAATTAATAAAATTCGCAAAATAAGGGATACCATATTTAGCTGTCATTTCCCAAATAGGATTAAAACGTTCATCATTCCAATCGAAATTTTTTCCAATATTATAGGTGGGGATAGGAAAAGTAAAAATTCTACCGCTAGCATCTCCTTCACTCATCACTTCAGCAAAAGCCCGATTAATCATGTTCATTTCTTCCTGAAAGTCTTTGTAGGTTTCTTTCTGAGCCACGCCTCCAATCATCACCGGCTCATCAGCCAAAGTTTTAGGAGGAACAATGTCCATAGTTATATTAGAAAAAGGAGTTTGAAATCCTACGCGGGTGGAGACATTCATATTAAAGACAAAAGATTGAATGTTTTGTTTGACATCTTCATAATTCATTTTGTCATAACGAACAAAAGGAGCCAGCAGGGTATCAAAGTTAGAAAAAGCTTGCGCTCCTGCTACTTCTCCTTGAAGAGTATAAATAAAATTCACCATTTGGCCCAAAATAGATCCGAAATGTTTAGCCGGTTTACACGCCACCTTGCCAGACACTCCAGTAAAACCTCGGCGAAGCAAGTCTTGTAAATCCCAACCACAACAATAAGCTGCCACTAATTGTAAATCATGAATATGGAAATCTCCTCCTTCATGAGCTTCTCGAATTTCTTTAGTATAAACTCTATTCATCCAATATTTTGAACTAACAACTGAAGCGATATAGTTATTGAGTCCCTGAAGAGAATAGGCCATGTTGGCATTTTCTTTCACTTTCCAATCTATTTCTTGAATATATTTATCCACTAAAGAAACTGCTTCGTCCAATGACTCTTCGGCTTCTCTAATTTTTCTATGTTGTTCTCGATAAAGAATGTAAGCTTTGGCTGTTTCATCAAAATCTAAAATCATGAGCACTCTTTCGACTAGATCCTGAACTTCTTCAATCTCCGGGATATATCCCGCTTTATAATTTTTGTTTAATAATTTGATGACCTTGTCGGTTACTTTTCTGGCATCTTTTAAATTTCCCTCGCCGGTACTTTGAAGTGCTTTAGCGACCGCTTTTAGCACTTTGCCCTTCTCAAAAGACACCACTTGCCCACTTCTTTTAACTACTTTTTTAATTTTGTTTTGAAAACCCGCAACCTTTTTTCCTTGGCTCGCCGTAGCTTTAGCAGAGGCGACTTTTTTAACCTTTTGAATTTTCTTTCCCCCAACGTTGGCAGCACTTTTCTTGGTGCCGCGGACTGTCTTTTTGGTTTTCTTTTTCATATTTGTTTTTCAAGAGTTGTTCAGTTTCCCCATTTTTCTGAAGCTACTCCTCCTATAAAGATTAAAAAATTAAAAAATATATAAAAAAATATTATTAGCTTTCCAATTTATCCAACTCCTTTTTAAAACTCTCCACACTGCCAAATGACTTATAAACGCTAGCGAATCTAACATAGGCTACTTCGTCTAACTCCCGCAGTTTCTTTAGTACAATTCGGCCAATTTCTCGACTAGTCACTTCTGGCTTTTCCATGGCTTGAATTTCATATTCAATGTCTCCTAAAAGCTTGGCTATTCTTTCTTGAGTAACTGGTCTTTTAACTAAAGCCCTTCTGACTCCTTGTTCGATTTTATTTTTATCATAATCCTCTTTTTCTCCTTTTCTTTTAATCACGCTGAGTCGCATAATTTCCACTTCTTCATAAGTGGAAAAACGAGCCTGACACTTCAGACACTCTCTTCTGCGTCTGGTGATTTTTCCCTCATTGGTTTCTCGAGAGTCAACCACCTTAGTATCTTTATTGTTACAAAATGGACAAAGCATTTGTTATGAAACATGAAACATGGAACACGCAACATGAAACGATAAGATTCTAAAATATTTCTGTTATGTGTTTTATGTTATGTGCTATATGATTATACACTACATATAGTGTATGTAACTACTATTTTACTACTAGTGTTTATTTTGTCAAGGGGTCAAAAAATTGGCCCCATTTAAGCCAATTTCCTAAGAGATACGCTACACTAAACTTTTGTCATTCTCAACTCGATTGGGAATCCAGTCTCATATTTTTAGATTTTACACTAGATTCCCGCCTGTCTACCGATAGACAGGCTTCCGCGGGAATGACAATGAAGCGTAAACCCAATCTAATCATTTTAACTAATAAAAAACTATAAGCTCACAAAACTAACTGGCAAAACTTTTTTGAAAATTCCGGCAATCAAAATTGAATCTGAAGCATCCAAATAGATTGGTTGATGAACTTTATTATTTGAGTTAGGAAAAAGACCGATCAGTCCTCCCTTAAGTTTTCTATATCTCTTGATGGTCGCCATTCCATTAATCACCGCCACCACAATTTTCCCTTCAAATTCAAAGTCTTGATCTTTCTTTTCAAAAACTACATAATCCCCGTCGGCAATGTCATCCTTGTCCATCGAATCCCCCAAAGATTTCACCGCGAAAAGTTTGGCTGGGTCGTCGCGCCGAAAAAGACTTTTTGAAATCTGCAAATAGCCATCCACATTGTCTTCGGCATAGGCCAAGGCTTCGCCGCATGAAGCCAAGCCATACATTGGAATAGAAAAAATATTTTTTAGATTGGCAAAACTTTCGTTTTCCACTATATATATTTTTTTGTGTTTGTCTCTTCTGATCAATTCTTTTTTTTCGAGGGCTTCAATGACTTGAACTGTTCCTTTGAGGCTGCCCACCTGAATTCCTCGCCCTTCCAAACATTTATGCACCTTATAAGCCGTTGGATTTTCTTTTTCTTGATCAATTATTTCTCGAACACAATCAAGGACCATATTTTGTTTTGATGTTAATTTTTCCATATTTTTTAGCGTCATTGCGAAGGAGCTTGCGACTACGGCAATCTCGAGATTGCTTCGCTACGCTCGCAATGACAATTTGTTATGTGTTTTATGTTACGTGTTATGTGATATCATCAGTGTTATTATATCACTAATCAAAAACCCCGCAAGTCGCGGGGCTGTGGATAACTCTTTCTCTACATAGCACTGAAATATTGACCCAAAAAATAAGGCCAGAAAAGAATAGCCAGAACTCCCTTCCAAAAAGCCAGATGCAAAAATCCAAGCGTGAAAAGCCAAGCAGCAAACCAAGAGAAGGCCGTTCACCCTGTTAAATAAGATTTGAGACGATTTTTAATAAACATCTTCCCATGATAAGTCTTTAGATATTTTTCTCTATGAGTGGCATCTTGCTGATTTAGACATGCTTCATAGTATATTAATTTCAATGGCCTTCTATTTTTAGTTGATTCCACTCTACCTTTTTTGTGTTCTTCAAATCTTAATTTTAAATTTTTGGTATAACCCA
>Ga0180007_10006920_pt1 | contig 10902 bp, 11 predicted proteins | sample MM_PC_MetaG_FD_121122 | JGI IMG/M metagenome (GOLD analysis project Ga0180007, IMG submission 121122) | Groundwater microbial communities from the Aspo Hard Rock Laboratory (HRL) deep subsurface site, Sweden - MM_PC_MetaG | ecosystem: Environmental > Aquatic > Deep subsurface > Groundwater...
CCTCTCGTAAATAAATGATATACTCCTCCGATAACGTTTAATCGTTTCCCTCTTGGCATATATATATTTTATTTGGTAAAAAGAAAATATCAATAGTTAATTAGTTAACTCCGTCCCCTATTTCTCTATTTCCTCTTTCTATTTGTTCTCCCATTCCCGAAAAATTCCTTCGGGTCATTCCGGAAATGTTTACTTTGGTTTTCGCTTCAGTTTAAAGAACTCTTTTAAGAGTTGGACGGAATCTTCTTTTAAAACGCCTGGGTTCACCTTTACTTTATGATTCAGTTTTAGTTTGGTTATGTCTAACTTTGACCCAAATGCCCCTGTTTTAGGGTCGCAAGCGCCAAAGACTACCCTTTTTATCCGGCTTAATACCAACGCCCCTGCGCACATAGCGCAAGGCTCAACCGTAACGTACATGGTACAGTCATGAAGCCACTTAGACTTCAAAAACGCGGCTGCCTGCGTTATAGCAAGGATTTCAGCGTGAGCTGTTGGGTCACGCAACATCTCTACCTGATTGTGAGCTTTAGCAATAATCTTATCTTTATAGACAATAACCGCGCCAACAGGAACTTCATCTTCATCAAACGCGGCAATAGCCTCCCTTAAAGCTCCCCGCATATAATTCTGCTCTTTCTTTAGATTCATTATCTTTTAATAGAATTTGACCGGCAAGAAATAACTATTTTATTTTTTTTATAACTTTTAAAAACACTTTGACTATATTGGGATCAAACTGCTTCCCCCCCTCTTTTTCAATAATACTTATCGCTTCTTTCTTACTAAACGCTTTACGGTAAGGCCGATCCGAAACAAGCGCCTGATACACATCAGCAATAGCCACAATTCTGGCGCTTAAAGGGATTTCTTCGCCTTTAAGACACATAGGATACCCTTTACCATCATATCGCTCGTGGTGATATAGAATAGCTGGAATAATACCGCTTAAAACGTGTATGCCTCTTAAAATCTCAGCGCCAATAGAAGGATGCGTCTCGATCATTTTTCTTTCCTGCTCGGATAACGGACCTTTTTTGGAAAGAATACTTTCATCTATTCCAACTTTTCCTAAATCATGTAATACCGCGGCTGGCTTAATATTTACTATTTCAGACTCCGGAATTTTAAGTGCTCTTGCTATCTCTTCAACAATAACCGCGGTATCTTCCACATGCCTACCGGTATAAAAATCTTTAGCTTCAATTGCGCGAGCGAACCCATAAATCACCTCTAATAGGTCTCGCGTTGACAAAATGTTTAGTTTCTCCATTTTCGTCTTTAACTCAGTCACATTAAGCTTTTTCTTCTTTTCTTTAAACATTTTTTCAAGTTTAGGGTGAGAATGAATAATAATGGTATTCCCGCCTTTTTTTTTCGCGGCAATAAGACACCGGTTCAAACTGTTAATGATGTCTCTACTGCTGGAAATCGTGTTCTCCGGATAAGAAACTATCCCTATACTTACTTTTATTTTTACCGTTAAGTTTTTATAGTGAAACTTAAAATCGGCGATTTTATCTTTTATGCGCTTTGCTATTTTACAATTACCCGACAACGAAACATACGGTACAATAATAAAAAACTCATCTTCCCGCCACCGGCAAAGAATATCTTCTTTTCTCAACTCTCCCTTAAAAATATCTACGACTTTTCTTATGACAAAATCGGCGACTTTGGTGTTGTATACCTCATTAATCTGACGAAAATAGTCAATATCTATGACAAGATAAGATATATTATAATTGTATCGCCGGGCGCGCTGTAACTCCTGCTGTGCCCGATGCAAAAAATAGCGCCAATTGTAACACCCCGTTAAAGGGTCAACCAAAATAAGGGTTTTGATTTTCTTGTCTTTAGCGGATAATTTTGATTCTAACTCATCAACTTTACTTTTGTACTGCAAAAACTGCTCTGCCCGCTTTAGCTTAAAAGCAACCGCTCCTTTTTTGTCGTCATCAGTAAAATAATCGAAAAAATTGTGAGCGCTAACAACTTTTAGGTTACTTTTATCTTCTTTAGAAAAATGAATAAAACATACTTTATCCTTGATTTTAGAGCGATTTATACTTCTTTTACTCAGAAACTCCTCATTAAAGACGATGATATCATAGTCTTTTTTGTAAACATCTTTTATTGTTGACGTTTTAATAATAGGCGCAGGTAAGGATATTTTTTGGTTTAAAGATTTATTACTGCAATAAAGAACTTTTTTCATAGATTCTCAATTTTATCATAGCTAGTCTTATTTTACAAGAAAATCCCCTCAACTATTAGGTAAGGCTTAAGTAACTGAGGCGGCGTACCCAGACCTTTTAATTCAATAACGCTGGCATCTTGCAGCATAATCGTGTATTTTTTGCTATCTTTCTCATTATTGATAAACTTTTTTGCCGCATCAACAATACAGTCGGCAATACTTTCCACGATAGAATCAGGCACTCCACTTTCTGTTTCAGATTTGGTAGACATATCGCACTGGTCATTTACATAATCAATAGCGACAAACCGCGGCTGATTAAACTTTTTATCAACAGCGATTTCAGTTGAAAACCACACCATTCGCGTTATCGCCGCTATCTTAGAAACAATCTTCGCTAAAGGAAACAGTTTGAAACTATTAAATTCTTCATAAGTTAAATGCTGATATCTATTAAGTATATCATCCCACCAACAAGGAATAATTCTATTAAATACGTTATACACACGAAACCAAGCCCGTTTACCCCCTAACTGTATCGGCGTAATCCGCTCCTGAAGAAGAAAGTTGTCTCCTCTATCAAAATTACGAGCTCTGGCAATATCAACAATCGAACCTTTCGCGTCCCTGACAACACCCAACTGCCCGTATCCGGACGCTGGCTTAATAACCAACGGCGAACCTAACTTCTTTTTCTCTTCACCTGTTAGCCGAAACGAACTAGGCTCCCAGTTACGCACGATTACGGTATAAGGCGTACTGATACTCGCGTTTAGAAGTTCATAATGCATACCAGATTTATCGACGGAAACTTTAGCGCGATCAGGATCGTTAATTACCGCTCCTTCTCCATCTTTAACCGCATAACAGAGCCGAGCGTAAATATTTTTATCTTCATTGTAAGTGGCTTCAGTATCCAACAACACCTTTATTTTTATATGATGCCTTTCTAAATCTTTTACGATATCTTTGACGTTATCCTCTGATATCCAAAGAAAAGACAGCCCTAACTTACGGCAAGCTGACTGCAAATACCTAACGAAATTTTCTCTTATAGTACCGCTCCAACTAAGGCCAAAATCGTAGACTTTCATACCCATTTAAAATTATATAACAGCAGAATCATTAATAAAAACTACTGATTTATGTGAATCCACATTTACATTAACTCCCAGTGGCAACGTAAAATGTAATTCACCCTTTCTTTTTATATGTCCGGAAGGAAACCTGTACAATATAGGAAAATCAAATTCCGAAAACACTTCTTTAACTATATTTTTCATATCTCTATTCTCGCCTGCCCGGTTATAACAATGCACCATTTTTCCTAAAATTAATCCTTTTATTTTATTAAACTTTCCCGCGCGTTTAATAAGTTTCAAGAAATTACTAATCACTTCAAGCTCTTCTCCTACTTCCTCTAAAAACAAAATTTTATTATCAGTATCAATCTCATAAGGCGTACCAATAGTCGCTACAATTAACGTCATATTTCCGCCAACAATCAAACCACTGCCCTTGCCTACTTTTAGAGACTTTAAATAAGGAAACGTTACTCTCCCTAATGCTGAAGGATTAGCTATCGCCCGTAACAAATAATTTAACGTATGCTGATTCATGCCGGCGTAAATCTCACCTGACACAACCGGTCCATGAAATACAACCATGTTGGCGATTTTTTGTAAATACAATAACAACACTGTTATATCGCTGTATCCGACAAAAATTTTAGGATTGTTTCTAATAACCTTCTTATCTAAATAAGGAATAATATCAATAGACCCGTAACCGGCTTTAGCGCAAAGAATCGCTTTCACGTCTTTATCAGCGAACATCCGATTAATTTGTTCGGCACGTTTAATATTATGTCCCGGCATAGACCAATACCGGCTAAGAATCTCTCGATCAAACTTAACTTTATATCCAAACTTACGTAACTGCTTTATCCCTTTTTTAAAATTATCAGAGTCAAAAGAACTGGCAGGCGCGACAATACCAATAGTATCGCCGTAATTAAGGCATTTTGGCTTAACCATCTTTTTTCGGCGGAGTTTCTTCATATTATATTAAGTATACAAGGTTTTTCGACTATCTTCTTTCACCTTTCTCCTTTCTTCGTTTTTTTACAAAGTAAAAAAACGGGTCGAACAAGACACGAGTCGAACTACACAACAGCAAACAATACGACTACTTGTGTCACTCCACAAGAAGCACTCCATGGGAATGCTTCACCCCGTTAGAAAACCTTTTCTAACGGGGTCAATATCCCTCGGTCAACCCATTAATACTTCGTTGCCTTACAACAAAGGCATTTTATCAAAAAAACTGGTAAAAGCGAGATAAAATCTCGGATTCTCAACGCACTGCGTAGGGAATTGGCTCCTTTATGTCCCGATGATGTCCCTTTTGTCCTCTTAAAACGTAAAAGTTTGCGCCAAAAATTTCTCGTGAAGATAACCAATTCTTTCATAAAAATCAACTTAAAATCCTTGACTTCTTTTCCCAGCATGGTATACTTTAATTGTCCTTACTAAAGGTAAGGAACCTACAAAGGTTTCAGCCGCTGAGCCAATAATAATCAGCGGCTATTTTTTTGCCATTTCTGGTTTAACCTTATCTTATTAAGTGCCTGCTGATCCGCAATAAATGCGCTTATAAAAAACGCCTTATTCGCATCTTTCATCTGTATAATCACTACATAATCACGGACAACAATAGAAACCCTTCTATTTGTTACTACACATTTGCGTTTATTATCCTATCCACAGTATAATTCCGCAGAAGCATCAGCCAAAGCAACTTTTATCCATGGCATACGCTGAACATGCTCCTCGGAAAAAACATCCTTTTTGGTTTCTCTCCGACTACTGCTTTTGTAAAAAGCGTGGTTGAAGGCTCCTTTTGGAAATAATACTCTGATTTGGTCAAACGTGAAAATTATCTGCCGGCAATAATTCTCCTCAAAGTATTTAAACTACTCCTCCTTTGATGCCAATATAAGCAAGGGGGGATATGTCATTATTTCTCACCCGCCAAATCAATTTTAAAAACATTAAATTTAGTATATCCTTTGCTTGTCGCAGTTATTTTATGAGAAAGTCGATTTTCAATAGCCTCCAGTATTTTTTTCTTGCTCTTACCGGATATTTGATCATTAAACTTTGCATTAACCGCTCCAAGCAATAAATCCGTCATTTGAATAAAAATATTTTCATGAGACGGCAATGCTTGAAGAATCCTAATTTCAGAACTTAAATTAGCATTTTCTAAACATTGATGTAATACCTTTAAACGGTTTTTTACCCTACTTGTCTTTATATCTAAGTATATGGCATACTCATTAAAATCAAGTATCCAATGGTGGAGCAATTGATAATAAAACTTATAGAATCCCAATTCAACATCAGAATCGTGATATTTTATTAAATCGACTTTACTCTTTTCCACAACAACACAGCGGAATCTCAAATCATCATTTTTGTCAAAAAAATAATTTATTAGATCGGTATAAAAATTTAATTTTGTGGCGGATACTTTATTCCATTTTATTTCTGAAAACACTTTATGTTTGTCCCTGATAGAATTTAATTCTGTTTTGAATATTTTCCGTTTTTCTGCCGGTAACCACAATCCACCAATAAACATATGCTGACATTTAGTATGTTGTGACGTGAAAACATCTTGGCATGATTCGTCGCAATATATTTCAAACCTCATTATTTTACCCTCCTCGTACTTTCAAAAACGAAAGAGATTAATAACAATTGTAAAGAAAGAAATCTTTCCGTATTTGTAGACAAATTATTTGTCACATGAACCTTTTCTCTTTAAAACTAAAAAACTCGTTTCCGCCGATAATAACATGATCAAGTAAAGCAATATCCACCGTCTTAAGAGCATTTTTTATTGACTGTGTGATATCTTTATCTTCCACTGAAGGCTCTAATGACCCTGATGGGTGATTATGGGCAACAATAACACTTACTGCATGATGATATAATGCCCGCTCAACAATCGTTCGGGGAAAAACTACTGCTCGATTTACTGTTCCTGTTTTTAACGTCTCCATCCCTATCAATTGATTGCGCCCATCCAAAAAGATCATGCAAAATACTTCATCAGACAAACCTTTAAGAGCAACCTTCAAATAATCACACACAGCTTGTGGGTCTGAAAGCAAGTCTCGCTTGTGTAGTCCTTTTTCCATGTAAAGCACAGACACATCTTTCAATAATTTCAGAAACAATGCTGAATGTTTCGATAGACCATTAATGCTTTGCAAATCTTTACTGTCAGCATCAAGGACACCGTTCAATGTTTTGAACCTTCCAAGTAATTCTTTAGCAATACACTTCGTATCTTTACGAGCAATAGAATACGACAATGCCAGCTCCAGCACTTCATAATCATGCCATCCATGCAAGCCCGACTTCTCATATTTCTCTTTTATTCTGGCTCTGTGACCAACATAAGTTGGCTTTGATAATTCAACCATCTTGCCTCATTTGCTATTCTGTGAACATTTTGCAATAATTTTCGAGAATTTCTTCTACTGTGCCAAAATCAGTAATTACTTGAGCGTGCAAACTGACCACTTTACTATCGGTCTCCGTTAATGAATGAACAAAAAATGGTGAAGGAGTTCCAATATTATCTTCTTCTTTTTGCAAATTATCCATTAGAGAAACATCTCTGTCTTTAATAGCTTTGTTTCTTTTTTCTTCAATATCGGCTACCTGCTTTTGTTGATCAGGGGTTAAGCTTTTAGGCGGTACATACAAAGGAATCCTATGCGCTAACGCATCCCGATAATTTTTTAAATATTCATCATGCCATTTGTTCAATGTCTGACTCGTAAAATGTATTACTCATTTTCTTCTTTCAATCCTTTTTATTTCCTTATCAAAATCAGAAATATAATTTTTATCCTGACCCTTACGGTACCTTTCATATTCTTTTGACGCCAATGCCGCAGCAACGTCATGACTTACCGAACCGCTCTTAGTTAATATTTCATATTCACTAAACTTTAAAAACGCATTCAACTTTTCTGTCCAGTCTTTCATATGCATAGGCTTATTTCTAATTGCCCGCATCTCAGCATAGTCCAAATACATCGTCACAATGCGGTTCAGATGATCCAATTCGGTTTTATCTAAATAATTCTTTGCAACGGCAATATCAGCCGGCATAATTTTCCCATCAGGACTTTTTCGCCAGGACGTTAACCCCATATGAGGCTTTTTACTATTTGCTCTTTTGACAATAATTTCTGCGGCAGTTTTTCCTGTTATCGCAAAATGTAGTTTATTCTGAACAGTCGCAAAAAACTTCTTCGTATCTTCAGCCTTAGAAGAATAGTCAATAGACGTCGCGTATATATCCGTAATTTTTTGATATACCATCCGTTCACTAGCACGAATATCCCTAATTTCTTCAAGCAAATCATCAAAATATCGCGCACTAAAACGCGAACCATACTTAAACCTGTCACTATCGATCGCAAACCCTTTATGAATATATTTTTTAAGCACGGCTATTGCCCATTGCCTAAATTGCGTGCCTCGCTCTGAATTAACCCTATAACCAACCGCAATAATCGCTTCCAATGAATAGCATCTTATTTTTCGATTAATCTTGCGCGCGCCCTCCTGCTGAACTACCGAGTATTGCTCGGTAGTTGCCTTTTCATCCAATTCTTTTTCTTTATAAATATTTTTAAGATGCAATGAAATATTATCTGGCGTGCAATCAAATAATTCTGCCATACGTTTTTGCGTTAACCAAATATTCTCATTCGCATACAAAACCTCAATATTAACACTTCCATCCGGCGCCTGATAAAAAGTAAGCTCATTATCTGGTAATTTTTTATTTTTATTCATTCTCATTCCTTCCCTTGATAAAGAACATCACCTGAGGGAAACTCATATTCCTCGATTTCAACAGGGTAGTTTTCTTCAAGCCATTTATTGAAACCCTGATTATCAGTTAATGTTGTTTTTTTATCTTCACTCATACTTCTATCTCACCGCTCATAAGTTTAGGCAACAAATTATCTCGTGTTTCAGTTAAATACTGGCTCTCAACTAAATTATGAATGAACATCTCATATAAAGGATTGGCTATCTTTCCATACTTTAAAAGTATTTCCCGAGGGGGCATAATCATTGATTTATTCTGGGTTTCAATCGGACTAAGATTTTGTTGCGCTGTTCCTTTGCCTAAAGATATTAGATCGTTTTTAACTGATTCAGATCGAAAATATGTGTATACATATCCAAAATATGATTGATCTTTAGGCCACAATTTAGCAACGCGTTGATTAAGAAGCATATTTTGGCCATAAACAAAACAAATCCGACCAACATTACCAGTCAAAGACAACAATATATCCCTCTCATTAAGTTTACAAAATTCGGGCATACGCTCCGGAATGTTATCAATGCAAATTGTTTTTGTGCTGTCAAATAGGCCATCTTGGACATTTTTAATTGTAATAATCTTATAATTTCCTGCATCTATGAAAGAATCCCCTTTAAAAGCAAATCCTGATTGAATTTCAACCAAATCTTTAACCTTTCCAACCCGCCAGCCTTTCGGAATTGGGCCGAGTTCGCTGTCTTGCATTTCTCCTGCCTGCCTGAGTTTAGACTCAGGCACAGGCGAGCCTGTCTGCGCTTTCTTCATTTTTTCGTATTCTCTTTTAAGCCACTTCCGACCAAATCCAGTTTTCAGCCATTGTTCCCTTTCGGCGGCTTCTTGCCGAGTCTGATACTCTTCGTAGTGTATAACTTTTACTGGCTCGTTTGATTTTGTCCACTTGGCTCCCTGTCCTGTCTTATGTTCATACCATCGACGGTACAGATCATCCGTAATGCCGATATAGAAACTCTCATCGTTACAAATTAAGACATAGATAAAATATTTATTCGCCTGAGGGGCAGGCAAACCGCCGACTGCTTTATAAGTACATGCCTTGCTGATATCTTCAGGTTTACGTGCGCCTGAAAATTCATAATTTTCAGGCAGGCACGGAAAATTGAAATTAATAAACCATTCCTTATAAATCGCCTGGGCAATGGATTCTAATGTCCTATTTGTCTGACGATTTAGTTCAATTTTTTCGTCAAACGAAGACAAAATAGAAGAAATGCGTAATTGGACCTCAACAGATTCTGGAACTTTGACCCTTAAGCTAAAAAGATCGTCTTTATTAATTGACCCAAAAACTGTACCGCTCTCTTTGTTGATGAGTTCACTAACATTTGCTTTCAATAAATAAAAAAGAAAGTCATGCATTCCATTATTAATCTTAAGACTTGCCACCCCTCTGCCAATACATATTCTCTCAGTTGCGATATTAATATCGCCAACAGGGGCCCTAACGCTTACCAAAACTTCTCCCTTATCAGCAAATTTATGCTTATACTCAGCCGCATCCATATTATTGCGGAGCTTGTCAGCCGCCGCCCATAAAGTCTTTTCTAATTCATTATTATTTTGTGCCATAAAACACTCTCCTTAAATTTCTAACGGATATTTTTCCGGCTTTCGATAAATTCTTGTAAATCTTCCGGCTTTATTTTCCACTGCCCAATCTTAACCGCTTTTATTTCTTTCTTCCGTATTAGATCGCGAATCCATTCATCTGTAAGTCCAAGTTTTTCGGCAACTTCGGGAACAGTGAGATATTGTTTTATGTTCTCCATAGTTTTACACCTCGTGGAATTATTGACTGTGTATAGACATATTTCAAACTGTGTTAGTCCCTATTTTAATCCTATTAAATCTTCCAGTCAAACGAAATTATTATAAATTATAAAGACATCTGCACGGCTATTGGAACTATCACAAATTTCAAATTTTCAATTAATTCTTAGCAAATCACAAATCACTAGTTTTTTGGTATAAGTAATCAATCTTGTGTTTCCGCAATCCATCAATACGCTCATTTGTCCTAATTTACCAGCACTAATTCCACTTTGCTTACCGCTTTCATCCAAATATTCATCAAAGCAACGCGAACCCCGAATTATACACCCTTTTGTTTTTTACTATTTTACCATATTATTGGGAAGTCGTGCAGAGGTCATCTCTAATGAATACCTTCACACAAATCTACAGCTTGCCATGAGATACCTCGATCAAGCCCCTCCAGACGCCCAAATCGCCCTTCTAAAGGCACTTATCAAGGTCCTCAAGGTTTAATGACGACCATGTGAAGATGGAAATGTTTATAAACGAACCGGTCGGTGAACTCGTGCAGAACTTACCGCTGAAGGAGCCCAAAAAACAGCGAACCCCGCTCCTTCTTGAGGAACAGGGTTCGACTGAGCGTCAACAATGGCGGAGAGAGGGAGATTCGAACTCCCGGGCCCTTTCGGGCCACACGCTTTCCAAGCGTGCGCACTAAGCCAGACTATGCGATCTCTCCAAAAATTTACGCATTTGTTTTCTACTAAATACTATTCACTAACGACTATTAAAACGCGCCTGGCAGGAATCGAACCCGCACCGATGGCTCCGAAGGCCACAGCCCTATCCGTTAGGCTACAGGCGCAATAATTAAAAAAATAAGGTTCTTTCTTAATTAATGTGGTATTTATGGCTAATTTTGTGACATTAGCCACAAAACAAAGTGTGTTGCCGTATTTACGTAACCTATTGGCTTGCTTTAGCTTGAGTTTTTTACAAGCTCC
>Ga0180007_10006921_pt1 | contig 10901 bp, 13 predicted proteins | sample MM_PC_MetaG_FD_121122 | JGI IMG/M metagenome (GOLD analysis project Ga0180007, IMG submission 121122) | Groundwater microbial communities from the Aspo Hard Rock Laboratory (HRL) deep subsurface site, Sweden - MM_PC_MetaG | ecosystem: Environmental > Aquatic > Deep subsurface > Groundwater...
ACCTGCTCCTAATAAAGGATAAATATGTCATTTTTTTCACGCTTTACCAAGATAGTCAGTAGCCAACCCACTCGCCTATCAAAACCACCACAAAAAGTTAAGCCACACCAAAAACCCACCCCGCCTCCGCCCCCACAATCAACCATTAAACTGGCTGAGATCGAGAATAAAGCTAGAGAAATCATCATCGAGGCCAAAGATAAGGCTTTTAATATCAAACGACAGGCGGATGTAACTGCTCACAACATGATTCAAGACGCCGGTAAATTAAAAGAAGAAGCTTTAAAACAAAGAGCCGAACTCGAACATCGCCTCGGAGCTATCGACCAGCGAGAACAATCAGTTTCAAATCAAGAAAAAATTATTAACCTTAATCTAAAAAACAGTGAAGAGACCAAGAAAAAACAACTGGAAAAATTAGAGAGGATTGCCAAACTTAAAAAAGAAGAAGCTCGTGAGCTTATTATTAAAGCTTACGAAAAACGAATGACTCGCGATATTGCCGAAACCATTACCGATGCCGAAAAAAAGGCCAAGGCCGAAGCCGAAGTCAAATCCAAAGAAATTCTAGTCGAAGCCATGCGTCACGGAGCCACCGACTATGTTGCCGAATTTACTGTTTCATTAATCAAAGTCAAAGATGAAGACATGAAAGGCCGTGTCATAGGTAGGGAAGGTAGAAACATCAGAACTTTTGAAAAAGTTACCGGCGTTGAAGTTGACCTCGACGAACCCGGAGTCATTAGACTCTCCTGTTTTGATTCAATCAGAAGAGAAATTGCCAGAGTTACTTTAGAAAAACTCTTAGCCGATGGTAGGATTCAACCTTCTCGTATCGAAGAAATTTATCTTAGAGTCAAAAAAGATCTTGAAACCATTATGCACCAAGAAGGTGAAAAACTTTGTCATGCTGTCAAAGTTTATAACCTGCCAATCCCGATTGTTGATATGTTGGGTCGATTTAAATACCGATCCTCTTATGGGCAAAGCATGATTACACATACGCTGGAAGTTACAAAAATCGGCATTAAATTAGCCCATGAAACCGGAGCCAATGTTAATATAGTCAAACTTGCCTGTTTACTTCACGACATTGGTAAAATTATCAACGACGAAGAAGGTACCCACGTTGAACTTGGCGTTAAACTTTTAAAGAAACACCAGATACCTCAAGCTATTATAGATTGCGTGGCCGAACACCACGAGGATAAACCTTTTTCTTCAACCGAGTCAGTCTTAGTTTATGTTGCCGACGCTATCTCCGGATCAAGACCGGGAGCCCGTTACGAAGACCATCAAGCCTATATTCAAAGAATGACCGAACTGGAAGATATAGCCAAATCATTTGACGGGGTCAAATCAGCTTTTGCTATCCAAGCCGGTAGGGAAGTTAGAGTCATTGCCAATCCGCAAGAACTCGATGATAATCAGGCTACCAAGTTAGCCAGTGATATCAGAGATAAAATTAAAGAGGATGTCAAAGACTTCCCCGGTCAGATAAAAGTTTCCGTTACCAGAGAAACCAAAGCCGAAGCAATTACCACTTGATTTAGACTGATATATCAGTTAATATTAAGACCATATGACCAAAGCAGAACTAGTTGAAATAATTGCCAAAAATGCTCATCTAACCAAAAAAGCCACTCGTGAGTGCATTGACGCTTTTTTAGATGAAGTAGTTAGGCAGATAAACAAAGGCGAAAAAATTGTTCTTTCCGGTTTTGGCACCTTCAAAGTCACCAAAGTCAAAGACAAAAAAGGCCGAAACCCTCAGACCGGAGAAGAGTTAATCATCAAGTCTCACCGCGTTGTCCGTTTTTTGGTTGGCAAAACCCTCAAACGCCTGGTTAAAAAATAAGACTTTCAAATCACGCTCCTGGAGCGTGATCTCGTGTTACAATTTCTTCATGAGGAAATTCTTTAGTTATTTTTCTATTGCTCTCTCCGATGCTTTTGTTTATAAAGCCGCCGGCTTCATCTGGATGTTAAATGATATCGGTCCCGCCATAGTAGGTTTAATTTTTTGGAAAGCAGCCTTTAACTCATCTGTCAATATTGGTGGCTATACTTTGCAAAGTATGATCTTTTACTATCTTGGAATTATGTTGGTTAACACTCTTGTTGCCACTCACCCTCAATATGATTTATCTGATCAAATTCGTTCTGGAAATTTTTCTAAATACTTAACTAAACCGATTAATATTACTACTAGTAAAATTGCAGGCTCTATAGCCTGGAGAGTCATTAGATTTATCTACTTGCTTCCGGTAATTTTATTAATAAATATTTATTTATATAAAAGCAACCAAGGCTTTAGTTATCTAAATTTAAATATTATTTTTTTAACTTTAAGTTTAATCATGGCCTTTCTATTAAACTTTTTTATCAAAATGAGCTTAGGTTTAGCCACTTTTTGGTTTACAGAAGCCGGTTGGTTATTCTTTACCTATAGAATCATCAACACTTTTTTAAGCGGAGAACTAATTCCTCTTGATTTATTTCCCCAATCAGTTTTTAACCTAATTAGTTACCTTCCATTTAAATACATGTTATTTTTCCCTTTATCAATTGCCCTTAATAAACAATCTTATCTTAATACAGTTCAGGGCTTATTGATCCAATTATTCTGGTGTTTGGTTTTTTACTTAATTTACAAACTTGTTCTAAAAAAAGGTATTAAAGTTTATGAGGCTTATGGTAACTAAAAAACTTAGATATCTAAAACTATATAAAGCATTTTTCAAAAATTGTTTAATCAGGGAAATGGAGTTTCGCAGTCATTTTATTATTCAAAACATTGTCAGCGCTGTTTGGGCTTTAATAGTTTTAGTCACCTTTTTATTTATTTTCAATCACGTCTCTTCAGTTAATGGTTGGGATCTACACTCCATGCTTCTTCTCACCGCCATTTATTTTTTAGTTGATAGAATTTTCGATAGCTTATTTGAGATCAACTTATGGGACCTAACCACCCTAGTTAATACTGGCAACCTAGACACTATTCTTACCAAACCGGTTTCTTCTCAATTTATGGTTTCTTTAAGAAAATTTTCTTTTTCAATGTTTTTTAGCAACCTGGCTATGATTGGTTTAATCATTTATTTAATTATTAATTTTTATTCTCCAATCTCATTTATTCAAATTATTTCTTTTTTAATTCTAATAATTTGTAGTATCGTTATCACTTACTCTTTGTGGTTTATCTCGGTTCTGCCAATATTTTGGTGGGGCAGGCTAGATAATATTCACCATTTATTTAGGCCCTTTCATCAATTGGGCCGAGTTCCAATCGATGTTACCGGTTCTTTAAAACCATTTTTTACTTATATTTTTCCCTTAGCCTTTGTCTCTACAATTCCCGCTCAAGCAATTATTGGAAATTTATCTTATTGGCTGCTTTTTTACGGAATTATTATTTCTATCGTTTTATTAGTTATTTCCAATAAGCTTTGGAATTTTTCCTTACGTTACTACACCTCCGCCTCTTCATGATAGAATTATAAAATATGTCTCTTATCGAAGTTAAAAACTTAAAAAAATATTACCAAGTTTATCAAAAAGAACCCGGCATAAAAGGTTCGATTAAATCATTATTCCATCGTAAATACGAAAATATTAAAGCGGTTGACAACATATCTTTTTCAATCAAAGAAGGGGAGTTAGTTGGCTTTATCGGTCCCAATGGTGCCGGTAAGACCACTACCTTAAAAGTTTTATCCGGACTTTTATATCCCACCGAAGGCGCAGTCAGTGTTTTAGGTTATACTCCTTTTGATCGAAAGCCCGAATTTCAAAAGCAATTCTCCTTAGTCATGGGTCAAAAAAATCAACTTTGGTGGGACCTTCCCGCCCTGGACTCTTTTATCTTAAATCGTGAAATCTACGAAATTGACAAAGACCAATTCAAAAAAACCTTAGATGATCTTACCGAAATGTTAGATCTAAAAGACATCCTAAAAATTCAAGTTAGAAAACTATCTTTGGGTCAAAGAATGAAGTGTGAGCTCGTCGCCGCTCTGCTTCACTCACCCAAAGTCTTATTTTTAGATGAACCCACCATTGGCTTGGATGTAGTCATGCAACAAAAAATTAGAGAATTCTTAAAAGCCTACAATCAAAAATATAAAGCCACTATTATTTTAACCTCTCACTACATGGACGACGTTAAAGAGCTCTGTGATCGAGTTATTATTATTGACAAAGGCAAAGTCTTTTTTGATGGGCTCCTGGACGAAATCATTAAAAAATATGCCGATCGTAAAATTCTTGAAGTTACCTTTTCAAAACCCGTTGAGAAAAAAGACTTTAGTATTATTAAGGCCGCCAAAATTAAAAAATTCGATCCACCTCAAGTTATTTTTTCAGTCAAGAGAAAATCAGCCAACCCGGTCGCCGCCAAACTACTGGAAAAATTTTCGGTTGCCGACCTAAACATCACCGAAAGTTCCCTAAAGGATATCATCAGAGAAATTTTTACCGGTCGCGATTTATCCTAAAAAAACCATCACACCTCTAAGGTGTGATAGAGGTAATTATGTTTATAGTAAATAAAAAAACCTACTTCATCTATACCTTCGGTTGTCAGGCTAATAAATCAGATTCAGAAAGAATCGCCGGTGATTATCAAGCTAGAGGATATCGAGAAGCTAAAAATATTGACTCTGCCGACGAAATCATTATCAACTCTTGCTCCGTTCGCCAACGAGCCGAGGATAGGGTAGTTGGTCTTATCTATAATCTCTCTCAACAATTCAAAAAAAAATCAAAACCCAAAATAATTCTGACCGGATGTATGATCCATCATGGTAAAGCCAAACTTTTAAAAATGCTTCCCTTTGTCGACGAAATTCTCCCAATTATGGAAGTTGGCTTTAATTTGCCCATAGTTAGAAGAGACAAAAAACATGCTTGGATATCAATCTCCACCGGTTGTAATTCATTTTGCACTTATTGCATTGTTCCTTATTCGCGCGGTCGAGAAAAATCTCGATCCATTTTAGATATTTTAAAAGAAGTAGATAGCTTGGTTAAAAAAGGCTACATTGAAATCACTTTACTTGCCCAAAACGTTAATTCTTATGGTTTAGAAAAATTAGGTATCAACATTAGAAAACAACATAAAAAAGTAAAAAGTAAACCGCCATTTGTTAAATTACTGGAAAAAATTTGTACTTATGAGCAAATAAAAATAATTAGGTTTTTAACCCCCAATCCTTGGGATTTTTCAGACGAACTCATTAATTGTATTAAAGATCATAAAAAAATTGATCGTTATCTTCACCTTCCGGTTCAATCCGGGTCTAATAAAATTTTAAAGAAAATGAATCGAGGATATACCAGAGAACAATATCTCACTTTAATTAATCAAATTAGATTAAAAATTCCCCAAGTCGAGCTTGGCACCGACATCATTGTTGGTTTCCCCGGAGAAACAGAAAAGGATTTTCAACAAACTATCGACTTAGCTAAAAAAGTTGGCTTTAAAGTTGCCTTTGTAGCTCAATACTCTCCGCGCTCCAATACTATTGCAGATAAATTATACAAAGATAATATATCTCCGCAAGAAAAAAAACGCCGTTGGAATATCTTAGAAAAATTAATCAACCAACCTCACTTAAAAAATAGACCAAAAGTTATTAAATGAAAAAATTACTTATCATTTGTGGCCCTACCGCTACTGGCAAAACCGATCTTGGTTTAAAGTTAGCCAAAAAATTTAACGGTCAACTAATCTCTGTCGACTCCCGTCAAGTTTATAAAGGTATGAACATTGGTACTGGCAAAGACTTACCCAAAAACGTCAAGCAACACCAAGGCGGTCACTATTTAGTAAAGGGTATAAAGTTATGGGGTTATGATTTAGTTAATCCGGATCAAGAATTTAGTTTAGCTCACTTTATCAAATTTGTTAAACCATTAATTAAAAAGATTTATAAACAAAATCAACTACCAATTATTGTTGGCGGCACCGGTCTTTATCTTAAAGCCATTACCGGTAAACTAGATACCACTCACATTCCTCCAAATCAACCTCTTCGCCGAAAGTTAGGCGGACTCTCTATTCAAGAACTTGGTGGCATCTTAAGAAAAGTTAATTCTATTCGTTTTGACTTTATGAACCATTCCGATCAACAAAATTCCCGTCGCCTAATCCGTGCCATCGAAATTGCCAAATCAAATCACCCTCAAGGCCTTCAGGGAGACTCCCTGAAGTTCATTCTAGATCAACTCTGGATTGGTTTAAAAGCAGATAAAAAAATTCTTGACATCAGAATAAAAAAAAGAGTAGATCAACGCCTAAAGGCTGGTGCCCAAAAAGAAGTAAAAAAACTCATTAAAGCCGGTTACTCTTTTAACTTACCTTCGATGTCAGCTATGGGTTATAAACAATGGCAGTTGTTTTTTAATAAAAATCATAATATAGATCAAGTTAGATTTGCTTGGAATCTAGCCGAAAAACAATATCTTCGTCGCCAACTAACTTGGTTTAATAAAAATAAAAAAATCAATTGGTTTGATATCACCACCAAAGATTGTTACGCAAAAGTAGTTAGAAAGGTGACTCTTTGGTATACTATAAATTAATATGAAACCAGTCAAAGTTGAAATCTCTCACAAAACCATTGTCTTCACTGTTTTCTTTTTAATCTTTCTTTTATTCCTATATCAAATTCGCTATACTATTCTCTTTCTTTTTATTGCCATCATCTTTATGTCAGCCCTATCTCCCATGGTAGATAGACTGGAAAAATTCAAAATCCCCAGAGGTCTAAGTACTGCCATTTTTTTTATCTTAATGTGGACTATCATCAGCTTTGGTGTCGCTTCATTAGTCCCACCATTAGTTGAGCAATCAACAAAATTTATTTCTAGGCTTCCACAAGATGTTTCTCAAATTACTCAAGGTAAATTGGATATCTCCATGTTTCAATCACATTTTGCCACCCTTCCAAATCAAATTGTAAAAATTGTCGTTAGTACTTTTAATAATGTCATCCAAATCTTTACCCTTATGGTGGTAGTTTTTTACCTCATTATTGAAAGAAAAAACTTAAAAAAATATCTCACTTTTCTTTTTGGTCATGGTGATAAAGAAAAGCATGCTGAACAATTTATCAATAAATTGGAATTGAAACTTGGAGGTTGGGTTCGTGGTCAACTAACCCTGATGATTATTGTTGGTCTTATGTCTTACATTGGTCTTACTTTTCTAGGAGTCGAATTTGCAGTTCCATTAGCTTTTATAGCGGGTTTATTTGAAATCATTCCTAATATTGGCCCTACTTTATCCATGATTCCGGCCATCTTAGTTGCTTTTGGTACTTCACCGGTTTTAGGCCTAGCAGTTTTTGCCCTTTACTTTGTTATTCAGCAATTAGAGAACAACATCATTGTCCCCAAAATATTTTCAAAAGCCGTTGGAGTCAGTCCATTAATAGTTATAATTTCCTTAATGATTGGTTTTAGGATAGCCGGTGCCATCGGTGCCATTCTTTCACTTCCAACTGTTTTATTTATGGAAATCATTATCAACGATCTCTATAAAACTCATCATCTTCGACAATAAATGTCTTCCCTCTCTATCAATAAAGATAGATTAACCGTCGGTTCAATCAAAGGCATTGCTATTCTTGCTGTTATTTTTATTCACTTATTTACTTTGCTTACTCAAAAACAATTTACTGTTTCTCCTCAAAATTTAATCTTTTTATTTCTCGATCAAATCATGCGTTTTTGTGTTCCTGTCTTTATTTTTCTTTCAGGATATGGTTTAGAGTTAAGTTGTCAACAAAAAAACTTTGATTTAAAAAGTTTTATCAAAAAAAGAAGTCTTACAATCTTGCCTTTATATTTTCTTTGGTCTGCCTATTATATTGCTTTATCAATTCTTATTATACCTTGGTGGAAAGTTTTAAGTGGTTGGTCAGTCTCTCAAATTATTTTTAATGGTCGAGCTGACTATCATCTTTACTTTGTTCCGGTAATTTTTAAACTTTATCTTGTTTTCGCTTTATTAAAAAAACTCCCTAAAAAATTATTCTTACCCTTATTTTATTGTGCCATTATTTTTCAACTTTATTTCTATTCCTACTTCACTATAAAAACCCCATTTATTTCCGATCAGCTTCAACACAGCAATATTTTAGTTTGGGCAGGCTATTTTATGTTAGGTATATGGCTGGCTAATAAAGAAAAATTTCTTTCAAAAAGAAATTCTTTAATTCTCATTATTTTTGGCCTTGGTTTGTCGGTTTTTGAAGCCTTTCAGGTAGTTGGTAAAAGTGGTGATGTTATCCAAGCTATTCGTTTTGCTAAACTTTCAAATATTTTTTACTCAATTGGTTTGATTGGTTTATTTTTAATCTCAACTTCAAAAATACTCAAAAACAAATATTTATCATGGTTTGGTCAAAACTCATATCTAATTTATTTGGCTCACCCCTTACCACTTCATTTACTTAAATTTGATTTATCTCTTGTTCCCATAATTCCAACTTTATTAAGTTATGTTTTTGTTATTTTTCTCTCAATCGTTATTCAAAAAAGTGCTAGGAAGCTATAAGCCAAATTCTGTCTGTCCCGATTTAATCGGGATTTTGTGATGACATCTATCTATGCCTTCAAGCTTCGATCCTCGGGAAAACATCCTCAAGCGGATCAATCGGAAGTTGCTGCGGGGAGAATTACCACCCTCCGATTTTCGTCGGAGTGGTTCCTGCTTTAACTGTAAAGCAAGACGTTTCACATTGCTCGTCTCTGTGGCTTCACTGTGTTTAATGGCTAAGCCCATCAAACCTTCCGACTTTACGTCGGAACACCCTGTTTTCTGCAGTCTGGACTTTCCTGTCCGACGTAACGTCGGACCATCACCACACTTCCTAGCCGGTATATTATATCACTTAAAACTTACTTTAATTGACATTTCCGGCTATTTTTTACATAATTAAAATAATAGGCTTTGCAAGTCTAATTAAAAAGGAGGTGAAAATAGACATGTCAAATTCATTAAATGCCATTTCAAATTGGCAAGAAGCTGTTTTACTGGCTGGAGCCAATGTGCTTAGTCGATTTTTTAATTTTCTCCCCAGTCTTTTTGGTGCCATCGTCATTTTTATCTTTGGTTTAATTTTAGCCAAATGGGGCAAAGCTCTGATTGTTAAGATTTTAAATCTAGTTAAACTGGATAAGCTTTTAAGTAAAAGTGGTCTTCAGCCATTTTTAACCAAAGCCGAAGTCAAGCTAAAAGCTTCAATATTTTTTGGAGAAATTACTCGATGGCTAATCACTATTGTCTTTTTTATTGCCAGCGTAAACGTCTTAGGTTTAACTACCGTCTCAGGAGTTTTAAATAATATTTTAGGATATATTCCAAGTATTATTTCAGCAGTTTTAATTTTAACCGCAGGAGTTCTTCTTGCCGGTTTAGTTGAAAACTTTGTCAAAGGAACAGTTAATCAAGTTGAGCCAAAGACTAGTAGGTTGCTTAGCAAAATTTCTAGTTATCTAGTTGTTACTGTTGCTGCTTTGGCCGCTATCAACGAACTGGGAATTGCCCAAGCGCTTATCAACACTCTCTTTATTGGAGTAGTTGCCACCCTAACTTTAGGTATTGGTTTAAGTCTTGGTTTAGGAGGTAAAGATATTGTGTCCAAAATTTTAATGGACTGGTATACTAACTTTCAGAAAAAAGGAAAGTAAGCCATGACTCCATTTCAAGGACTAATATTAGGTCTTATCCAAGGCCTTACTGAGTTTTTGCCGGTTAGCAGTTCTGGTCATTTGGTTATTACTCAAAATCTATTCCAATTGACTGAACCTCCAATAATTTTTGATATTTTAGTTCATCTGGCCACTTCTCTGGCTGTAATTATTGTTATCTTTAATTATTTAAAGAACATTAATTTAACTCAAATTAAACTTATTTTAATTGCTAGTATTCCGGCAGGGGTTATAGGGATTTTGTTAAATCAACAAATAGAAACTCTCTTTAGCTCTCTAAGATTAGTTAGTTTTAGTTTAATAGTTACCGGTTTAATTTTATTCTCAACCAAAAAATTAGCCAAGAAAAAATCCTCACTCAATTCGAAAAATTCTTTTTTTATCGGATTAGCTCAGGCTCTGGCTATTATTCCCGGTATTTCTCGGTCGGGGAGTACTATTACCGCTGGCTTGCATCAAGGTTTAACTCCAAAAGATGCTTTTAATTTTTCTTTTTTAATTTCCTTACCGGCTATTTTCGGCGCTCAACTACTTCAATTAAATAAACTGGGCAATTTATCCTCAGCAGAACTTCCCACTCTCGCCATTGGCTTTTTCACCGCCTTTATATCTGGTTTACTCGCCCTCAAAACCTTTAAAAAACTCGTCATCAAAGGCAAACTCAGTTACTTTGGTTTTTATTGTCTCGCCCTCGGTTGTATTGTTCTCTTTTTTGCAAGGTACGGTACCTTGTAATCACACCTCTAAGGTGTGATATGAGATTAGTCCGGCTTAATTTGAGGTTAGCCTGCGAAGACTGTCTTTGCAGGTGGATAGCCAGCGAGAGTGCAACGTGGTCGAGTACCGGAACCCGAACCCTGCAAAGTACTCAAAAGTAATGATATAATCCGTGCCATGGAAAGACAAAAAGCATTCCTTGGGTGGAATTGCAAATTATCACCAGAAGAAGTCCGACTAGCAGAAGAAGAGTGGGTTCTAAGTGGCCATGTAAAAAAATGGAAATCTCAGCCTGACGGAACTGCTACTCTCAGAGTTGCTCCGTGGAAGTTAGGCTCATGGTTCACAATGGAAATGTTTATTGAAGGTTTGGGAGAATATATGCATCAGACTATAAATGTGGAAAAAGTTGGTGAAGTAGAAATTGTGGAACGGGAATATTAAAGATTTTCATTTTTTGTGCA
>Ga0180007_10006922_pt1 | contig 10900 bp, 7 predicted proteins | sample MM_PC_MetaG_FD_121122 | JGI IMG/M metagenome (GOLD analysis project Ga0180007, IMG submission 121122) | Groundwater microbial communities from the Aspo Hard Rock Laboratory (HRL) deep subsurface site, Sweden - MM_PC_MetaG | ecosystem: Environmental > Aquatic > Deep subsurface > Groundwater...
ACCCCTTGCCGCTCTTGGTCTTACTGTTGTAGACCAGTACTATTGCGGCAGGGTTGGCAAAAGAGATCCTCTCAACCGCTTCCTTGCCAAGCGGCTTGACGATCAGACCATGTTTTCCAGGCGTACAGTCGAGGATGACCTGCAGGGCGTCCTCCTTGCACCATACCGGGCTCGCGATAACGGTGTATCGCTCATCTTCATGGAGTGGAATGTTATTTTGGATATAGTGGGCGATAAGGTAGCCGGAGGTGAGGCCGGGACAGATATGATTATGCAGCTCGGCGCTCTTGAGAAAGTCATAGGGAGCGTTCTTGGCCCACACTGCAGCAATGGCCGCAAGAGTTGATATATCTTTACCGGCATGGAGTTTTTTGCTCTCCTCCCAGAAGGCTGCTTTGGAGATGGTAGCCGCATCGAGCTGGACGTTTTCGCTCAGCCAGGCGTCATTCTCTCTACTGATTATGACTCCCTTGCCGCTTGTTTTCGCCATCAGAAGAAAGCGCAGGGGATGATTCTGGGGACGCTGGTAGAACAAGAGGTTGCTCTTGCCGACTGTGCAGCCCGTCTCTTCCTGGACTGTTTCAAGAAAGGCCAGAGAGGATTTATTATTAACCCGCACATAAGGCGCATCTGTCAGTACCAGCAGATTCGGATCACCACTATTCATCTCAATCGTCGTGAGACCCTCGGCGGTAAGCTGCTGCAAGGTTGTCGCAACAGTATAGTGCGGGAATGCGAACATCAATGCCAGCAGAGTCAGTGGCAGCAAGACAATGTTTCGTTTTTTCATATATTCCTCCTAAATTATTGGATTAGGGTAAAAAGAGGTCACAGCAATGGTTTCTATTCGGCGGCGCAGCCACGGCAGATCCTTGCTCTATCCCTCTTCTCTAGCTTGGTTTCCATAGTTGGTTCACCGCAACGGTCGCAATTGACCGACGGTGCGATGATGGCTTTTGACGGAACGGGAACCTCAACTGCAGCTATAGTGAACAATTCTTGAAACGGAAGATCGAGAATTCGTAATGATGCTGTTTTGTGATGCTCATGGAATGCTTTCTTTTCATCCTCTGTTGCAGAACCTTCACGTACCTTATCGAGCAGGGCCTTGTGTTCTGGACTTAACGGATCACCTGCATCAGCTTTACGTGCAATCCGGACACCCTTGCCGCTTTGCCTGCTGAAAAATGTAAAAGCCATTTTGCCGTAATCGCGGTACACGAAGTTACCTTTGCCGAAGGTACAGCCGGTTATCACCTGAATGGCATCGCAACCGCAGGCGTCGTTTTCGACAATGGCAACTATTTCCTCATCCTCGGCACGCCTGGTTTCCAGCCAGTCCATTGCCGCCATTGCTGCCTGATACCCGATGGATAATCCGGGACACAGGTGGCCGTGGAAATCAAGACATTTATTAAAGAGTTCCGTTTCGAGAATTGTTTGGCTAGACATGGTGACATCTCCTTTAGCTGAGTCCTCTATGAATGATCTGTTGTTGTAACGATTCAGTTAGTTAATTTTTTCGGGTTGCCGGCGACTGCGTCAGTGATACACCATTGTTGTCGAATACATCGAGCACGCTGCCTTCCTCAACGATAAAGCCCATATCCAGGACATATACCCGGTCAGCGATCTTGCGGGCCAGGGCGAAATCGTGGCTGATGAACAGCATTGAGAAGCCACGGCTGTGCTGCAACCCTTTCAGCTCGCGGAGAATGACGGCCTGGGTTGACGGATCGAGCATCGCTGTAATTTCGTCGGCAATCAGCAACATGGGTTTGGAGATGAGGGACCGGGCTATGGCTACCCGCTGCCGCTGGCCACCGCTGAGGCTGTGGCAGGTTCTGTGCAGGAAGTCGTCGTCTGTCGGCAGGTGGACAGCTGTCAGGCAGTCGACAGCTGTCCGGTTGCGTTCGGCACGGTCTAACGCAGCCATGATATCGAGAGGCTCGCGCACTGCATCAAGGACAGTCAGACGGTGGCTCACGGCCTCGACCGGGTCCTGGCCCACAAGCTGCATCCCGCCTATGGTACTGGTTGCTTTGTGGTCGTAGACCGGCTTGCCGTTAAAGCGGACAATGCCTCCGTCGGCACTAACCATTCGCACCAGAATCTGTGCCAGTGTCGATTTTCCCGAGCCGGAGCTGCCGACCAGGGCCACCACCTCGCCGCGTCGTACTTGTAGTGAAATGCCCCGCAATGCCTTGATCTGGTCGCCACCGACACTGTAATTCTTGGTGATAGCTTCAGCAGAGAGTATGGTTTCGATGCCGCCCTTGTGGCAGGCTATTCTTCGGTTATTGCCAAGTTCCTGCAGCTCTGGCAACTCGGTAGCACAGTTTTCTACAGCCTGGCAGCAGCGCGGAGCAAAGCCGCAACCTGAGTTCGCCGTGGCGAGTGACGGTTCCCCGGGAATTCCCCAGAGGTCCTTGTAGGGAAAGAGGTCTGCCGCGGCGTTGATCAGGCCCCGGGTATAGGGATGCAGCGGCCGGCGGATGACATCCCGGGTTGTGCCCTCCTCGACGATCCGGCCGTGGTACATTGTCAGCATGCGGTCGGTGAGTCGGCGGATCACTGGCAGGCTGTGGGAGATCATGATCATGGCAAAGCCGAATTGTCCCTGCAGTTCATCCAGCAGACTGAGCACCTGCTGCCTGTTTGCCTGATCGAGCGAGGTCGTGGGCTCGTCGACGATGAGCAGTTCGGGGCGGCAGGCAAGAGCCATGGCGATAAGGGCTCGCTGCCGCATTCCGCCGCTGAGTTGGTGAGGATATGCGGCGAGCCATTTGGGGTCAAGACCTGTGGCGTTGAATAGTTCGCCTACCCTGGCAAGCGCCTCCTGTTTATCGAGTCTGAGATGGGTACGTAGAGGCTCTGTCAATTGTTCGGCGAGCGGCAGGACAGGATTGAGGATCTCCAGGTTGTTCTGGAAGACAATGGCCATCTGCCGCCAGCGGATGTCTCGGAGTTCCCGTTCTGAAAGCGAGAGTAGATTACGGCCGTGCATCAATACCTTGCCACCAATCTTTGCCTGGGTTAACAAGCCCATGATGGCCATAGCAAGGGTCGTCTTGCCGCAACCGGATTCGCCGATGATGCCAAGTCGTTCGCCCGGGTTGAGTGAAAAGTCGACACTGCTGACAGCAGGCAGCTCATGGCCATTGACGACAAAGGTGGCGGAGAGGTTTTCGATATTCAGCATTGTCGTTTCTCCATGCGCGGGTCGGCAATTTTTTCGAGATCACGGCCGAGGATGGCCAGTGCAGTCACCGTCAGGGTCAGGGCCAGCCAGGGTGAGAGCAGCCACCATTTCCAGAAATCGGTGTAGTAGATGCCGTTGAAGCTGAGGGCGTGGTGCATGATCAGCCCCCAGGAGCGGGAGGTTGGATCCCCCAGGCCGAGAAAGCTCAGTCCCGCCTCGGCGACGATGGCCCGGCCGGCGAGGCGGATCATGCCAACTGTTGCCAGGGGGAAGATCTCAGGTAGAAAATGGCGGTGGAGCAAATAGAAGGTTCCGGCTCCGTAAGATTCGGCCATTTTGATATAGCCGCGCTCGCGGAGAACGAGGACCCGGCTGCGCACGATTCGGGCGGTCGTCACCCACGAAAATGCCGAGAGGACAACGAAGAAGGTGACGACAGACGGACCGAAGAAGGCCGCGAGCACGATCATAACAGGAAGATCCGGCAGCACCAGCAGGATGTCGATCAGCCGCATGATGAGCCGGTCGGTCAGGCCTCCACGGTATCCGGCAATTATCCCGATTATGCCGCCGCCGATTCCGGCCAGTATCGCGGTCGCAATGCCGACTATGAGGCTGATGCGGCCACCGAAGACCAGCTGTGCCCAAAGATCGACGCCAAGTTCGTCGGTGCCGAGAGGGTGAGCCAGTGACGGGCTGGCCAGTGATGGGCCGGAAACGATTTGGGGGGAATGGCTTGTGACGAGTGGCGCCGCAATCGATAAAAGTGCGATGGTGAGCAGCAGGAATAGAGCACAGCGACCTGAACGCGAGAGATAGCGCTTTCGGATTCTCGCTGCTTTGCTCGCTGAGTCAGAGCTGGCGGTCGCCGCCAGGCTTACCGTCTTCACGATCTGCCTCCCCGTTTTTCAGCAATTCTCGGGTCGAGCCGGCGATATGCGAGATCGGCCAGGCCGTTGGCCAGCAGCACGAACAGAGTGACCATCAGGAAGATTCCCTGAATCATCGGGTAATCGTGGACCATGACCGATTCCCGCATCAGTCGTCCGAGGCCTGGGTAGGCGAAAACGTTTTCTACGAGGATGGCGCTACCGACCAGCCCGCCGAGGCTGAGGAAGACCCGGGTTATCACGGGGATCATGGCGTTGCGCAGGCTGTGCCGGGCCAGGATGCGTGCCGGTCCCAACCCTTTGGCACGAGCAGTCCGGATATAGTCCCGGGTGAGGACGGTGGTCATCGCGTTGCGGGCCAGCAGATACATGGCGCCGGTCCGGACGAGGGTGAGGGTCAGTACCGGCAGTGTTGCGTGGTGGGCTATGTCAGTGAGGGTTGACCAGATATTTTCATGGCGAGCGAAGTGGGTCATTGCACCCGACAGGGGAAAGAGGTGCATGGAGGCGGCGAGCACAAACAGGAGCACGAGGCCGAGCAGAAACGGCGGGATCTCCGACATGGTAATCATCAGCGGGTAGATAATCCTGTCCGGGGCTCGATCCCGGAAGGCTGCCGACAGGCTGCCGAGCAGGGTGCCAAAGATGGTGCTGAGAAAGACAGCGGAGAGCACCAGCAGCAGGGTCCAGGGCAGCCGGGCGAGCAGGATGGCCATGACTTCCTGGTTGTAATAGATTGAGTAGCCGAGGTCGCCCCGGAGCAGACGCAGGAGGTAGATACCATACTGCTGGGGCCAGGGCCGGTGGAGTCCATACTGCTGGCGATAAGCCGCTTCTTGGGCCGGAGTAAAGCGGGCGATCTCTTCGCCTATGTCGCTGGACAGAAAGAGGAACGGGTCCCCGGGCATCACCCGGGGGAGGACGAAGTTGAGGGTCAGGATTACTAGGAAGGTGAGGAGATATTCGCTCAAATTTTTCACGATGTGTTGCATGTTGATCCAGCCTTCCCGGTGGCTGCCTGTGGGGCTTTGGTTCTCTTTATCGTTTGGCGGCCGCGCCGCTGCGTTCCAGGTAGCTCAGCTTGCTGTGCTGCATGGAGTGATGGTCGTACATGTTCATCCAGCCGTCGTAAGTCGCCGGCCGGTAAGCGGTGTAACCGGCGGTGTAGAACAGCGGGATTTCCGGCACCAGTTCGATGGCAAGATGCTGGATCTGATGGAGCGACTCACGCCGTTTGTCTGCGTCAATCTCCGTTGCCTGCTGGCTGAGCAGTGCGGCAAGCTCGGGTGCCTCGAAACCATCGATGCCTGAGGCCGAGGGTGCCGCGTTCTGGTCGAAAACATCGCCCAGCAGGTGGGTACTCAGATAGCCGGCATCGCCACCCCAGCCGCCATGGCCGATGATCGCCAGCTGGTAATCCCTGCCCCGGACCCTGGCGTCCCGGCTTTTCCCATCGACCGTCTTGATCGAGAGGTCGATACCCACTTCGCCAAGGCGCTGACGCAGCAACTCAGCAATGCGCACCTCCTGGCCGCTGCACAAAAGCTCCATCGCCGGCACGTTTCCAACCTCGGCCAGCAGCGCCCTGGCCTGTACCGGGTCCAATGGCAGGTCGGCGAGGTCATGGGCGGCCATGACATGGTCAGGCGGCAGGATGGACAGCCGTCCCGGTATCGCCGCCCCGCGGGCAATCTTGTCCACCAGTTCCTGACGGTCGATGCCAAGCGCTGTGGCGCGCCGAATCCGGACGTCCTGCAACACCTTGACACGCCCCATGTTGAACAGGAGGCGGTAGCCCCAGAAGGCCGGGTTGCGGATGATCCGATTACTCTTGATCTCCTGGAAACGCGGCAGTACGTCAGGCGGCACGCCAACCATGTCCAGTTCATGATTCTCGTAGGCAAGGATCGGTTCGCTCACCGGCACAAATTCGATGGTCTTCACCCGCGGTTTCGGCCCCCAGTAGTTGTCAAAGGCGGTAAACCGGTAGGTTCCGTGCTCTTTACTGTAAGCGCTGAGCGTATAGGGACCGCAGCCGATTATCGCATCCGGGGTTGTGAATTCCTTGGGGTTGTCGACCTTTTCCCAGATATGCTTCGGGATGATCCTGGTCCGGCCGATGCTGTCCAGCATGACTGCCTGGGGCTCGCGCAGACGGACCACTACCGAATCATTTTCCACCGTAATCGTGTCCAGCGCGTGGTGCACATACGACCAGGTGGCCCCGTATCGGTTAGCATACTGCAGGGAGAAAGCAACGTCCTCGGGGGTGAGAATGGTGCCATCCTGCCAATACACTCCCGGCCGAATCCTGAACCGGTAAGTCAGACCTTTGTCCTCGATCGAGTAAGCAGTTGCCAGCCAGGGAATCAGGCCTTTTTCGTCGCGTTCCAGCAGGCTGTCGAAGATGAGCGCCATTTTGAAACCACCGGGACCCCTCGGATAATGGGCAAAAGGTGTCGGGTAACCCCAGTCACCACCTTCCAGATGGATGACATCTACAACTGCGGGACTTTTGGCGGTACTCTCATCATATTTCTCTGCCTGGTTTGCCTGGTTTGCCTGGTTGTCGTCGCAACCGGCAACACAGAACAGCAGGACTACAAAGAGGATATCAAGCAGCTTATTCATGTTTGTTCCTTGTCGTTATCCAGAGCGAACGCCCTGAAACCGAGCGACCAGACCATCATGCCGCGGCAGCCCTTGCGGGTGTCCCGAAATCGTCCGTTCCTTAGATTCTGGTCTACATATGTATTGATTGTGTTTCGTACCTCTTCTGTAATCTCGAGATAGGATTCGAAATGGGTGATGAAATCTTCGATAGCTTTTTCTCGCGGCCAGTCAATCGCCCGGTTCCAGGAATCAAAACGCAGGTGAGGGCGGTACCCTTTGCTGTAAATGAGGTTGAAAGGGTAGATGATGTCGTTGAGATGGCCGGTAAGCTTCTCGCCGATCAGAATCTGCCATAGCTCACCATACCAGTGTTGCCAGTTCCGCCCGGCAAAGGCTGAAAGGTAGCAGAACCCGGTCTCTGGCCTGCATGCAGCCGTCATTTTGTCCAGGGTTGCCGGGCCGTCAATGCCCGGGGTCATGGAGGCGAAGACCAGATCGAAAGAGTTGCGCCAGCCCATCGCTTCGAGATCGATTTCCTGCCAGGTGGCTTGACGAATGGTTATGTTATCGATGTTCTTTTCACCTGCTCGTTTCTTGAGAATTTCAATCATTGCTGAAGAAGGTTCCAGAGCGGTGACATTGGCTCCGTACCTGGCGAACGGCAGGGCCCAATTGCCGGGTCCGGCCCCAATGTCGAGAATAGAAATTCCTGGTTTTAGAGCGCCGAGTTCTTGCAGCCAGCCCAGGGTTTGTCTGCGTTTATCATCGTTTTCCTTATCCGAGGTCCGTTGTGCGAAATCGCCTGCCATCTTGTTCCAGCGCTGCATGGGGTCACGATCCTTGCGATGTTGCCGTTTAAGCGATGAATCAGCGACAGCATTCCGCCACCTGGCTTCGTGATATTGCGGGGTATTGTCGATCATAACTCGCATTCCTGTTGAAATTGTTTGAAACTCCCTCACTGAATCGTTTTCCCACAGTTGGGAGTTTCTTTGTTTGCTGTGTGCGGCTCTTGGACTTTCTGTGGTGATTACAGAGAAAAACTCAAGGTTGCACCGACAGTTCTACCTGCAGACGGGAAACCTGAGGTATCGTAATATTCTTCATCAAAAGCATTCTTCAGATATGCGGTGACAACCGGATCTTTTATCCAGTTCCCAAGCCAGGGCAGTTTCTGTGAGACGGCAAAATCAACGGTATGGAAGGCGTCATTTTCCACCTCCCGGAAGTCCCAGACATCTTCAGACACTTCTTCCGAGATCTCTATGGTTTCATCGCTCTGGAAGGTGTAATCAACCATCAGGGTGGTATTGGCCAGGATGTCGTACTGCAGGCCTGCGACGACCCGGTGCGCTGCTCGTTGGTCCAGTTCTGTCTCTCCTGCGGGTTCATCCCCCTGGTTGTCGAAATCCTGCCAGGAGTAGGAGAGATTGAAGGAGAGCTGGTCGGTTAGGTGGCCCCCGAGATCCAAATCTATTCCATACCTGTAGACCTCTTCAAGATTTATCTTGTAGTCGCTGTAACGGAGGTGGCCGGCGCTGGCATCAGAGTATTTGGCGTAGGTGGAGTTCGTGGCGATATAATCCTCGATATCGTAGAAAGAGAGGTTGAGCTTGATGGCTATGTCTTTCACGAGCCTGCGGTTGAAAACGAGGTCGTAGCCGATACCGTGCTCTTCATTGAGGGTGATGCCGGCGGGGCGTCCCTGTGGATTATAGTCACCGTGATAATCCGGTGCGCGCCAGATCCGGCTCACGCCTGCGGACACAGAGGTGTCACGAAGCCAGGATGCCAGTTCATCCATCTTCCAGGTGAAAAAGGATTTGGGGACAAAGCCGTTGAAATCTCGATCTACTAGATCCGGATAGCCGGGGACTACGCCGTTGTTAGTCACCACAATGCCGACATCCTCATAGCGCATACCAAGCTGAGCTTCGAGTGAAGGGATTATCTTCCAGGTGTGTTGCGCGAAGATTCCTTGCTTCTTGATGCGCTCTGTCTTGTCGTCATCAACTCCGTCGTCGAAGAGTCGGGCTATGTCGTATCCCAATATTGTTGAGTGATTTTCGTTCCAGTCGTAGGTGTCCTGGATTTTTGCACTTTCCTGCCACCAGTCGGTGTCCATTTCGGTGAGAGCAGTTGCCGTGGGACTGGCGTAATATGCTCTGACGCGGTTATCTTTGCCGTAGGCGCCATCAAGGTCAATAGTACCTATGGGTGTTTCCTGGCGGCCGTTCAGGCGGAATGCATAGGATTCCCCATCCCAGGTTGGTTCAGCGTACGGGTCGAAGAGACCGCCCGAGGTCTCGGGGTAATCACTGTCATAGTCGCCATTCTTACCAGGGTTGTTGACCGGGGCCTGGCGCTCGGCATCGTTAGTTGTGGCACTTATTGTGACGAATCCGTCCGTTGGTGTGATGTAGGCAAGACGACCGTACCAGGTGCTGAGCTGGGTCTCACTGTTCCGGAGATAGCTGTCTGTCTCATAGAAACGATAGGCGAGGTCATAGGTGAAACTGTCTACGCCGCCTTGCACTGATGTTGTGGAATTGATTGTGTTGTCCGAGGCATAGGCGAAGGTTGTGGTCAGCTCCGGTTTGTAGCTGTCCCAGCGGTGTGGCTCTTCGGTGACCATGTTGATGACGCCGCCGATACTCTTGCTGTCATACAAGGCGGAATGGGGACCGGGAAGTATCTGTACCTCTTTAATGAGAAAGGTAGGCAATAGTGCATAATCGACGATGTTTGAGGATTTACGGCCACCAGTTTTCTGAATGGTCAGACCATCGATAGCGGTAACAAACCGTTTGGCATCAAAACCTCGCAGGTAAATAGAATCGACGCCGGGGTCAAGGCTGTTGTCTCCACGGAAATCCACGGCAGCACTCGTCTTGATCACATCGATGATACTTGTTTGAGGGCCGATTACCGGTACCTTCTTGATAGCGATGATGGTTTCCGTTGGACGTGTCTCGATCCCTTCAGCCCCGGTTTTTCCTTTGACCTCTATTTCTTCCAACTGTTGCACTGCTGCATTGGTGCTGGACGCCTGCGTGCTCTCATCGGTCCAGGCGCTTGCCGAGAATAAAAGCACAAGTAGCCAGGATGACAGAGCAGATGATACCAAATACTTACATTTCATGGAGATACCCTCTTGTTTAATAATGTGTCGAACACTTTCGAGCGAAAATGTGCATCGGAAAATCGCTGTTTGACAAGGCGGGATACTCCGTGGTAGCATTCTTCATAGAGTCCCTTTCTTCGGGGCTTACCCAAAGGCAACCGTAGCTCCTTCCCGGGAAGACGGTTGCCTTTTTTTGTTTCGATGCCATGCGAAGATGTCGTACTGACAATTGCCGACTGCGGTTATCAATTTTGTTTGCAGCTGTTGTGTCAGGGGCCGCGTATCGTCACCTTTCCTCTTCCTGATAGTTAATTGCTTTATATCTATTGTTTTATCATGCGTCAGCTATACGGTGGGTTGCTCCGCATTATGATAGAATAACATGAAAAAAAAAATCGTATTACTTTTGCATGGCTTAACAAATATGTCAACGAAAAAGGCAGATTGCAGTTTTCTATTTGATTATCCAGGGAAGTGAGAAATCCCAGCCCGTAGTCAAATTAAATTTTAAATTAACTTTCGAGTTCTCTCTGTATTTGTTCCATCCAAGGGGCTATTTTGGGTTGCTCGAGAGTGTCGTAGGATTTGATGTGTGGTTTGATATCGAGGACGGGACTCCCGTCCACGGCTTCCAGCCCAGCAACTTCTAAAATATTTTTTCTTCTCGCGATAATTTTTACCACCGATACGAGAATTGGGTTCGGCCGGGCCGGGCTTCGAGTTGCAAAAATGCCAGTCAGTGGCAGGTCTTTTCTTCCCATGGGATGAACTTTCCTTAATCTCCGTCTCTCCGGGGCGATGAGGTGAGGCCAGTACAGAACAAGCGCATGGGAAAACTCCTCGATACCGTCGAGGAGTTCCTGGCATTCCTTGGCGATCACCAGCTCTGAGACGGTCTCTTTTATTCTTTGGTAATTCTCCCTGGATCCCTCTGTGTTGTAACTCCTCTCAAGGCCTGATTTGCTCGCGTTGAGTGATGGATTTTTTAACGGACTGGATACTACGCCAACTGGGTGCAGGTGTATTGTCGTCTGCTGAGGATTGCTCATGTTCATGTTATTTTCCATAAAG
>Ga0180007_10006923_pt1 | contig 10900 bp, 9 predicted proteins | sample MM_PC_MetaG_FD_121122 | JGI IMG/M metagenome (GOLD analysis project Ga0180007, IMG submission 121122) | Groundwater microbial communities from the Aspo Hard Rock Laboratory (HRL) deep subsurface site, Sweden - MM_PC_MetaG | ecosystem: Environmental > Aquatic > Deep subsurface > Groundwater...
ATACAAATTATTCCTGTTTTTGAATAGGTAATTCTCATATTTTTTCTTATACCACTCCTGTAATACCACATACACTACAAATCCAATAATTATCAATAACAAAAGAACTAAAACAAAAAGAGTCCATTTTGATATCTTTTCTTCTTCTCCATTAAAAGGCCCTTCAACTATTATTAATCTATCCAATCCAGGAGAAATAAAAACAGGCAAGTCAATAAAATTAATATCCTCTGTTGTTGAAAATTCAATGGTTTTTCCAGATTCTGTTAAATCTATATAAACATATCCTGATTCCTTATTCTCTAAATAATTTTCTTTAAATTTAAGTTCATCAAGTTCACGAAGAATTAAATAAGAATTATATCCCAGATTATTTTTTTCATTAACTTTTAATTCAAAAATTTTTAAAATAGGTTCTTCAGAAGATTCATATTTAACTGATAGTTCTTTAAAAGTAATTTTTGTTTCCATGTTTTCTTGGTTCCATGAAAAAATAGAATTAATATATTTATCTTCATTACCAGCATCATAACTCCCTCCCCCAATTGTTTGTAAAACATCTAAATTTATATTGCTTCTCTCAGGATAAAATAAAATTGAATTAGCACTTTTACTTATACTAACTGATTCTGGAACATTCAAATTAAACAAATCAGTCATAACCTTATTATAATCATCTTCAGAATTAGCACTTTTGTAGTCTGTTTGAATTTTCTTTAATTCATTTTCAAGAGATTCAATTTTTAAAATTGAATTTAAGCCTTCTTGATAAAATATAGGAAAACTTTTAATTTGAGTATTTACATTAGTTAAATCTTCTAATTTCTTTTTTAAGCTTCTGTTTATTTCTTCTTCTGGAGAATTTACAGTTATATCAAAAATTTTATAAGAACTTATTTGATTTGAATCTGTTACAGTGATTTTCAGTTCATATTGTCCTGTAGAATTATAAGTATAAGTTACTTTATTAGTTGTAGTTGTTTTAGTATTATTATTTCCAAAATTCCATTCGTATTTAGTTATATTTTCAGATGAATCAATTATTACTTTAAATAAAGTAGGAAATGCTGATGCAGTTGTTTTTGGAGTAAGACTTTTAATTATGGGAACTTCTTCAACAACTACTTCTTCTGAAAAGATTTCTGTATTATCTAATTTTAATTGAAAAGTAAAATCTCCATAACTAGAAGGAAGAGAAAAATTTCCCTTATCTAAATATAACTTTTGAAAATTTGAGTCTATTGTTGCAGGAATTTCAGTTAAATTATAAAACTTATTTTGAGTAGTTGGTCCCAAAGTTGTTTCATATCCTATATTTAAATTTTTGATTGTTATCTCTTGACTTTTTCCTGAGATGAATTTTATTGGAACAATACACTCATTACTAGAACAATCAAGACCACCATATTTTTCTAAGATATAATCACTAACTAGGCCATTAAAACTATTTCCATATTTTAAAGAATTTGATATTTCTAAAGTTCCCACATTATAAAACATTTTCCCTTCAGTAAAAATATTAAAAGCAGCAATTTCATTTTGAATCCCTATTCCATAAAAACCACATCCATCTGACTTTGAATACCCCTTTATTTTAGACATACCATTTCCTTCATTAGAATAAATACAAACATAATAATCCTTTGATTCTGTAACTAAATAGTCTATATCACAAAAAATCTCTCCTCCTTCTTCTGAAGATTCAGGCAATTCACAGTTTGCACCCTCAACAGAATCCCCATTTAATTCATAAAGAGCCATTGTTAAAATTCTAGAATCACTATTTTTTTTAACCCATGCACCAACTTTAAATCCAGGAGATTCACTAAGTTTTATTCTTTGACAATGTTTACTTGGGAAGTAACCAATAGAATATTCATTTGTGGTTTCACCATCATCAAAACACCCATCATTTTTCAAAAAAGAACAACCATAACCAGATGATTTGTTATTCCCAGCATCAATTTCATCATCATTAATAAAATCTATTTCAAGTTGATTATAACAAGACGTAGTAGCATCACTTTCAACTGTGAAATTTATAGAATTTATTGCAATAATGTCTTCATTAAATTTAAATCCAAAAATTTTTGATTCTTTATTTTCCAATTTAAAAGTCTTTATATCTTTTCCATTACTTGCAGAATAGTCTGATACACAATTTATTGTACTGCATGAATAATCAAAATTCTGATTTTGTAATAAATCAATTAAATCTATTGAATTATCATTAGAATCTTCAAAAACAGAATTTGTTGGTTCATTACTTAAACTTATGTTTATCCAACCCCTAACATAATCAGCTGGGCCGTATTGTTTATCAATTAAATGTGATTTATTTCCAACTTCAAAACTTGCAGAAACAAGTCCTAAAAATAAAATAATCAAAAATAAAAGACTTACAACTCCCACTAATTTTTTTATCACCATTTTATTATTTTTATATAGAAAATATACTTTAAAAATGTTTTATAATAAAGAATTATTTTTTCCTACTTTTTTTAAGAATTAATGAAACATAAATTAATGCAATCAATACAAGTGTTGCAATTGCAGTATAAAGTCCAAAAAATGGAAGTTGAATTTGTGCTGGGCAGGGGATTATATTATTCCCATCAGCACATTTCTCAGAAGTTCTTTTTCCAGATGCATCTTCAGGATCATAATGCCATCCACTAGTATCATATACATAATCATCTCCATCAGGATTAGGATTAAACACATTATCTTCTCCCCACACCCAATTTCCTTCCCAAGAATAAGTCAAAAATCCATCTTCACAATCATCATCTGTATCCTCTCCATAAGAACACTTTCCTATTGTTAAAGGAGTTTCAGGACCATCATCACAACTAGTCACTTCTGTTTCATAACTTGGACCACAGCCATCAATTTCATCCCACACACATTCACAACTTGTCTTTTCAATACAGTTACCATTATCAATCTCTTCCCCGCACATTATCTCAGGATTAGTTTCCTTTACACTATCACTTGCCACTTCACATCCATCGCTTTCACATGTTGATTGAGTTTCATAGTTCATACAAAAATTTATACTTGCACAATTTTCTGGAGTTTCTGCAATTGTTATAATCAACTCCCCACTAACTCTTCCATTAGCTATAAAATAAAAATAATTAAAATCTTCTTCTCCAGTTGCATCCAAATCATCTTGAGTAACTGTCCATGATACACCTACATTTCCCTCGCTATCAACATTTCCATTTATTGTCCTAATTAAATCATCAAAAATAGGATCATCTTCATAAATATCAAAACTAACTTCTGTCCCTTCTGATAATTCTGTATTCTTCAAAAACATAAATACACTAGTCTCTCCAACTACCACCTCAATCTCATCTATAAAAACTCCATCTTCATCTCCCCAATAAGCTATTTGTACTTTTTTACAACAAATTTTTTTAGAATAATCCACAAATTTTCCAATATGTGCATTAGTTTCATCTGATAATGAAATCATTTCTATATTATACTCTGCTTCACAACCATCATCAAAAGATTCACATTCTAAACTCTCATAACAAACATCATAATTATAATTTTCATTTTCAGGAATTTCTGCATGAGCATTTATCTCAGAAGAAAGCCCAACAACTTTATTTGTCCCATAACAAGAATTATCCCCTCCACCAAAATCACAACACAAAACATGATTATAAGTTCCCTGATCAGGGAATTCTCCATGTGCATTTGTATCTGAAGATAAGCCCATTACAACATAAACATTATTATAATAAAATGAATCACAATAATTTCTACTTACTACTGCACACCCTTCAAAAATAGGATTTTCTTTAGCAGCGCTAGCAGAAGAAACAAATCCTAAAAATAGAACTATTAAAAATAAAAATCCTATAACCACCACTAATTTTTTTGACCCCATTTTATACTCTTTTTTAGTAAAATAGATTTATAAATATTTAGTTATGGAATTTTATTCAGCCTTTCACGACAGTCAATGGTTTTAATCTAACAACTTTCTTACTTATCCCAAGTTCATCAACTACCTTTACAACTTCTTCAATGTCTTTGTAAGCACTAGGAGCTTCTTGAGCAAGTCCTTTCCAACTTCCTGTTTTTACTTCAATTCCTTTTTCATGAAGTTCTTTTTTAACTTCCTCCCCACTTATATTTCTCGAAGCTGTTGCTCTGCTTTTAGCCCTTCCTGCACCATGAACAGTGCTGCCAAATGTTAATTCCTCTGATTTTTTTGTTCCAACAAGAACATATGATGCAGTTCCCATGCTTCCAGGGATTAAAACTGGTTGTCCAACATCTCTATAAGTTTCAGGAACTTCAATTCTTCCAGGACCAAAACTTCTTGTAGCACCTTTCCTATGAATACAAACGATTTTCTTTTTTCCATTAATTATATGTTCTTCAAACTTTGCAATATTGTGGCAAACATCATAAATTACATCTATTTTAATTTTAGGAAAAAGTTTTTTCATTTCTTCTCTTATCCAATGAGTTATTAATTGTTTATTTGCAAAAGCAAAATTTGCAGCACAAGCCATAGCAGAAAAATAATCTTTTCCGAGTTTACTTTTGATTGGAGCATTAATTAAATCTCTGTCTGGAACGACCACGCTTGGGCGTTTCATGCTTGAGCTTGTCTCAGAGCCTAGAAAACTTTCTATCCCATATTCCTCTTCCATTTTTTTAATATAATCTGAAGCTACCTGATGACCCAAACCACGAGAACCGCAATGAATCATAATTGTGATTTGATTTTTTTTTAATCCAAATACCTTAGCAATTTTTTCATCAAAAATTTCATCAACATACTGCACTTCTAAAAAATGATTTCCTGCTCCAAGAGTTCCTAATTGTCCAATACCTCTTTTAATTGCTCTCTCTGAAACTTTATTTGAATCTGCTTTTTTCATACACCCTTCTTCCTCCATATGCAAATAATCTTCCTTTACACCATAACCTTTTTCTATAATATATTTTGCTCCCCCTTCTAAAACTTTTTTAAGTTCTTCTTTAGTAATTTGAAACTTGCTCCCTCTTCCAACACCAGAAGGAATTTTTCTATAAAGTGCTTCACCAATTTCTTTTTGTTTATCCAAAATATCTTTCTTTGTTAAATTTGTTTTCAAAATTCTTACACTGCAATTAATATCATAACCAACTCCTCCTGGAGAGATTATTCCTTTATCCATATCAAAAGCAGCAACACCCCCTATTGGAAATCCGTAACCGACATGCATGTCCGCGAGTCCAATAGAATACTTAAGAATCCCTGGAAGTTGAGCCACATTAACAACTTGCTTTAAAGCATCTTCTTCCATTATCATTTTTTCAGAAATAAATATTCTCCCTGGAACTAACATTTTTCCAGATTTAGGAATTTCATAAATATTTTTTGAAATCTTTTTTATTTTCATCAATTTAAGAAAGATTATTATTTATTAAACTTAACTATACATCAACCACAACTTGAGCAATCCAGTTCTTTTTTTGTCTTTTCACAAACATTTCATTATATGTAACAGCTTTTACATCAAGATGTATTTCATAATTCTTTGTATCATCCCCTAAAACTTCTGCTTCAAGTTTTAATTTCTTCTTATCAATCTTTATGCTTTTAATTTTAGACAGAAAAAAATTCTTACTATCAAGCAAAAACAAAAGCTCTTCTAAAAAATTATATAATAAACTTTCAAAATCCTTTCCCTTAACATTTATCTTAAAATTTTTCTTTTCCTTAACTTTTCCACTATACATTGCATTAAACATAGCTAGTGCTGAATTTCCAAATACCTCTTCAACATCCGCTCCAAAAGCTTGGAATTTTATATCTGCAGTATGTTCTAAGAATTTGAATTTTTTCATAAACTAAAAAACTAAATATAATATAAAAAACTATCTAAGAAATTATTAGTAGGGGTCTCCACCATGTCCAGGATCATCTTCTGGAGGAATTATAGGGTTTGTTGAATCTGGTTGCGAAGTATTTTCATTATTAGAAGAATCATTATCTTTTTTCTTTGAAGATAAAAGACCTGCAGTAATAATTGCTATTTCACTAACAACTGTCCCAATGGTTCCTGCCAAATTTTTCCTTTTCCATGCTTCTTTTGTAAAAGGAGAAAAAATACCCCCAACTTTAAACGGCTTAGAAAGAAAAGGATAAAACTGAAAACCCTTATTTGGAGCATTACCATAAAGCTGAAAAGGTCTTGTCAATCCCCAGACAAATCCAGAAAGATTAGAACCATAAAGATTTTTATCTCCAAACTCTCTTTGTCCAAATCCCCCAAATTTATTATATTTGTGATCAATCTTCTGTTCAGAAACTTTTTCATCAGAATATGTGGATTTATTTTCATCAACCTTTGTTTCAAGAGAATATTTCCCATTTTTATAAGAACTTGATTTAGTCTTTCCAAATCTCATAGAATATTGAACCCCAACAGAAGGATCTTTTCCAAGATTTACCTTTGCCATTATATCTCCTCTAGAAATTTTAGGTGAAGAAAGAGATAAAATACCAGCAACTAATGTACTGATTATTGTTCTTTTAAATGGAGCATATTTTGATCCCATTTTAATGTTATTACTAAGTAGTTACGGTATATATATGTTTTGGTTTTTGAAAGAGTTAAAATTAAACCTCACAATTCTCTACAAACTTTTCTTTATTAACACACATACTTTGTTCTATGTAAACATCATATCCATTATCATCAATTCCCCAATACTTTAAAGTGAAAGAATCTTCATTATATCCTGTCCAGAATTTTCTATCTTCATGAACCAACAAACTACTTGCTTCTATCCTTATAATATATTCTGGAGGAATTTCTCCTTTTGGATCACAAGTTTCATCTTTATAACATATTTGGTATTCAATCAAATTCACCCCAACACCATTACTCTCAGTAAATGTTCTTGTATGTGTATATGTATGGTTCTTTCCAACTAAACTATACTCAGTATCACTAAACATCAAAGTAATCATAGCTTCTGGTTTTTCTGGAGTTGGTTCAGGTTCAGAAGGAACTCCAACCCAACAAAATAACTTTAATTGTCTTGGGTCATATGTTTCTAAAGTTGCAGTTATTATTCCTGCCTGAGCATAAACATCTTTATCAAATTCTTTATCTAAAACACAGGTTTCTTCTATTTCACATATTTTTGCTTCACAATTCAAATAATTTGGAACTCTGTTAAGTATTTTATTTTTAACATTCAATGGAAAATTATCATCATCCCAATTAATTGGAGGATTAACTGCTTCTAGAATACTATACCGAAGCTCGCTATCTGATTGAATTTCTCTTAAAATTGAAAATTCTACCTTATAGACTTTTAAAGAAATATCATTTTTTCCAATATATCCTTTATTTATAACTATTAGTAAAACACCTGTTATTAATAATATTGCAACAAATGCCTCAATAATTCTTATCCATCCATGTCTGTTCTTTTTTATTCTCATATTTTTATTACTAATTAATCCTTTATATTTTTATCACCAAACCCTTATATTAATAAATCCTGATAAAATATTAGCATCCTCATCAATATATTGCATAGGAATTTCATCAGCATAAATATTAGCTGATATTTCTTTTTCTTCTGTTCCAGTTATAGTCCCATTGCTATATGCAAAACTAAAACCAAATTCACTTCCAAGAGGAATCTTTAATTCTTCCTTTAAGCTTTCATACTCTTCATTATATCTCTCTATTAATCCAATTACTCTTTTTTCAAAAATATATTTATCTTTTCTTGTTAAACCAAGACTGTAACCATCATCTTTTTTTAATGTTTTGCAGGGATTTATTTCTGAAGTTTCTAATTCTTCAAACTCTTCTGAAGAATATATTTTAAAAAATGTATTTTCAGAATCATCTCTATTTATTAACAAATTATTTGAATCTTTCTTAGAAATATATGCTTGAGAAATATCTTCTGACTCATCCTTAACAATAATCCGCGAATTAATCCCAATCTCCTCAATTAAATTTTCTATTTCAACACAATTTTGAGGAGCCTTTTCAATTATACTTAAAGTTGAAGTTGTCAAATTTGCAGAAAAGTTTTCTATCAAGTCTTTTTCTAAATAATCTAAAAGAGATTGTTTATCTCCTTGTGTTTTTATTGTCGGCTCTAAAATTGAATATAAAAAAATCAAAAAAGTTACAAATACTACAAAAGATAAAGCTATTCCAACATGTGAACCTCTTTTGTTAATTTTCATTTTATTAAAATTGACAAGATAATTTTGTCTTTTTAATACAATATTATCTAAAGGAGACTTTATATTTTTATTGAAAATCCTCATCCCCCAAAAAATAAATTAGATCCAGCAGAAACTAAAAATGAAGATAACATCAAAGCAAAAGAATGCTTGATTCCTGTCTTAACATTTCCTTCTGAAAGTTTTCCAATTGTTAATCCACTAAAAAATCCTTGGATTAAAAGCAAATATAAAAATAAATTAGAAATCTCCCCCTGACCAATCGTCCTCCCTTCTGCAAGTCCAATTCCCTCAACCCCCCCAATATCAGAAATTCCTGAAATCATAGGGAGTATTTTGAACTGCATAACCAAAATAATTATCATAAATACAAAAAAGATAATATATCCCTGGACAGTTAATGTGGAGATTGCTGCCTTCCTTTCTTTTTTTAATTTGTCTGACATATTTACAGCTCCAGCAACTGATTCAAGTATTTCTCCAATATCACCTCCTGCTCTTTCTGCCTGCCCAATTAATGTCAATGCTCTTGAAATTGCCTTATTCTTCGCATCCTTTGAAAATACCTGAAGAGCAGAATTTAAAGGAATACCCAAAGAAATCTGATTAGATAATTTTTCAACATGCTCACTCAAAACCCCATATGATTTATTTTTTATGTTAATTATACTCTTACTTATTGGAGTTCCTGTCTTCACACTTTCAACTAAATTTCTAGCAAATTCTAAAAACATTTCCTCTTTTTCAGAATCCACTCTTGTCTCATGGATTATTGAAAATACAAATGGAGCAATTCCAACTAAAATTCCAATACCAATCATAAAAAAGAAAATATCAGTTCCAATTAAAAATAAAGAAGAGATTATAATTGTTAATGACAAAACAATTCCAATCCAGTGTGTTTTTTTAACTTCCATTTTTTAATTTTAATTTATTCGCTTGGTTGTTTTAAATGTAAAAAGGTTAGGAAAACAATATTTATTATTGAAACTCCTAAAACCATTATTAAAGTAATAAGTGAAGTGCTAAGCGAAATTCCTAATCCGCTTATTTTCATCATTATTAACAACAACATTAAAATCATTGGAGCAGCAATAACCACACTAATGTATATATCCATAAATGTTTCAGCAAATTTTGTATATTTTTCTCTTTCAAGCCTGTACTCAAAAAGCAAACTCTGAGCTCTTTTATCAAAAAAACCAGGGAGATCTCCCCCAGAATTTATTGTTGTTGCCAGACCTTTAAACAATTCTGTAAGCTTTGCACTAGGGCTATTAAATGCGACATTCCTCAAAGCACTAACTAAATCATATCCATAAATATTAATCTCATTCATTAATTTTGTAAACTCTTTTTCAAGATAAGGATATTCATTTGTAGAGATAATTATACTAAATATTTTGCTGGGTTCAACCATTGAATTGGAAATAGATGCCATATGTATTGTTGCAAAAGGCAATTCTTGATTAATCTTACCCTCAGCAAATTTCTTTTCTACTGAAGGGTAAAAATACATAATTAAAAAAGTTCCAATAGGAATTGCAAATAAAATCCAAAAAACTTTCAAAAGTCTAATCCAAATATTTTCAGTAACTAAACTTATAATTGGAAGTTCAGCTCCTAAATTAAAAAATAGAAAAAATAGAAAAACAAACAGCCCAATAATCGCAGAGAATAAAGTTGTAAACAAAATTACAGAAATATAACTTGCAGGGATAAATTGTAAATTAGTTTTTATCAAATCTCTTTTTAATGTTAGAAATATTTTTTTATCAAGGAGAGACCTTGAAAAATTAGAAAAAACTCTATTTGATATCTTAACATATTTGTTTGGCTTTTTTAATTTTCTTTCAATAATTTTCTTTTCTTTTCTTTTCAATCTTTTTAAAGTTTCTTTTTCAAGTTCTGAAAGTGTTATACCATTCATTAGTTTATTTTTTTTAATAGATGATTTAGGAAATTCGCTTTCTTTCTGTTCTATATTTTTTTCAGAAGGTTTTTCCTGAGAATATAATGGTTTTGCAAGAGATATCCCTCCCAATGCTTTTGCAATACTTTCATTTGTTTCTCTCAAAGAATTTTTCAAAGATGTTATCTGAAAGGAAACCATTTTTTTCTCTTCAATATTTTTTACATCTTTAAAATAATTAAACAGGGAATTTAGTTCTTTAACAATCCCATTCTCTTTAGAAATGATTTTTTTAAATTTTTCAAAAGAATCTTCCTCAATCATTTTACTATCTCCGAGATTTTTTCCTGCATTTTAAGAATAAACTTTTTTGATTTATTGAAACTTTCATAATCCTTTTTTTCATAAGCCTCTTCTAATTTCAATTCAGCTTCTTCAATAGTTTTAACTAACTGACTAAGAAATGAGATCTCCTCTCTGGAAAAAACCAAAGTTTTTTCTGGATTAAGAAATTTATCATTTTGAGAAATTTCACCTTTTTTCATAATCAAGGGAAGAGATTTGTGTTATTAAATATTTTGATTACAATCAATAGTTCTCACTTTCTTTTCCCTTCCCTCAACCTGTTCCTTATCCAAATAATCAAAAGAATAACCAACACAACAACTAAAAATAAAATCAACCAATCAACTTTAACAACTTTTTCTCCAACATTAAAAAGAGAACTATCGCTTGCTATTCTTCCTTCG
>Ga0180007_10006924_pt1 | contig 10899 bp, 7 predicted proteins | sample MM_PC_MetaG_FD_121122 | JGI IMG/M metagenome (GOLD analysis project Ga0180007, IMG submission 121122) | Groundwater microbial communities from the Aspo Hard Rock Laboratory (HRL) deep subsurface site, Sweden - MM_PC_MetaG | ecosystem: Environmental > Aquatic > Deep subsurface > Groundwater...
CTACCACTCCCGGCAGGCGTTGCGGCCGGCAAAGGGCATCATCATCCTCCTGCACGGATGGGAGGGCAGCGCCGACTCCACCTATATCCTCTCGACGGGGCGCTTCTTTTACCGCCGAGGATACGACATCTTCCGTCTGAACCTGAGGGACCACGGGAGTAGCCATCACCTCAACCGGGAACTTTTCCACGGCGCCCTGACGGAGGAAACCGCCCGGGCGGTGAGCCAAATTGCCCGTCTGCTCCCGAAGCGACCCTGTTATCTCATCGGGTTTTCACTGGGAGGAAATTTTACCCTCCGGATCGCCCTCCGTCAATCCTACTCCCCTATTCCCAATCTTCGGCAGGTATTCTGTATCAGTCCCGCTCTCGATCCCTATAAATCGACCCTTGCTATCGATGCCGGACTCCCTGTCTATCGCCATTATTTTATGACCAAGTGGAAACGCTCTCTCCGGGCAAAGCAGCTCTGTTTTCCCGACCTCTATCACTTTGACGAGATCCTTCATCACAAAACCTGCATGGGGCTGACCGAGGCCATCATGCCCTATTACACGGAGTTCGGTCATTACCGCGACTATTTCCGGCTCTACACCCTGACGGGAAATTTTCTCGCCCCCCTCGCCATGCCGGTTGTGATCTTCGCCTCCGCAGATGATCCCGTCGTTCCTGTGGAAGATTACCGTCATCTTTCCGCAAACGGATTTCTTCAAATATCCCTCCAGAAACAAGGCGGGCACTGCGGATTTCTGGACCCCTTCCCCAGGGGGTGCTGGTATGAAAGGCGAATCGGCGAAACATTGGATATCCTGGAGGAAAGATGAGCATTCCGACCGCCGCTCCCGGACTCCTGACACGCCGGGAAGAATTTCTGGCACGGGTTATCGAAAGACTCGGAACGCATCCTTCCGATTTTCAGGAAACCATACAGCAGATCGCCGCCGCTCAAAAAACGGCTTTATTCCGCCGCGCGGCGGGGGTTCTGCTCCCGCTCGTCTTTCGCGAATCATCGCCGGAAAGTCTCTCTGACGAGGGAGAGTTTTATTTTCAGCTGATAAAACGCTCCCCGCATGTCCCGCAACCGGGCGATCTGAGTTTCCCCGGGGGCATGCTCCACCCCCTTGTGGACGGTCTTCTGAGGCTTCTGCTCATCTACGGCCCCTTCCCCATCCTTCGCGGCGCGGCACGCAGATATGCAGCCACTCGAGACCGGGAAGCCTTCCGGATCATCACCCTTTTTCTGACGAACGCCCTGCGCGAATCCTGGGAAGAGATCCGGCTTTCCCCCTGCCACGTCTCGTTTCTCGGTCCTCTCCCGACCTACAGCCTGACCCTTTTCCGGCGGACGATCTTTCCTCTTGCGGGCTTTATTGAAAACCCCGGCTTGCTCCGCCCGAATGGCGAGGTCGAAAAGATCCTGGAAATACCCTTGACCTCCTTTTACCGGGATGAACTTATCGGCTGCTACGCCATCGAAGCCGCCGACCAGGCCGAACCAGGCGAACCGAGATCCCTTCAATTCCCGTGTCTCATCCACCGCGACGCCGCCGGCGGGGAGGAGATCCTCTGGGGGGCGACCTTCAACATCATCATCCGCTTTCTCGAGATAGTGATGGATTACCGCCTGCCGGAATGGAGGGAGGGTCGCGTCATCCGGAGAACACTGCACTCCGACTATCTGGCCGGACGCCTCTCATCTTATGACTCATTCTTTTCTTGACAGAAAATGGCCATAGCGATTAGTATGCGGGCGTTTAAACAGGCACTTCCTCCTTACTCTCGACGAGGGTTCTCCTGATGAATTTTGAGTGCAAGAAGCGATCGCTGGACGACTGGAAAAAGCTGTACCCCGAAAAATTTGCCGGGGAAGAGGCCATTTTCAGTCATATCCGCCGTGGCGATCATATCTTTGTCGCCTCCGGGTGCGGCGAGCCCCAATATCTCGTCGGGGCGATGGTCAATTACGTGGAATCCCACCCCAAGGCATTTTTCGACGCCGAGATCATCCATGTCTACTCCTTCGGCATCGCCCCCTACACCGACCCCAAATTCAAGCACAACTTCCGCCACAACTCCTTCTTCATCGGCAACAACACCCGTGACCCGGTCAACCAGGGCATGGCCGACTACACCCCCATCTCCCTCTCGGATGTGCCGGCGCTGATCAAAAGCGGATCGGTCCGGATCGATGTGGCTCTCATTCAGACCTGCCTTCCCGACGAACACGGTTATATGAGCCTTGGCATCAGCGTGGATATGGTCAAGGCCGCTACGGACAGGGCATCCATGATCATTGCCCAGGTTAACGCCAACATGCCCCGCGTTCACGGCGACGGGTTCATCCACATCAAGGACGTCAATTTCATCATCCGCCAAGACGAACCCCTCCTGGAGCTCCCGGGAGTCGCCCCCGATGAAACGACGCAGCGGATCGGAAACTACGTCGCCCGACTCGTCCAGGATGGCGATACCATCCAGGTCGGATACGGCGGTCTGCCGAATGCGGTCATCGCCAACCTTTACAACAAGAGGCATCTTGGGATTCATACCGAACTTCTCAGTGATGGTCTCATCGACCTGATCAAGGCCGGCGTCATCGACAATTCCCGGAAAAGTCTGGACCCGGGTAAGACCGTCGCCGCTTTTTCCATGGGAAAGACGGAAACTTACGAATTCCTCAACGACAACCCCTCCATCCTCTTTCGGACCATCGATTACACGAACAACCCGCTGAACATCGCCCGGCAGACCAACATGGTGGCCATCAACAGCGCGCTGGAAATCGATCTCACCGGCCAAGCCACCTCGGAGTCGATCGGCGGCACATTCTACAGCGGCATCGGCGGACACCAGGATTTCATGCGGGGCGCCCTGATGGCTGGGGGCGGCAGGACCATCCTGGCGATGAAATCCACCGCCGTCAACAACACCGTTTCCCGGATCGTCCCCTCCCTCAGCGAGTCCGCTGGGATCACGCTGAACCGGGGCGACGTCCGGTACGTGGTAACCGAATACGGCATCGTCTATCTCCACGGGAAAAACGTCCGGGAGAGGGCTATGTCGCTCATCTCGATCGCCCACCCTAAATTCCGCACCTGGCTGATCGAAGAGGCAAAAAAACGGGGAATCATCTTCCGGGATCAGGCCTTTATCCCCGGGAAAAGGGGTGAATATCCTGAAAATCTGGAAACTCACAGGACGACCAAGACCGGTTTGCAGCTCTTCCTCCGCCCCGTCAAGATCAGCGACGAACCGCTCCTGAAGGACTTCTTCTATTCCCTGTCGGACCAGAGCCTGAACCGCCGCTTCCTTTCCCTACGCAGGGACATGCCGCACGAGCGTCTGCAGGATTTCGTGATCATCGACTATACCCGCGAAGTGGTGATCCTGGCCGTCATCGGCGATGCGGACAACGAACTGATCGTCGGAGTGGGACAGTACAGCATCGACGAGGCATCCCATACGGCGGAGGTGGCCTTCGCCATCGGCGACAATTACCAAGATCGAGGCATAGGGCAGGAAATGCTCTCCTATCTGACCTACCTTGCCAGACGAGAAGGGCTTCTGGGCTTTACCGCCGAGGTCAGGATCGATAACAGGCCGATGCTGCACCTCCTCGAGAAGGGCGGCTTCGACCTCCAGAAAAAGAGTGACGCCGGGGTTTACGATCTGAAGATGGCCTTCCGGTGAGTGTAACCCATGACCCAATCGGAATCACAAAGGGTTTGAAACTGATCCCATTTCACACCTCATGCCTCACATTTATGATGACAGAAATGAATCCTGAGGTTTTTCGCGAATATGACGTACGGGGCATCGTGGATAAAGATCTGACCCCGGATTTTGTTTATCGCCTGGGCCGCGCCATCGGGACCTATGCCTTTCGTCAAGGGGTCCGAAAGATGACGCTGGGCAGGGATTGCCGCCTCAGTTCGGAGACCTATCATGAGGCCGTCGGAAGGGGCATCATGACCGCGGGGATCGATATAATCGACGTAGGCCTTTGCGCCACCCCCATGCTCTACTTCTCGATCCGCCATCTCCAAGCGGACGGCGGCGTGATGGTCACGGGAAGCCATAATCCTCCGGACTTTAACGGCTTCAAGATTTGCATCGGTCCCGACACGATATATGGGGAGGAAATCCAGCAACTGCGCAGGATCATCGAAGGTGCGGCCTACATCAGTGCCGGCGCCGGCTGTCTTGATCCGGTGGATATCGCGCGTGCGTATGAGGATTATCTTTTCCAGAACGTGGTCATCCACGAGGGCATGAAGGTCGCCGTCGACGGGGGGAACGGTGTGGGAGGGTTCTTCGCGCTGCCCCTTCTGAAGCGTTTCGGTTGCCGGGTTGCGGACATCTATTGCGATCCCGACGGAAGGTTCCCCCACCATTTTCCCGATCCGACGATCCCGGAAAATCTCCGGGAGCTGATCCGTATCGTCCAAGATGAGAAAGCCGATGTCGGAATCGCCTATGATGGAGACGCGGACCGGATCGGGGTGATCACCGACCGGGGAGTGATCCTCTGGGGCGATGAGCTTCTCCTGCTTTTCTCCCGCTTTATCCTGAAGAGCAATCCCGGCGCCACCATCATCGGCGAGGTGAAATGCTCGCAGAAACTCTACGACGATATCGCGAAGAACGGTGGAAAGGCGATTATGTGGAAGGCGGGCCATTCCCTGATCAAGGGGAAGATGAAGGAGGAGAAGGCCCTCCTCGCGGGAGAGATGAGCGGCCACATTTTCTTTGCCGATCGGTATTTCGGCTATGATGATGCGATCTATGCCACGGTCCGCCTGCTGGAGATCCTCTCCGAATCAGGCAAGCGGCTGAGCGATCTCATGGCCGACGTCCCCAAGACTTTTGCGACCCCCGAGATCCGGGTGGATTGCCCCGATCGGATCAAGTTCCGCGTCGTCGAGGCCGTCCGGGATCACTTCCGAAAAACCCATGACATCATCGCGATCGACGGCGTGCGGATCTCCTTCGAAGACGGATGGGGGCTGCTTCGGGCCTCCAACACCCAGCCCGTCCTGGTGCTTCGTTTCGAAGCGGCCACGGAAGTTCGCCTCGCCTCCATCCGGAAGGAAATTGAAGAGGTCCTCAAGGGCATCCTGAAGTCATTCAACTGATTCCAGCACTTAGGGAAATGTCACCGGATCTCAAGCAAAGCCGGAGGTACGGTGATATTTCTGGTCGGGGCGGCAGGATTTGAACCTGCGACATCCTGCTCCCAAAGCAGGCGCGCTACCGGGCTGCGCTACGCCCCGTTTTCCCTATCTCTTCTCTGAGCCTTTCCTTCAACTTTTCAAAGGCCTGGGCCCGATGGCTGATCCGGTTCTTGACCTCGGGAGAAAGTTCGGCCACGGTCAATCCCAACTCTGGCAGGAAAAAAACAGGATCGTATCCGAACCCTTCCCGACCAATTGGCGCTTCTGCAATCCTTCCTTCCCAGCGTCCCTCAAAGGTTTCATAATGCCCATCGGGCCGGTAGAGAACGAGAGCGCACCGAAAAGCAGCCTCCCTTTCTTCGGGGGGGACTCCCTTCATGTCTTTCAGCAGCTTCCTGATGTTCTTCTCATCATCCTCCCCGTTGCCGGCATACCGCGAGGAATAGATTCCGGGCGCCCCTTTCAGGGCCTTCACCTCCAGACCAGAATCGTCGGCAAGGACGTTCTCTCCCGTCAGTTCCGCGACAGTCCGCGCCTTTTTTAGCGCATTTTCCAGAAAGCTCTCTCCGTCTTCTACGATCTCAGGAATATCAGGGAAATCGTTCAAAGAAAGGAGTCTCATCCCGAGGTCCGCGAGCATGGCCCGGATCTCTTTTATCTTTCCCCTGTTCCGTGAGGCAAATACGATCTTTTTCAGTCCAGACTCCCGAGGATGTTCCGCTGTATTTTTGTCAGCCCGCCGCAAAAAATGTGAGGAGTGAGCACCCCTTCACGGCCCTTTCTGAAAATAGGCCTGCAGCCCCCTTACCAGCGCCTGGGCGACGGCCCGTTGCGTCTCTTCTTCGTTCAGGCTTTTCCGGTCTTCCGGATTGGTCGCAAAGCCGATCTCCACGACCAGCCCGGGAACATTAAGCCCGTCCAGAAGCGGGCTGGGCGCATCGCGCAGCCCGCGCCCCTTGCGGGGAAAAACCTTCTCGAGACTGTATTGGATCTGCTGCGCGAGTCTCACGGATTCGTTGAGGCGCTTGTTTTTTGCCATATCCTTAAGGATAGCGGCGGAGTCGCCGCCACCGGCAACGGTTTGCCTGAAACCAGGGAAATAGACCTCATAGCCGGTGGCCTTTTTCCCGAATCCGGCATTGACATGCAGGCTGATCAGGCAATCCGATTTGACCGTACCGACTGCGTTGATCCTCTCTGCAATAGTCATCTTCCTGTCGGCGTTACGGGTCAACTGGACCTGCAGGTCCGCCGTTTTTCGCGCCTCCTGGCGGATCAATAGGGCAAGGTTCATGGTCAGGTCCTTCTCCCGGAGCTTATCCGACACCACCCCTGTATCCTCGCCTCCATGGGCGGGATCGATCATGACGATATGCCGATTCTGCTGAGCGGCCGCCGCCGTCATGGCAAAGAGGCAACACAGGATGACGGCCACAGGGAGAATCCAAAATTTCCGACGACATCCATTCATGAATTTCATTGATTCCTTTCCAATCAGATCACTCCACGGCAGGTGGTTCTTACAGCAAACGGTCTTTGGCTGTCAATTCTTATCATCGTAAAACCTCGCCTGCCGCTTCCATCTCATGGCCGCCAGAGTCTCTCTACGGAGACGACCTCCCGCACTTTCTTGACCGCCGCAATGACCTTGTTGAACTGATGGAGATCATTCACATTGACGGCGAAATCGCAGATAGCCTCGCCATCCTGTGAGATATTGATCTCCGCATGGGTGATGTTGACATCAACAGAAGTTATGGCGGAGCTGATATCAGCCAGGAGCCCCTTCTTGTCGTTGCCGATGATCCGCATCTGCACCGGATATTCCCTTTTTTCGCGGATCTCCCATTGGACATCGACCAGCCGGTCTGGGTCCATCTCCCGGATATGTGCGCAATTGGCCGTATGAACGGTAATCCCCCTGCCGCGTGAGATATACCCGGTGATCTCGTCCCCGGGTATGGGATCGCAGCACTTCCCGAACCGGACCATGATATCCTCGATCCCCGTCAACGACACGCCGACGGGCGCCATTTCCGCACCCTTTTTCCTGGTCCTGGCGACCGTTGTTTCTTTCTTGGTTTCTTCCTCCGGCAGGAAATGATGGACGACATGCTTCGGAGACACCTTCCCGTAACCGACGCCAGCCATCAGATCGTCCAGGGAATCGATATGATATTCAGCGTAGATCTCGGCCATTTTCGAAGATTTGGCGATCTGTCCGAATTTCAGGTGATGTTTTTTGAACTCCTTTTCCAGGAGATCCCGGCCAAGGGCAAGGCTTCTCTTCCGCTCTTCGGTCTTGACCCAGTACCTGATTTTCGCAATCGCACGAGAGGTGACCACGAATTTCAGCCAGTCCTTGCTGGGATGGTGTCCCGCCTGGGTGATTATCTCTACCGTATCCCCATTCTTCAGCTGATACTTCAGAGGGACGATGCTCCGGTTTACCTTGGCGCCGATACATTGATTGCCGATATCCGTGTGGATACTGTAGGCAAAATCGATGGGCGTTGCCCCTTTCGGAAAGGACCTCACATCCCCGTTGGGCGTAAACACATAAACTTCCTCCGGGAAGAGGGCCACTTTGAGGTTGGACATGAACTCGCGCGGATTCTCGATCTCCTGCTGGGCGTCCAACAGATCTCGGAGCTTCTTGATCTGATCCCCATCATCGCTGGACAAAGCCCTGCCTTCCTTATAGCGCCAGTGGGCGGCGATTCCCCCTTCCGCCCACTCATGCATCGCCCGTGTCCGGATCTGGATCTCGAGACGTTCTCCGTACGGTCCGATCATCGTCGTATGGAGGGACTGGTAATGGTTGGCCTTCGGCATCGCGATGTAATCCTTGAACCTCCCGGGGACCGGTTTCCAGAGGGCGTGGACAATGCTCAGCGCTTCATAGCAGTCCTTCTCCTTGTCCGAGTCCAGAATGATCCGGAAGGCCGTCAGATCATAGACTTCGTCGAAATCTATGTGCTGCTCTTTCATCTTTTGATAGATGCTGTAAAAATGCTTCGCTCTTCCCTCGACCTCTCCCTTGAGCCCGAAACGATCCAGCTCCCGGCTAATGATCCCGTTGACCTCTTGCGTATATTCCTCCCGTTTTTCTTTCTTCTTCACCACCCGCCTGGCGAGATCGTTATAGGCCTCGAAATCGAGATAGCGGAAGGAGAGGTCCTCTAATTCCATCTTCATCCAGTTGATTCCCAGACGATTGGCCAGGGGGGCGTACAGTTCCAGGGACTCCTTGGAGATGTAGATCTGCCTCTCCGGCGACTGGAACTCGAGGGTCCTCATGTTGTGGATGCGATCCGCCAGACGCACGAGGAGGATGCGGATGTCGGAGGACATGGCTAAGATCATCTTCCGGAAATTTTCCGCCTGTCTTTCCTCCTGATTGCCGAGGGTGATCTTGCTGATCTTTGTCAGCCCGTCGACGAGAAACGCCACATCCTTTCCGAAGGCATCCTCGATCTGCTCCAGCGTGGCTAGGGTATTCTCCACCGTGTCGTGGAGGAGGCCGGTCACGAGCGTCGCCGCATCGAGTTTCATTTGGGCCAGGATTCCGCAGACCTCCATGGGATGGGTCAGATAGGGTTCGCCGGAGAGACGGATCTGCTCCTGATGAACGGAGGCGGAAAAGATGTATGCTTTTTCGATCATCTCCAGTTCGGAGGGTAAGAGATATGACTGGACCTTATCCAGGATGTCGTTGATGCGGAGCATGGGGGCTACAGTCCTTCAAGGTGTAAGGAGTAAGGAGTAAAGAGCAAGGAGGGTTTCACGCTTTACACCTCACTCTTCACACCTCACATTTTTCGCTGATGCGCTCCATAAGAAACGCCTCGACTTCGGAAACCGTAAGGGTCTTGACCTCTCCGGATCGCCGGTATCTGATTTCCACCTTCCCTTCGGACAGTTTCTTGGGACCGATCGTCACCCGGAAGGGGATGCCGATGAGGTCGGCATCCTTGAATTTGACGCCCGCCCGTTCGTCGCGGTCATCAAGAAGGACGTCCACCCCTTTTTCCACTAAGGAGAGGTAGATTTTTTCCGCCGTCTCCAACAGCGGTTTCTCATTCACATTCACCGGGGTGATGATGACCGGATAGGGGGCGAGCGGCAGAGGCCAGACGATCCCGTCGGCGTCATGGTTCTGTTCGATGGCGGCGGCGACTGTTCGGCCGATGCCGATGCCGTAACAACCCATCACCATGGTCTGCTCCCGGCCGTTCCGATCGAGATAGAGAGCCTTCATGGCTTTGCTGTATTTTGTTCCCAGTTTGAATACATGCCCGACCTCGATCCCGCGGGCGAAGCTGATCTTCCCCCCACAGCGGGGACAGGGATCGCTCCGGCGGATCACGCACAGATCGGCATAATTTTCAACCTTAAAATCCCTTCCCGGATTTACATGGCTAAGATGATAATCCTCCCGATTTGCTCCCATGACGACGGCGCTCGCTCCCATGAGCGAATAATCGGCGATGATCCTGGCCTTGATGCCGATTGCGCCTGCAAAACCTCGGGGGGAACGGGTCACCTTGAAAATCATGTCATCCGAGGCGAGTTCCAGGGCATCACAACCCAGATAGTTCCGGACCTTAACCTCGTTTACCTCGCGATCCCCGCAGATCAGTACGGCCACGGGCTCTCCGTCCGCAGCGAAGATCAGGGTCTTGACAACCTCTTCCGGTCGGACATGGAGGTAACCGCAGACCTCTTCAATCGTCTGCACCCCCGGGGTGTGCACCTCCTCAAGGAGAAGAGCCGATCCCGCCGGCAATTCCGCCTCGGGTTTCGCGAGCTCGGCCTTCTCCATATTGGCCGCGTACTGACAGGCGTTGCAGAAGTAGATCACGTCCTCTCCTGAATCGGCCATCACCATGAATTCGTGGGAATAACTCCCGCCGATGCTCCCCGAATCCGCCTCCACCGGCCGAAAGTTCAGACCGCAGCGCGTAAAAATCCGGTTGTAGGCGTCGAACATCTTCCGGTAACTGACCTCGGCGCCCGCCTCATCCGGATCGAAACTGTAGGCGTCCTTCATCCCGAATTCCCGGCAGCGCATCACCCCGAACCGGGGCCGGATCTCATCGCGAAACTTCGTCTGGATCTGGTAGAGATTTCTCGGGAGCTGCCGGTACGTTTTGATCTCGTTGCGGACCAGATCGGTGATCACCTCCTCGTGCGTCGGCCCGAGACAGTATTCACGGTCATGGCGATCGCGGAGGCGGAGCAGCTCCTTGCCGTAATGGATCCACCGGCCCGATTCCTGCCAGAGCTCGGCGGGCTGAACCATAGGCAGGAATACCTCCTGGGCCCCTGCCCGGTTCATCTCTTCCCGGACAATCTGCTCGACCTTGCGGATCACCCGGTAACCCAGGGGAAGATAGGAATAGATTCCGCTGGTCAGTTTTCTCATCATCCCTGCCCGGATCATCAGCTGATGACTGACAAGTTCCGCATCGGAAGGGACCTCCCTTCCCGTGGGCAGGAACAGCTCCGAATAACGCATGCAACCTCCTTTATGCCGTTTAGGGACAGCGCCCCTATTTTTTAGAGAAAAATAGGGGCGCTGTCCCCTTATTCCCGACCGGATTCCGCCTCCATTGTCCGAATCTCTTCCATCAGCACCTGGACAAATTCCTCCTCGCGGATCTTCCGGACGACCTTGCCCTTCTTAAAGAGGATCCCCGACCCCTTTCCCCCGGCAATACCGA
>Ga0180007_10006925_pt1 | contig 10899 bp, 3 predicted proteins | sample MM_PC_MetaG_FD_121122 | JGI IMG/M metagenome (GOLD analysis project Ga0180007, IMG submission 121122) | Groundwater microbial communities from the Aspo Hard Rock Laboratory (HRL) deep subsurface site, Sweden - MM_PC_MetaG | ecosystem: Environmental > Aquatic > Deep subsurface > Groundwater...
AAAGGACATATTATGAATCTTGAGAAGATTAGAAGCATTTTGCCTAATCGCGTCAGGAGTTTTCGCAATTCCAAGAATCTCACCCAAGAGCAGCTTGCCGAGAGAGTAGATATTCACCCGACATATATCAGTCGAATAGAAAGCGGCAAAAAACTCCCTACCTTGGTCATAATTTGCAAGCTTGCTGATGCTTTAGGAATAAATGCTTATGAGCTTCTGATAGATGAGGCAAAGGCAGCATCCTCTCAATATAAGATAAAGAAAATAATCAACATGATAAATGAAGCAAAACCTGCAGATGTAGATACCTATATGGGTTTGCTTAATGTATTGCGCAAAAATCGAAAGAAGTAGAAAATTTTTATTTTGTTTGGCTGTTTTGGTCATGACTGTGTCAGGCTGTGCCAAGGCCTTTGATAAGACAGACATAGTAAAGATAGTAGATTTTGAGCTTTCTCCAGATGAAGAAAAAATTGCCTTTGCTGCTGTGACGCCAGTAGGAAATACTGACATCTGGGTAGTAGATATAAACGGGACCAACCTAAAAAAGCTTACCTTTAAAGATCGCTCACCCACGAATCACCTTGCAGGATTTTTCAAGAAGAGGAAATGGAGGGGATTTTATGAGGTAGATATGTGTAGTCCTGCGTGGACAAAAGATGGGGATGTTTTGTTTTGTCAGAAATTAACCAAGTATGATATGCATGGGGCGCGCACTGTAAATAAGAGATATTGGACAATTAAGACGGATGGAAGTGATAAAAAATCAAAAACAGCTGAGGACAAAATTGTTATAAAAAGGCCTTTTGGGCCAGTTAATAGATATAAAACCTCCGAACAATCCGATAAACATAAAAAGAAAATCCTACTCAAAGACGATACCCTCTGGGTTTTAAGTTTTGGAGAGAGCACATCTAAAAAATTGATGCAATAATTTAATAGCTGTCATTGCGAGGAGACCGAAGGGATTCCTCGCCTGTCATTGCGAGCGAAGCCCCGCCCTTTGTTTGCAAAGGGCGGGACGAAGCGAAGCAATCTCAAAAAAAGAGATTGCTTCGGTCGCTTCGTCCCCTCGCAATGACAGGGAAAGCGGATTTTCCATGAAGATCATATTTTACTTTATATTGATCTGTGGGTTAGCTTCTCTTTTACTTACTTCTATAGCTATAGCAGATGAAGATGAACCATTTGTTGTTACTCTTGATAGCACTAAGGGTGCAAAAATAAACATATCTCCTTATGAAACTACTTCAGATAATGTTAGAGAAAAGCCTATATTATTAGTTCATGGTTTTACTTCGAGCGGTGAAGTGTGGCGCAATAAAAATAAAGATTACATAAAGGAATTTACACAAAACGGCTACGACGTAATCGTCATTGACATGCGTGGAAACAAAGTCGATACTGATGGCGACCATGTAGTTGATGCACCCGTTGTTGGAAATTCATGGGGCTATACCGTCAGAGATCTTGGTGATGATGTCGGAATCGCACTTCAACATGGCATAGATTACTTAAATCAAAACCTCCCTGATCGTAATTACACAAAAGCAGATGTGGTAACTCATTCAACAGGCGCGCTTGCTGTAACAGCCTATTCTAGATCATCAGGTCTTATTAGCTATAAAAATAACATAGATACCATAATAGAACTCGCGCCGCCTAATAATGGATCTGTAAAAGGAATAGCAAATATAAAAGAGATAGTTCAAGTCCTTTTTTTACCTCCCGTTCAGGGAATAGTTGCCTATGAATATTGTTTGGAATTATCGAGCGACAAGATCTGGATACCTGGCAGTAGGATGGAATCTGAGAAGCTGAGAAAAGAACTTATACCAGAGAGTCTTTTCCTTCAGAGCATAAAAGGGCTTGGCCCAGCCGCATCCATAGAGACATTTATCGCAATCGGCGACGAAGATTGGGTAGTCGGTGACTGGAGCCCTGTCATAGAGGAAAGGGATGATATTGGCTACGAATATTTTATAGGCCTGGACCACTTTAATTTCTGCAATAGCGAACTTGTGCTTCAGGCCTTACTTGATAAATTAGAAAAAGGTACAGAAAGCAGATTTTTTGATCGCTATGAACCTTACAGAAGCAAAAATGCAATTGCGTTTTTGATAGCGCCAGGCACAGGCATAGATCATCCTGACGACACCTTTGACGTCGTCAGTTTTGCAAAAGGCATAAATGTAAGTCCAGAAAAACTTTTTGAGATGTACATGAGGATAGCCGGCAGAAAGGGTAAGCAAGCGCTGCTCAATTATTGGGACGCGCTCCATTATTTTAAAAAGGCCCAGGAGGAGATCGATAGTGGTATGCTTGAGGAGACAGTTATCACTAATTGGAACGAGCTTTTATCTGAAAAGAATCAGATCCTCCATGAATATTTTTCAGAGGCATCTAAGGAGTATTTAGAATGCCCTGATATCGCGATTCTGGCCAATGGTTTTTACAACGAACTCGCAAAACTCGTTATAGAAAAACTCGAAGAGCCTGTTCGCATAGTAGATCATACATTTAGCCCGGCTATATTAAACGACCAGAAACTTTTGATTATACCCTCTGGCGGCCTCTCAGGCCTGTCAAATTCAGACATATTTAAGAAAAAGCTCTCAGAGTTTGTTGAGAATGGAGGCACACTAATTTGCTTTACGCAGCAATACGGCTATGATTTTACCGCGCTTCCAACAGGCAAACTCAAGGCTTACGGCTGGCAGGAGGACGCATTATGCTATACCGAGGCAGCCTATATCAAGAATTTCCATCAGATTTTATCGTCGCAAAACAAACTTTACCCTGACCTGAAACTCGACGGATATTTTACTGCCTGGCCTGATAACACAAAAGTCCTTCTAAGGCGCTCAAAGAATCTCATGCCTGCAATGCTTATGTATGAATTTGGAGAAGGCATGGTCATAGTCTGCTCACTTTATACAGACTGGGGGCATATCAATGGCCAGGCGAGCGCTTCGGAAATCGATCTAACAAGGGATCTTATTAGATGGTCAAAACAAAGCCAGGCCTTGCCAGAGACTCAGACTGGCAGTGATATTAGAGAAGAGATTGAGATAAATAGAGAGTTCAGCGCGATAGAATTTGTCCTGAGATCCCCAAACGGAGATATCTTAGAAAAAAAGGCCAGGGCTGACCCGATATACGAATTAGGCCTTACCTTAAATAAACCTGGCATCTACTGTGTTGATTACATGCTTTACAATTCTGACAATGAAATAATCCAGCCTCAAACCGAAGGTTTTTATTTTTGTTTTTCCCAACCCCCTGCAGGCTCTATAAAAAACCCTGATTTCACATTCAACATCACTACAGACAGCGAGAATTATATCCAGGACGCTGAGGCCGCATTTACCCTGCATTTTAAAAATAATACCAGCCGCGATGAATGGGTAAAATGTAAAGCCAGATTCTCACTTCATGATATAGAATTCACAGAGTCAATAAAAGTCCCGGCCAATACGCTTGTATCTTTTGAGAAGAAGATAATCGCAAAACTCACTGACCGCCTCACAGCAAATTTCTATTCATCTGGAAATGAATTCCTCAACCGGGCAGAAAGGGGCATAAATGTTTACATAGCGAGCGTAGACGCAGCTATAAATACCGACAGAAAACAATATACCCCAGGCCAAAAAGTTTCCATACAGTATAACATAAAAAATAATTCAAAAACAGGTGTTGGGCTTTCGCTCGCCATGAATATTATCGATCCAAAAAATAACGAGGTCCACTACGATACAAAGACGATTAGATTGAGCGAGGGAGAGATCGATTCATGGAAGCAGGATTTTAAGATACCTGAAGATACGCCCAGAGGAATATATAAAATAAAACTGAGCGCGTTTTCAAATTCTAGACTTGTTGGTTCAAAAACCGTGGAGATCGACATACCAAGCCCATTGCTCTATATAGAAGATAAACTGCCCAGCTCCTTCTTTGAATTGTTAAAGATCGAGATGGAAAAGCTTATATGCGCCCCGAGTGAATCTATTCTGGCAAAGATAATAATCAATGATAGCGTAGATTCTGCGGAGCTGGACATAAGGGTATTACCAAGTGCAGAAAAAGGGGATTTGTGGGGGATAATAAGGGATCATGAGGCCAGCCCAGTGCAGGGCGCTAACATCAACAGCGTCTATACGAACGAGCAAGGTCGATATTTGTTAAAGGGCCTTGATAGAGGCGAGGGTACGATAGATATTCGAGCGCCTGGATTCGACGAGCTCGTAAAAAAGATAAACATTTTAGCAGGAGACAATAACTTAGATATCGCCCTGAGTCCTTCGAAATACGGCAATCTTTCTGGGAGAGTTACAGATTCAATAGGTTCAGAGGTGACGCTTGAACCAGTTAGCGCAGCAAGTTCGGATGTATCTGTCAGGTATGCAGTTGTGTCAGGTGAGGGTAAGTTTGAGTTCAGGCATGTTCCGATCGGCGTATATCAATTAAAAGTACAGCCAGAGAATATTACAGAAGAGATACAAATTGAAGAGGGGGACAATACAGAATTGTCATTGCGAGCGAAGCGAAGCAATCTCGAAGAAGAAGAGATTGCTTCGGCCCCGATAAATCAGGGCCTCGCAATGACAAGCGAAACTGAACCCAACAACGACTTCACTACAGCTAATGAAGCAGGATCGAACTCAACTATCCGTGGAAAGATCTATGATTTTGGCGACGAGGATTATTTTAAGTTTTCAGTAGAAAGCGTCTCGATATTGACTGTCTCGGTTAAAAACGTTCCAAAGGACCTTACCCCTAATATCAGGATTTATGATTCACAAAAGAGATGGGTTGGCTCTACTGCAGCCTTCCGAGGAGAGGAGATAGAGTACACCTTAGAGATCTCTGAGGCAGGAACATACTATTTGCATCTAAAGGATAGATACAACGCCTGCTCATCACATAAAGAATACAGGATTGAGATCGATGCTGTCTCAGGCGCTGATCAATATGAGCCAAATCCTGATTTTGCGGCCGCAAAAGAGATCGACATAAGAAAAGAGATCTTTGGCACGATCTTTCCAAACGCTGACCAGGATTATTTTAAATTTAATATAGAAGAGAAGGGCATCTTTTATATCCAGATGCAAAAAGTGCCTGAAGGCCTCAGGCCATCTTTAAAGATATACGATTCCACAGCTAAAGTAATTGCCCAAAAAGGCGGCTCTGAAGGAGAAAAGATATGGCTTGAAGTAGAATTGTCCGAGCCTGGCCAATATTATCTTCTGATAAAGGACTGGTATTCAAACTTTTCTTCTCCCGATGAGTATTCTTTCAAGACGTATTTTATAAAGACGCTCGATGAATACGAGCCAAGCAATAGCAAAGACCAGGCCCAGCTTCTTGATTTTGGCAAGAACTATTTTGCCACGATCTCTACCAAGAAGGACTCTGATTTTTATAAATTATCTATCCCGGATGCTGGAAAGATAATTGTTTCCCTGAAAGACGTGCCTTCTAACATAAGGCCTTACATAAAACTTTACAAGTCCACCCGCCAGTCGTGGATTAATTCAGCTGCAGGGTCTGCAGGCGAGGATTTGACAATGGAATTTGAGGTAAATGACCCTTCGAATTATTTTATCCAGATTCAAGATAGATACAATAGCCAGAGTTCTCATTTGAGATACAGGCTCTTTGTCATGTATATTCCCGACGATGAATATGCATTAGAACTCCCTGCGATTTTTAAGAAGACCTTAGAGATTTCTAATGTAATAGATAAAAAGGAAATTGAGCTTGAGATCCCAGGCATTGACGAACTCGGGAAATATTACTTGCAGGCTGTTTTAAAGTCTCCTCTGCCAGAGAAGAACTCGCAGGCTGTAGAGAGGTTTTATGTGGGAGACCTGGAGCCAATAGCCTCTCCGGAGATAAAAGTCTCGTGCCTGAAGGATGAGAATACAACGTTCGATGCAGGCGGCCATGCGCGTTTTAGATTCAAGGCTATAAATGAAGGCAATGCCGGCGGGCCGTGCCAGTTCGATTTTAAATTCATGGATCTATTCAGTCAGAGCGCATCCGCGTTTTTAGAACCTGGCAATGAAAAGGAGTTAGAGTTTGAATTTCTGCTGCCTGTAGATTTAGAAGAAGGCCTGTATAAAGCAGAATATACGTATAGTGGTGAAAAGCAATCTGTAAATTTTAAAATACTCGGGGTGAAAATCGATGCTGCGCCTGAGCTTAAAGGCAATGTTTTTAAACTTAATATCGAGAATAAGGGCTCGATGAAGAAGATAGATCTTTTTGCAGAAATAAGGTGCGGCAGTTACGAGGAGAAAAAAGAGTTTTCATTGGTAAATACAAAAGATCTGATTTTTAATGTGCCTCAAGTGAGCGGCCAGGATAAGATTTATTATGGGATATATTTTTCATCAGGTAAGGCGCTCTATCTGGATTCATATTTACTTAGCAGCCAGGAAGAAGAGCTCTGTCCAATTAAAATAATCAAGGCAGCCTGCGACAGGGAAGGAGATACAATAAAACTCGAGTGGAAGATTGATGCGCAAGATCAGATTTCCGTTGAATTGGCACTTGACTTAGCAGGGCCTGATGGGCAACTTCGTAAGTTACCCATGGGTAACTTACGAAGTTGCCCACTGGACAAAGGCATAAATGTTTTAGATCGAGAGATTCAGCCAGAGCTGACATCCTCAGGGCTATATACTGTCTTGTACGGGTTTATTCAAAACGACACAACGATAGCTCAAGGTTCATTATTCTTTGATGTTGGCAATGAGGTCAAAATAGATGTAAGGTCAGGTAAAAGAGAATATATGGAAGGAGAGGAGATAAAAATAACAGTGTCAATATTTGCAAGTTTTTCTTTAGACGGGGATTTGAATGTTTTCCTGGATAATAAAATTATTGAGACTAAGCCCGTGCAAGTGGATGGATTTGAAGAATTTGATTTTAGTATAAATGATATTAAGCCTGGCAAGTACAAGGCGTGCGCTGTTATCTCTTATGACGACACAGAAGATGCTTCGAGCAAAGAAGATTTTCGCGTTAAAAAGAAGCCTAAGCCAAATAATTCACCAGTGTTATTTACAATAGGAGAAAAGCAGGTCACCGCAGGAGAGCTTTTGGGATTTTCTGTGGATGGAATGGATATAGACGGAGATAAGATTACTTATTCTGCAGGCAGCCTGCCAGATGGAGCTATCTTTGACGCAAAAAAGTTTTCATGGATGCCCAGCTCCAGGCAGGCCGGTGAACATTTTGTAACGTTTAGCGCAAGTGATGGAATGGATGCTGCATTGGAAAGGATAAAGATAATCGTAAAGGCTCTGCCTGTAGGGCCTCAAGCAAAGGCGCTTGCAGCACCAGTAAAAGGCATGGCGCCGCTTGAAGTAAATTTTGCTACAGATAGCGTTGATATGGATGGCCAGATCGTCAGATATGAATGGGACTTTGATGGTAAAGGTGTGTATGATTTTGACTCTCTTGAATCAGGCAAGTGCACGTTTATTTATACAGGCGAGGGAAGTTTTAGTGCGACGCTGCGAGTGACAGATAATGAAGGCTTTACAGATACCCATAGTGTTACTATAGATGTAAAGAAGAATCCATCTGCGCCAACTGTTGATTTGGAGGCCATGCCTTTAAGAGGCACTGCGCCATGCAAGATCTATTTTCAGGGCAGCGCGTTTTCGCCAGCCGAGGTATGTAGGTATGAATGGGATTTTAACGGCGATGGCGTATATGACGCAAATTCTACAGAGTCAGCTAATATGCTCAAGACCTATGGCGTGCCTGGAGTTTACGATGCAGAGTTCAGGGTGACAAGTTCTAAGGGATTGAGTCATTCCACAAGCGTCAAAATTGAGGTGTTGGATCCATTCGTGTTAAGCGCTGAACCAGTAATTTCAGATCAAAATGGCAATGTTCCTGTTCAAGTGGATTTCGATGCAGATGTAGATGCGGATAATGAAATTCAAAAGTACCAATGGGATTTTGAGGGCGATGGCGATTTTGATTTTACATCTACAGATACAGCGGCAGTTAGCCATACGTATTATAAGCCCGGCGTGTATTCACCTGTTTTGCGGGTTACTGATGGAAAAAATATTGCCGCAGAATGTAAGTCAGAGCTTCGATTTAGTGTATCTGACGCGCAAAATATTAAGAAAGGCAAATTGGTCGTTAAGCCCAAAAAAGGCAAGGCGCCTTTTACAGCAGGATTTTCTTTTGATTCAAATTTCGCGCATGGAGATGCCAGTTACTTTTGGGACTTTAACGGCGATGGTCTCTGTGACATTGTGACATCTTTGGCTGAGGCAGAACATACATATTATGACGCTGGTGTTTATGTAGCAGAAGTCAATGTTAAGACTGCGGATGATTTTATTAGATCATGCCGGGAAGCAGTTTATGTGACTAATGGGAAGCGTAGCAGCCGAAACTTAGCAATGCCAAATAATTCAGAGTTAAAAACGGCCAAGAATGTATTGAAAAATAGGCGGGACAAGATTGAGCTTTCAGATAAAACATCTCTATTGCTTCCAGCAGGAGTTTTGTATGAAGATGATGTGGTTGATATTGAGAAATTGGAGGAGTATGAGGTTACCAATGAGATTATTTTTGAGACAGAGGAAAGGATATCCTCCGCAGGTGAGTATAGAGAATATAAATTTGGGAATCACAAAAAGGGTTTTACTGAAGAAATGACTATATCAATACCTTATGCTGATGAAGACGGAGATGGGATCGTTGATGGAAAGAATATTAATGAGCTGACACTGGATGCGTATTGGTTTAACGAGGATAGCGGCGAGTGGGAGATGCTTTCAGATGGACTGGTATTTCCCGATGAAAATTTAGTCATGGTAAAGACGAATCACTTTAGTCTATTCGGGATAGCAGGCGCGGAAGCAGGGGGCGATGATTCTCCTGCTGAGAACCCTGGGGGTAATGGGGATGACGCAGGAGGCGGCAATGGCAGCAGCGGCGGAGGTGGTTGTTTCATTGCAAGCGCGGCATTCGGAACACCTTTGACAGAAGAGGTAAAAGTGTTATGTGAATTTAGGGACAAGCATTTATTGAAATCAAAGATAGGCAAGTCTTTCGTTAATCTTTATTATAGCGTTAGCCCGCCCATTGCAGAATTCATCAAAAGTAAACCCATGCTCAAGGCCTTTGTACGTTACCATCTTAAATTCCTTGTAAAACTCACCAAAGTTGTATTATAATTAAGCTACCTCCGCAACCCCGGAGGTTGCCTTCGGCAACCTCCTGGGTTGCGGAGGTCTAAGTCCATGGATGAGTTGAGAGTCAAGATAGAAGACGCTGGCAAACGCTTCGATAATGTGACGACGAAGAAGGTGTGTGCCTTGAAGCCGGAGATGGAGATCTCGCGTTCACTGGTGCAGGGGATGATAGCGAAGGGTGAGGTTTTGTTGAATGGAGATCGTGTAAAATCAGGGCACAAGGTAAAGACAGATGATGTGATAGAGATAGACATGGAGAAACTTGAGAAAGAGACTCTTGCTGACCATGATAGGAAAATCCCCAAGGCAGAAAAAGTCCAGCTTGAGATAGTTTATGAGGATGATGATATGTTGGCAGTGAATAAGCCGGCAGGTATGGTAGTGCATCCTGCATGCGGGAATTATTCTGGTACACTGGTAAATGCGCTTTTAAACTATGCTGGATTTTTGACAAAGTTTAATAAACCTAAAGAAGATACCTCTGACCAGATGCGTATTTTAAGGCCTGGCATAGTGCATCGCCTGGACAAAGACACCTCAGGCATAATGTTGATAGCAAAGACTGGCGTGGCGCACAGGAAGCTTTCAAATCAATTAAAGAACAGGACTATTGCTAAGACTTACATAGCGGTAGTAAAAGGGATCGTAGGCCTGGATGAGGACATGATCAAGGCGCCTATTGGGCATGATAAAAAAGACAGGCGCAGAATGGCCATAGACGAGGAAAAAGGAAAAGACTCAATCACGTTTTACCGTGTACTTAAGAGAGACAAAGACAGGAATTTTACAGTTCTTGAAGTAAGGCCAAAGACTGGCCGCACGCATCAGATCCGCATCCACCTCTTGCATGTTGGCCACCCGGTATTAGGGGACAAGCTTTACAATGGGCCAGAAGTCAAGGGCCTATCCAGACAGGCCCTCCACGCAAAATCCATTACTTTTGTTCACCCCACTAAGGGCACTTCCATGGAACTTTCCGCAGAACCTCCAGCAGACCTAAAACCATTTCTCACTTAGAAAAGTAGACAATTCCGTCACTGACTGTTTTGTCTACTTTAGGGTTACTTGGAGTTACTTGGAGTATAATGGAGTTCTCTAGACTTTTTCTAGTAATTGTGGGGATAAGTTTGGGAGCCACAAGATGTTGAAAACGCTTACACTTATAGTGGTGTAGGAAAAAATTATCCACAATATGTTGACAATGAGGAATTCCATGGTATACTTTGAATTGGTTAAAATCGTTTAAAAGGAGGTAAATTTGAAAAAACGAGGACTGCCTTGACTATAACATATATGTATGGTATACTTAAAGTAGATAAAGGTAAACCATTCGAAAGAGTGGGGCACAAAGCTTTAGAGCCTAAAAGTCCGAGTGACTTATGGTTGTCAGCTGCCAAAAGGATCTAAATTTTTGAAGCTCATTCTTGAATGGAGAATGAGCTTTTTTATTTGTCTTGATTGTGCCCTAAAAGGGCACAAGCGTTCCTGAAAGAGGAACAAGAAGGGGTGAGAGAGATGATTGAGAAGATAATAACCTCGAAGACACGAGTAAAGCTTCTCGAGCTATTTCTCACTAATATAGATGCTAGATATTATCTAAGGGAGCTAGAAAGGAAGCTAGATGAGTCACTAAGTCCGCTAAGGAGGCAATTATTAAAATTAGAGAAGA
>Ga0180007_10006926_pt1 | contig 10898 bp, 9 predicted proteins | sample MM_PC_MetaG_FD_121122 | JGI IMG/M metagenome (GOLD analysis project Ga0180007, IMG submission 121122) | Groundwater microbial communities from the Aspo Hard Rock Laboratory (HRL) deep subsurface site, Sweden - MM_PC_MetaG | ecosystem: Environmental > Aquatic > Deep subsurface > Groundwater...
ACTCGTCTCTCGTAAGCGAAGCGGACTCGTAACTCGTCTCTCGTAAGCGAAGCGGACTCGTAACTAAAGGAGAAAAAATGAGCGCGCGAAACTTCATGGCCACGCACAACCAGATCGCGGTGAGCGCCAACAGCAGGGAGACGGCGATCAATACCGTACAGACGATGGACACGACCCTGCTGGCGGCGTTGACGGACACGATCAACCTCGAGCGCCGGCGCGAGACCAACGAGGGCGAGGCGACCGGATATGAGGAGCCTGATCTGGTCTATGATCTCGGCAACAAGGCGATGGGGCCGTTGAATTTCCCGAAGGCCCAGCCCCAGCATTTCGCGTTCATCCTGGCCTATGCCCTGGGGTCATGCCACAGCTCGGTCATCGGGTCGGCATACGAGCACGAGATGCTGCCGATCGCCGGGGACCTGGACACGGCCCGGTCGAACCCTTCTTTCACGGCGGCCCAGAGATTCGGTAAGACCGTGCTCAAGAGGCGCTTTGCGAGCCTGTTCATCAACTCGTTTTCCGCCACGTTCCCCAAGGATGACTGGGTCAAGATTGCAGCGGACCTGAAGGGCACCGGCCTGGTGGCGGACAACCTGACCAACGAATCCGTCACGGCCAACGACAACGTCACCTCTCTGACCCTTTCCGCCAACGCGGTGGAGGGGTCCACGGCGGCCGAGAGGCTGGCCAACGTGCAGCGGATCCGGGCGTATTACAACAGCGCCTGGAGGGACGTGACTTACTCCGCGGTGTCGTCGGCCACGCCGGCGGTGATCACCATCACCTCCGTGGGAGGGGCCGGGGCGAGCATCACCTACGAGGTCGACTATATCGCGACGGAAGCGGGCTGGATGAGTTTCCCTGCCCGGGTGACCGAGACGCCGCTGCGAGTCGCCGAGATGACGCTCAAGCTGGGGGGCGCCTATATCGACTATATCACCAACGGCTCGATGGAGGCGGACAGCAACTGGGCCGACGTGGGCACGCCGGCCACCAACGAGCAATCGGCCACGCAGTTTCACGGCGGGTCGTATTCGCGGAAATTCACGCCGGACGCGGCCAACGAGGGCATCCAGGGCGATGTGTTCACGACCGTGACCGGCAGCAACTACCTGGTGTCTCTCTGGGTCTATCCGGACGACGGCACCACGGTGAGCGTGACGGTCCGGAACGGCGCCGGCAGCGCCGACATCTTCGACCAGAGCTTCACGGGACTCACCCAGGACGCCTGGAACAAGATCGTTTTCAGTTACACGGATACGGCGGGCGGGGCCGCGGCCTACATCAAGATCGACAGCGGGACCTCGGTCTCCGGGGACTGGTACGTGGACGACGTGAGCGTCTGCAGTTTCCAGGGCGGCCGGGAGATGACCGCCGAAATCAAGGAACTGGAGTGGTCTTTCAGCAACGGGATCGATCCGGAGTTCGTGCCCGGCGCCGGGAGCGCGTATGCCTCGCGGGCGCTCCGGGACGGCAGGTCGCAGACCATCCGGCTGGACCGGGAGTTTCGCGAGTACATCCTGCAGCAGCATATCGACGACAACGACGAGCTGGGGCTCTATATCCTGGCCAAGGGCGCCCTCGCGGACAGCCCGCATTATTACCAGGTGGAGCTGATATTTCCGGCGGTCGGCATCATCGATGCGCCGATCAGCGTGGACGGGAAACGCCTGGCCGAGGCCGGGGACCTGCGGGTGCTGGAGGATTCCACCTTCGGGAGCGTGATCGCGCGGGTGAAGAATTTGCAGTCGAGTTATGCGGCGTAAGAAGTGACGGGGAAGAAGTGACGATAAAGAAGTGACGAGTGACGAGTGACAAGTGACAAGTAAAAAACCAAAGAAAACTCGTAACTCGTCACTCGTGAGCGAAGCGGACTCGTCACTAAAGAAGCGAACTCGTAACTGGAGGAGAAAATGCCAAGACGATTGAGCGACGAGCTGAATGAGCTGAAAATATACGACAGCCTCTCCGGAAGCGAGATCGTGCTGTATTACCGGACACCGACGACCCAGGAAACCGTGAGATACAACAACGAGCTGGTCACCAGAAAGCGGAACAAGCTGGTGACGCGCTTCGGCGAGACCCGGCAGAAATACGGCGCCGCGATTCTGGAAGGCTTCAGGGAGGGGGATTTCGAGAAAAAGGCGGACGGAGAATACGTGCCCATCGCGAGCGACCCGGAATCGGAGCACTTCGACCCGAACTGGAAAGAATTGGTGCAATCCAAGGCGCCGGACCTGGTCGGACTGCTCGGAAGATGCGTCTTCGAATCGGCGGCCGAGGATGAACACGAACGAGAGGAAAGCGAGGAAAGCGAGGACGCCGAACAGGACTGACCGAGGATCTCCGGGCCATCGCCTCGGGGATCTGCGACGACGCGACAGAAGCCAAATGCAGGAATGAATTCGGGGACAAACTGGCATGGGCCTGCGAAAACTGCAAAGACAAACGGATGGAAGATTTGAGCCATTACACTATCAAGCTTTTTAGGGTCCGGATGCTGCGGATGGCCGGGTACCCGTTCGAGGCGAACGACCTCGCTCCGGAGGAGTGGGAGGATTTGGGGAGGCTGGAACAATGCCTGCAAATACCGGCAGTATAAGCCTGGAACTGGTCGTGGACGACAAGGGCCAGTATCAGATCAAACGGTTCACCCAGGGCGCGACCCGGGACCTGACAAAATTCAGCGGCACGATCCGGCAAAAGGTGGGAGGAGCCGTGAGTTTCGTGCTGAGAGGACTCACGAGCTGGAAAACCATGCTGGGGGGGATGGCCGGGATGGCCGGACTCGGCTTGCTGGCCAAAAGCTCGATCGAGGTCGCTTCCGGGTTTGAAAAGATGAGGATGAGCCTGGATACCCTGACGCAGGGCCAGGGGGCGCAGACCCTCGATGAGTTGAACCGATGGGCCTTGACCATGCCCGTCAACACGGAAAAGGCGATTCAGGCGTTTACGATGATGCGGGCGATGGGTTTGAATCCGACCATCGCGCAGATGACGACGCTGGTGGACACCATGAGCGCCCTGGGGGGGAGCGCGGATACCCTGGAGGGCATCGCCCGGGCCCTGGGCCAGATGGCCACGAAAGGCAAAGTAAGCGCCGAGGAGCTGATGCAGCTCGCGGAACGGGGCGTCCCGGTGTTTGATATTCTGCGCGAGCGGTTCGGCGAGGTGGAGACATCCAGCCTGGACGCAGGGGAAGCGATCGGCGCCATCTTCCAGGGCCTCGAGCAGCGGTTCGGAGGGCAGTCCGAGAAAATGCAGAGCGCCTGGGCAGGGATGGTGGAAAGCCTGAAATCGTACTGGACGGAATTTCGGCGGCTGGTTATGGAGTCGGGACCGTTCGATAAACTTAAGGAAATGCTCGGACAGGTGGTCGGCTGGGTCACGGAGGCGTTTCAGACGGGAAAGCTCGAGGAATGGGCCGAAGCCATCGGAGAATGGATCCTGAAACAGATCGATGCGGCGCAAACCGCGATCAAGGGGTTAATCGGGGGCTGGGATGATTTCAAGAAAAAACTCGAAGCGGTGATTGAGGTCCTGAAAACCCTGTGGGGATGGGCCAGCAAGGCGGTCGGATGGGTCGCCGATTTGGCAAAGGGGATAGGCTTAGTGGCCGCGAGGCTCTCTTTAGGCGAAAACCTGGCGGTTGCGCCAACGGCCGCCCCGGAAACGGTGGCTCCGATGACGCGAGGAGTGGGCGATGCAAAGACAGCCTGGACCCGGGATAGAGACGCCATTTTCAGCGAGATCCAAGGCGGCGCGACCTACATCACCAACAATTTCAGCCAGAGCATGAGCAAGAACGACATCCTGGACGTGACCGGCCAGCAGGCGCGGCAGGCGAACAGAGGCTGAGGAATAGAAGCTGAGAGATGGCGGCACCCAAATTTCAAAAAACGGGATACAGCGACCTGGAACTCACCAAGGTCGTTTTCGGCCTGGACAGGCCCCAGAGGCGGGTGCAGGTGATGGACCGGACGGCCGGTGGGACGCTCCAGGTGGAGGACCTGGGGATCACGATCAAGACCAGGGTCCTGCCCATGCGGAAGCTCACGGACACGGAGATCGCCGCTTTGCGGACATGGCATGAGACGAACCTGACCGGGGCCTACGAGACGTTCACCTTCGTGGACGAGGACGAAACGAGCCACACGGCCCGCTGGATCGACGACACGCTGAGCGCGCCGGAAACGCGGGAGGGCAGGCACGATGCGACGGTTACGCTGGAGATTGTGAGTACGCCGTAACCTCGCGACTGAAACCTGAACACTGAACACATGAGATCCGACCTCACATCCACATTTCTAACCAAGATGGCCGCCGCAGCCCGGCAGCCGCGCACGCTCGCGGTGTTTCATTTTCCGAGCGCCGGGGACGTGTATGTCTCCGACATGGCCCTGGGGGCGGCGGACGGCCTGGGCGACGAGTACGCGGCCCTGGTGGAGGACTGGGGCGATCTGACGGACGCAGGCGACCCGATGGACCCGTACAAGAGCGACGTCCGGCAGATGACCGTCAGCCTGTGGAACGGAGGCGGCGCGCCTTTTGCGGATTATTTCATGGGGGATGATCCGGAGGACGTTCTGGTCGATGTGTATCAATGGTTTGCGGGCCTAAGCGACTCGGGCAAGGCCCTGATCGACACGTTCGTCTGCCAGGACCCGATCGAGTGCGACGAGGTCTCGCGCCTTCTCCGGATCGACCTGGTCTCCCTCCCCATGCGCTATGACGCGCCGCTTGGGGACGTGATCACGGTTGCGGACTGGCCGGACGCCAAAGAAAGCGACATCGGGAAATACATTCCGATGGTCCTGGGCGATGCGGGCGATGTCCGGACCCTGTGCGTGCGGACGGCGGCCAAGGCGACCCTGAACGGAAGCATCCTGGACGACACCACGACCGTCACGGCCCACGAGGACCTGGACGCGGAGGGATTCCCGGCAGGCGGGACCATCCAGATCGGGGCCGAGCGCATGACGTATTCGGGCCGGACGGACGCTGCATTCACGATCTCCCAGCGGGGCGCGGACGGCACGACCGCCGTGGAGCATTTGAACGCCGAGGGGATCCAGGAGCACGTGACGGATTTCACCTATGTGGTCGGACGGGGTCCGATCGGCGCTTTCGGGGCCGTGAAGGTGGGCGGCATCCCGGCGCCGGAAGGCATCTATACGAATTATCCGGCTCTGAATCCCGCCAGGATCGTGTTCAGCGAAAAACCCTATGCCCTGGACTATGCGAAGGGATCCACCTTCCTGGAGATGCAGTTCGATGCCGTGAACGAAGCGGCCAATACCGCATTGCAGCCCTACTGGGCCTATGACGATGCGGCCGTCGCCAGCGCCGCCCGGATCAACGAGGACAACCCGCTTCTGGCGCTCCAGCAGCTCACGGAGAACCCGGACCGGGGGGAGATCGTCCAGGCCTACCTGGGGATCGAGCACTGGGAGAGCACGGCGGCCCTGGCCCACGACCGGGTCAAGGTGAGCGTCGTGGGAGTCGGGGACCTGGGATACCTGGAGAGACCCGAAGATTACGACACCCTGTCCCTCGATGCCGAGGTGGACATCGACCACGGGCACTCGCACAGCATCTCCGGCGAGCACACCCACGTGGTCTATGATCCCAATTATCTGATGGACGAGGACCCGCATGCGCATGCGTCCAGCGGTCTCTCCGAAACGGTGAGGAGGCACGCGGATCAGCAGGTCAGCTTCAGCATGAGCAGCGATGATATCAAATCGTGCACGATCCAGGGGCCGGAGTCGTTCGACATCGCAGTGCTCCACTTCCGTACGTCGCCCGATTATGGGTGCCGGTTCCGGTATACGGGCACGATTGCGTACAAAAACGGCGGGGTCGGAGACAGCTATATCGCCATCTCCCCGGCGGCGGGGACGATCCTTGTGCAGTTCATGCGCAAGGAGGGTGTCAGCATGTCCGGCACCATGACCGCCTACGATATCTGGATCGATTACACCACCGGCATATCGGTCGAGCCGGCCTATACGGGCGTGGGGCTCCTGAAACTGGACGGCGGGGCCGCCGGGCTGGACTCGGACAAAGCAACGACCGACGTGGACGAGCTGGCCCAGGACAACGTGGCGGTGGAGTTCGGAGCGGTCGGCGTGGCCCAGCGCAGCAAAGTGGAGCTTTTCGATATTACGGCCTATGTGAGCTACGATTGGGACTGGTTCACCGACAAAGAGGTTCGACTGGAGTATGAGGGGACCGTGGACAACGAGACCGTCTACATTCTCCATATGTTTTTCGATATCGAGTACCGGCGGGTCGAGCGGATCTTTTCCGACGACGTGACCGTGGAGGTGACGAGCGGGCTGATCGACGACGGGTCCGGAACCTGTACCGGTACCGCGGATTTGGAGATCAGCAGGCCGGATCACGTCCGGAAATGCCTGCTCATGAACCGGGGGGGGCTTTCCGAGAGCTACATCGACGCCGCGAGCTTCGCCGCGGCAGGCGCCAGGTACGTGGCCCTGGAGTATGGTTTCAAGGGCCTCCTGGAGGGGGACGTGAGCGTCAGGGAGGCGGAGAAACAGATCGCCCGGGAATGCCGGACACGCATGTTCTGGGACGCGGGAAAGGCGCGCATGAAATTCCGCGAGGACCACGCGGACTGGAGCATCGATAAAACCCTGACCCAGGCGGCAGCCGCCCTCCGGCTCAAGGGCATGCGCATGCAGCGAAAGAACGTGGCCGACATCATCAACCGGGTGCACCTCCACTATTACCGGGACTGGGCCTCCTCGCAAACCGGAGTGGATGCGTACCGGAGCATGGCCGCCAAGCAGAATAACGAGAGTATTTCTTTGCACGGGATCCGGGAGAAACCGGAGACGTTCATGTTCGACCTGGTCCGGGATGCCGGCATGGCAAACGATCTGGCCGATTTTTACCTGGAAGACGGCAAACCGAGCCAGTTTTATACGCTGGAGGCGTTTTTGCCGCTTTTCGATCTACAGAAAGAAGACCATATCAGCCTCACCCATGATTTCATGACGCTGCAGAAAGCGGCCATGCGAATCGCGGACATCGAGAGAAGTTTCGGGTCCGGAAAGCTCAAGAGAATGAATTTGCTCCGGATCGTGGCGGAGACCTGGTACCGCCTGATCCGGGTGGCCAAGCAGGACCAGGTTCAGGTGGGAGATCTTCTCCACATCTCGTTCCAATTCCTGGACGAGATGACCGACGGGGTCCGGGTGGCGGATCTCGTCAAATTCGGGTTTAACTTCACCGAGACGGTGAGCGTGGCCGACGCGCTCGCCATCATCGTGACCTGCATGCTCAGCGCGTCGGATACGGTCACGTGCGCGGACAGCCTGGCCGCGAGCATGAACATCGCCCTGGGCGACACCGTCAGGGTGACCGGGGCGCTCGATTCGGAGATGGGCGCGGGCTTCGGTTTGGACGCCTTCGGCATGGGGGGGTTCGGCTCCATGTCTTTTCTGGACAGCAACCCGGAGGATTTCGTGAACGCGGTAGATACGCTGGTGGCAACGCTGAGCGCGGTATTCAGCGACGGGGTCACCTGCACGGACGATCTGCTCTTCAGCTCGGGGTTCGGATCGCCCTGGGCCGAGGACGAGGGATTCGGAGAAACGCCTTTTGGGCAATAACGGCACAAAAACAATCGGATTGCTCAAGCGACTGGCCGCAACGGGCCTCCGTGATCCGGTCCGGGCGCGGGACAGGCTCAATTTCAAATTCAGCCAGGCGGCAAAAGTGTTCTGCGTGCAATGCTGCGAGCACATTTACTATTTGCGAGATTCGACGGCCGAACATTCGGCCGACAGATTTGCACCGAGCGACAAATATCACGTCAGAAACGATTGGAGCTGCCCTGCCTGCGGCGCTAGATATTTTTGCGCCTTTTCGGGCGGGGTCCCGGTGATCAAGACCGACAGGGGGTATCTATGAAGGCGATGGCACGCATGACGAACTGGATCGGCAGGTGGAAGGCAAACGGAAAATTCGGGGTTCGGGCAATCCGGCTGATTCTTGGTGGAAGAGAGAACATGGCCGCGTTTCTCCGGTCCGGCGTTCGGGCGATGGGGTGGGTGGCCCCGGAGGACACGATTCTATATGAATGCCGGATTATTTTGTATACATGTCTCCGATTTTTTCTGGAAGCAGCTCGCCCGGTCTTCTGGAGGCTCGAATACTACCCCTCATTGTTTGGGGACGTCGTTCGGGCGAGCGGCCGGGTGAAAATCGAGATGCGCGGCCCGGATGGGCGGCTGAAATGCCTGGAGACGGTCCAGAACCTGGTGGTCACGACCGGGCTGCAGCATGTGGCCGACCAGATGTCGGACCAGGGCAACGCCGCGATGAGTCACATGGCGGTCGGCACGGGGACGACGGCGGCGGCGGCCGGCCAGACGGCCCTCGTAACCGAACTGGACCGGAACGCGCTGGACAGCACAACACAATCCGGCGCCGGCGTGATTTACGTCTGCACCTGGGCGGCCGGGGACGGCACGGGCGCGCTCACCGAAGCGGGCATATTCAACCAGGCCGGGGCGGGCGTGATGCTCTGCCGGACGGTTTTCAGCGTCAAGAACAAGGGCGCCGGGGACTCCATGACCCTGACCTGGACCATCACGTTCAGCTAAGCAGGGGGGGCGACGATGAGAACCAATGAAGACAGGGCCATTATTCAGGCAACCGGGGTGGTTTTGGTTGTCCTGATCATTATCTTCGGGGCGATATCCGGCTATTATCGATTGGCCGGGGCCGCCAGCACCTGGACGGACAAATTCAGCCTCGAGATGCCGGCACAGGGCGACGTGGGCTGGGACGATGCGATCCGGGCGAACTACAAGATACTCGAGGCCATCACGGCGCCCCTCCTGGAGGGGCACCTGGTCAAGAGCGGTGTCACGCCGACCGACGGCGGGGGGCTGGTGGTGAGCTGGGCGGCGGGTACGGTCAAGTTCAAGGGAAAGGAGTATGCCATTGCGGCGGGATCGACCGATTTTGCCAATAATACGATCAACTGGCTTTCCGCCGTGACCATAGAGGGATCTTCGGGGGCAACCATCGATCTGAGATCCACCGAGTATTATCCGCCTTCCAACGTTTCGGGCTATTATACCCCCATCGCCATTGCCTTCACCGAGGCGGGGAGCATCGCCCGGCTGAAGGACGTCCGTTTCATCCAGGAGGGCCGGTATGGCCAGGACCAGGACTTGGAGACGGGAGATAACGTTACGTTCAACAGAGTGTACGTGGCGGATCAGGCGGATGCGAACAATATCAATGCGCGAAGCGGGGTCAGCGCGGAAAACGTGAACGCAAGATCCGGTGTCACCGCCCACGATTTGAGCGCTAACGCGATTCTGGCGGGCGTGTCAAAATGGTACGTATACGGCGGAGTAACGCTGAACCAGACACAACTGGCAGGCGGCATGATTTACTGCCATGCGCCCATTGGGAGCGGCCCCATCGTCATCGGAATTTCCGCAATATCGAGCTCGACCGGTTACGTGCTGGTCAAAGACATGACGGGTTCGGGCGTCACCATCCAGACCACGGACGGTGACGTGCTATATAATAATAGTGATGCCGGCACGGCCATATTCGTTAATGCCGGGAACAGCAGGCATCAAGCCGCGATCACCCTGAACGCCGAAAGCGGAACCTGCAAATACGCCGATGTGATCGGCACGATCGGCTCCAGTTGGTATATGGAATAAATGGATCGAAGAACTTTTCTCAGAAGGCTGATGGCAACCGCATTTGTGTCCGCCGGGGCGCTGCTTCTTCCCAATTCAGCGATTATACGGCCGTCCCTGGCCACGTGGTGGGCCATACAGGGAGGCGCCGCGGGGGGAGCCTGGGCTGCATGGAATGCGAGCTCCGAAGCCGGCATATCCAGCGACAATATTTTCGCTATTTTCGGCGAAGGCGGAAACGGCGCCAATGAAGTGGGCGAGGGCGGAAACCTGGCCGCTGCGGACCGCACGTGGACGCAGCAGGGAGCGATTCCCGGCGACGGAACGAAGCGCACGCTGGACGGCGCGACCCAATGGTTTGATGTCACAACCGCATTTCGCGATTATTTCGCCGGTGCGACCAAATATGGCATCATGTTCAAGCTGGAGGACTGGAACCCCGACACCAACCTGGAGGCGCTAATAAAATGGGCCGGGACGGACATCGGGCTGCGCGTGCATAATAATCCATATCCGCTCTATTGTGAGATCAACAGTAATAGCACGGCTACGACTGCGAACGGCATCACAACCGCAGGCGTAATCTATGTGTACCTGGGTTGCAACGGGGTCGATACCCGTGTCGGATTCACATCGTCCGGATCCGGCGCCGGCGGGCAGCCCGCGGCATGGGCCGACTTTGCTACAAACGATAGGGTGAGTCACGGTAGTGCGCTGGCCATGCCTGGCGCAATGTCCGAGGCCGATCCGGATATTTTCCGGAACAGCACGGCAAATGACCCGTATGCGGGGACGAAATGGCATTGGGCAGCATTTTGCAATAATGATCCTCTGATTACGTTTTAGGGGATGGGATCGATGAAATTTACGCTGAAATATTTAGGTAAAAAGGAGGCCGAACCGAGAGAAAAGAGCTGTTGCTGAGTAGCATTTGAGGCTGTAATTTCCACTGTAAATCAACCTGTCGAGGAGGATCACCCGAATCGAACAGGTTTTTTGCGTCTTTCCATTTGTGCATCATTTTTGAACGGGTTTTTCTTAAACCATTTGCAAGAATTTCTTAAACCATTTGCGCGACTATATCCAGGAGCACCTGTCTCGTCTTGACGATCAATATTTTAGTCGCTTTACCAGAAAGGATCTTTACCGCCACCTCAACGGTCTTTCGAAACTCTCCTCCGAGCATCCCGTGGAAGT
>Ga0180007_10006927_pt1 | contig 10898 bp, 10 predicted proteins | sample MM_PC_MetaG_FD_121122 | JGI IMG/M metagenome (GOLD analysis project Ga0180007, IMG submission 121122) | Groundwater microbial communities from the Aspo Hard Rock Laboratory (HRL) deep subsurface site, Sweden - MM_PC_MetaG | ecosystem: Environmental > Aquatic > Deep subsurface > Groundwater...
AAAGACATTATTTCAAATAGAAAAACTAATCATTTTGAGGAAATAAAACAAAACTTCACAAACACAATAAACTCCAAAATCTTCAACTACAAAATCTGACATCTTGTTTTGAGGTGACTATATGATAAAAAACTGCTTCTAATTCTAAGGGATAATAAATCAAATATCCCGTTCCCTAACACATGGAATTTACCTGGAGGCGGTATTGATGAGGACGAATCTTGTAAAGAAGCTGTAAACAGAGAGCTTAAAGAAGAAATTAATATAAACCCTTCTAATATTACTTATTTAGGGAAGCAGATCTACCAAGATGGTAGTGTAGTTTTAAGATATTTAGCTAAACTTAATGATCAAGAATATAAAGATATTAAATTAGGTAATGAGGGACAAAAATTAGATTTTTTTAGTCTGGATGAGATAAAAAACCTAAATTTAGCTGGATACTCTAAGGAACACCTCATTGAATATACAGATCAGCTTAAAAAGGTTATTGAAGAAGATACCAAACCAATACCTGAACTTTTAGATTTTAATACTTAAAAATGAATGGATCAAACTCTCAGTTAGATTATTCTAACAATCAAAACGATATATCTTAAACCAAACCTCCTGCAGTGTGGGCGATACAGGGATCGAACCTGTGACCTCATTCACGTCAAGAATGCGCTCTACCAGCTGAGCTAACCGCCCGATTCTTCCAGCGTAAATATTATCATCTCTTTACTTTGCCTACAAGCTCCAGTAATATAATATTAATAATAGTATTAATACTTTAAAAATGTATGCAAGCAACTCCTCAAATAGAAAAACACTTAAAAGCTAATATGAATATGAGAAAAAAGGATATTATTATTGCCAATTTTTTAGGAGGGCTGGCTTGGGGACTGGGAACTGTGATTGGAGCTACTATTGTTGCTGCTGTTATTATTTCTGCCTTAAGGCTATTTAATTTTATCCCTGGTCTTGACCAAATACTTCAATCAATTCCAAATTCTCCTAAATAATTTTTTACTTTACATTTTTAAAGATAAATGATATATAATATGGAAAGTGGCGTTGATAAAGATTCACCAACTTTGGAGCAACTCGTTTGATTTACGTTACAAATCAAAGAGTTTTTTTCTTAGGGTGGAACCACCCGTACAAGGGTCCCTAGATTCCGATTATTCCGGAGAGGGGCTTTTTTTATGGATAACAAAAAATTAAAAGATCACCGGCAAATAGGACAGGAGCTTGAGCTTTTCTTTACGGACGATATTGCCCCCGGTGCCCCGTTTTGGCTTCCAAAAGGAATGGTTATTTTTAAAGAACTGGAAAAATATATCCGGGAACTGACTGAAAAAGCAGGCTACCTTGAAACATCAACTCCAATAATGGTTAAAAGTGAACTATTTAAACAATCCGGGCACTGGGAAAAATTCGGTGAACATAATATGTACAACCTTCATCTTTGTGATGATGCTGATGATGCAAAACAAGCAAGCTATACCTTAAAACCAATGAACTGTCCTGAATCAACTATCCTTTACAGATTCAGACCCAGAAGCTACAGGGAGCTACCTTTAAGGCTTTCTGAAATCGGCAGGTTGCACAGAAAAGAAAAGTCAGGAGAAGTTAATGGGCTGCTCCGTGTTAGACAAATCACCATGGATGATGCTCATATCTTCGCAACCGAAGACCAAATTTCCGGGGAAGTATCAAACATTTTAGATATGATGATAGAGTTTTATAAAAGCTTTGGCTTTAAATATGAATTCAGATTAGCTACCAGACCAGAAACCCGTGCAGGTACGGATGAAAACTGGGATAAAGCAGAAAAAGCCCTGGAGAGGGTTTTAAAAGAAAAAGGGATAAAAGCCGGAGATAAAAAAGGGGACGGTGCATTTTATGGACCTAAGATTGATGTACATATCAAAGATGCTCAAAAAAGGGAATGGCAACTGGCAACTGTTCAATTGGATTTTCATATGCCACAGGCGTTTGAACTCGAATATATTGATAAAAAAGGAGATAAACCACGCCCTGTTATGATACACAGAGCCATTTTCGGTTCTTTTGAAAGGTTTATTGGCATATTAACTGAACATTTCCAAGGTTCTTTTCCAATCTGGCTTTCACCTACCCAGGTACAAATTATACCCATTTCAGACCGGCATCAGAAATATGCACAAAAAGTACTCGAACAATTAAATGCTGCAAATATAAGAACTAAAATTGATAACAGACAGGAAACTATGCAGGCAAAAATTCGGGATGCCCAAACACAAAAAATTCCATATATGGTCATCATAGGAGACAAAGAGGAAAAGGAAAACAAAATCGCTGTTAGAAATAGGGCAGGACAAAACTTAGGTGTATTGCAAACAGATGAATTTTTATCCAAAGTCAAATCGGAAATTGAGCATAAACAAAATGTTGTGTCAAACCAAAGTATTGAATCTAAAGCATAATTTATGTTATTATTCAAAAAATGACGATGAGGAGAATTAGGTAACTGGGCAAATTTTATCGTCTTAATAAACACATCATGGCTCCCAAGCTTAGGGTGATGGATTCCAAGGGAGAAAAACTGGGAATACTAACTAAGACTGAGGCTTTAGAAAAAGCTAAAGAGATGGGGCTGGATTTGATAGAAATTGCTCCTAATGCAAATCCGCCTGTTGCCAAAATAACTGATTTTCAGAAATTAAGGTACGAAGAGAATAAAAAGGAAAGGGCGTCAAGAAAAGGTGCATCTGTAGGAGGATTAAAAGAATTATGGTTATCTCCAAGGATAGCAGAGCATGACCTCAAAGTCAGACTTGCAAGAACTAAAGAGTTCCTAAAAGGAGGGTACAAGGTAAAGCTAACTATTAAGTTTAAGGGGAGAGAAATGGCTCATCCTGAACTTGGCCATCAGGTTTTGCAAGATGCTCTTAACCTATTAGGAGATGCTGCCACAGTAGAGAAGGAAGCTAAGTTTGAAAGCAGAAAATTATCTATTATAGTCGGAAAAGGTAGAAAGGATAAAAATGCCGAAACAGAAAACAAAAAAATCAATACTTAAGAAAATCAAAATTACCTCAACAGGTAAGATTTTAAGAAGACACCAGCTTGGGGTCGGACATCTTAAACGGAAAAAAAGCAAGGGAGCTATTAACCGGCATAAGAAAACAAGTGAATATTCTAAAGGAGAAAGTAAGCGTATTAGAAAACTAATTGGACTTTGATATAAAAAGTATTATAGGAGTATTAAAGAAATAATTAATTTATTAAGTAATCAATTTATTAAAGAAAGATAATTACTATGCCAAGAATTAAAAGAGGAGTCACGTCACATCGAAAACATAAAAAAGTACTAAGCCAGACCAAAGGTCACAGAGGCGGCAGAAGTAAGCTTATAAGAGAAGCGAAATCTTCTTTGCTTCATGCTGGACAATACGCTTTTGCAGGCAGGAAGCTTAGAAAACGGGACATGAGAAGGCTTTGGATTACTCAAATGGGAATTGCTTTAAGAAATGAAGGATTGTCCTATTCAAAATTTATTTCAGATTTACATGAAAAGAATATAAATCTTGACCGTAAAATCCTGGCAGATTTGGCAGTTCACAATCTTGAAGATTTTAAGAAAATCATTGCCAAAATTTACAGTTAACCTCTTGTTTATCTCTTCGGAATCCATCCGTATTATGCTAGAATTTAAAAAAGATGGAACAAAAAATAATTCAAATTCAAAATAATTTTCTGGAAAAAATTCAAAAAGCAAAGAGCTTAAAAGAGCTTGATGAATATTTTTTAGCGCTTTTTGGTAAAACAGGGGAAATAACTTTGCTTCCAAAGGAATTTCCAAAATTATCAAAAGAGAAACGCAAACAAATTGGCCCATTATTCAACCAGACAAAACAAAAGCTGGAAAAAGCTATCCAATTGCAAAGAAATAAAGTCCGTGAAGAAAGTTATAAAAAGCTTGAAACAGAAAAGTTTACGCTTCAACCTCAGGAATCACAAGGCAAAAAAAGACAAGGACATCTGCACCCTGTTACAAAACTGGAAAATGAGATTGTAGAATTATTTACAAAGTTAGGCTTTAAACAATACAATGCTCATCATATTGATACGGAAGGATACAACTTCGAGCTTTTAAATATCCCTCAAGGTCACCCTGCAAGAGATCTCTGGGATACGCTATATATCGATACGTCAAATGTAAAAACAACTCCAGGAGAATTACTGCTTAAGACTCATACTTCAAATGCTCAAATCAGAATTATGCGGGAATTTAAACCCCCTATTAGGATGATGAGCATAGACCGCTGTTTCAGATATGAAAATGTTGATGCCAGACACGAGCACACTCTGGATCAGTTTGAAATTGTTTATATAGACAAAGGCGTAAATATGGCTAACCTGCAATATCTATCAGAATATTTTTTTAAAGGTATTCTAGGTAAAGACATCAAAGCAAGGCTGCGTCCAAAATACTATCCTTTTGTTGAGCCAGGAGCAGGTGTTGACGGGCTTTGCATTTTTTGCAAAGGAAAAGGCTGTAAAGTTTGCGGCGGAGTAGGGTGGCTGGAACTGGCAGGAGCAGGCATGATCCATCCAACAGTTTTGAAAAATGGGGGAATAGATCCTTCCATCTATTCCGGAATTGCCTGGGGAGCAGGACCTGAAAGAATGGCCATGCTTAAATACGGAGTTAAAGATATACGCTCTTTCAAAAACGGAGATTTGAAATTTTTGGAGAAATTTTAATGAAAGTAAGTATTAGCTGGTTAAAAGAATTAATCGACTTAAAAGTTCCTGTTGAGAAGCTCATCAAGCTGCTGCCTCTCCGGACCATTGGACTAAAAAGCACAGATGAAAACTTTTTTGAACTGGATATGAAGGGTTACAACAGAGCAGATCTTTTATCCATGAGAGGTGTTGCAAGAGAGGTGTCTGCCATTGCAGACTCTCCCGCAAGCTTTAAACCGGTAAATTTTGAGTTTAAAACCCAAAGGCTTTGTGAGATTCCAGTAGAGATAGAAAGCAAAGAACTTGCTCCTGTGTACTGTCTTGTTAAAATTGAGAACCTCAAAGTAAAACCATCATCTCCGGAATGGATAAAAAAACTAACAGATTCCGGCATCAGAAGCATTAATAATGTAGCGGATATTACTAATCTGGCTATGATTGAATTCGGTCAGCCCATGCATGCTTTTGACGCTGAAAAAGTAAAAGGAAAGATCAAAGTAAAAACTGCCAGAAAAGATGAACAAATAACTACGCTTGATGGGAAAATAAGAAATCTCAATGAAAAAGATTTATTAATTACAGATGAAGCAGGACCAATAGGAATTGCAGGAATCATGGGAGAGAAAATGAGTGAAATTTCAAGTAGCACAACAACAATACTGCTTGAGGCAGCCATCTTTAAACCAATACCTATTAGAAAATCCGCACAAAGACTAGGACTTCATTCAGAAAGCTCAAAAAGATTCCAGCATGGACTGACAAAAACAAATTTACTTCAGGCACTTTCCTCAGCAATCAAAATGTATGAAGCTTTAGGAGGTAAATTAACAGCTATCACTTTAAAAGGAAATTTAGCAGATGAAGTCAAAACTATCAAATTAACCCAGCAAAAAGTTAATTCACTAATAGGTATAGCTATTTCTAGCAAACAGATTGAATCATTTTTAACAGCACTGGGTTTTAAACTAACTTCCCGCTCTTCAGATGGAAACGCGGTTTGGGACGTAGCAGTACCATACTGGAGACTGGATATAGAAATTGAAGAAGACTTAATTGAAGAAGTGGCCAGAATGTATGGATATGAAAAGATCCCTGCCAAGACATTGGATACAAATATACCAGATCACACTCAGAACCCGCTTTTTGGACTACTGGACGCCCTTAAAAAGGCTCTTGTTATGCAAGGTCTCACTGAAGTTGAAACCTATTCATATTATTCTACACAGGTAATTAAAAATTTGAAACTAAAGGTTGAAAATTTAATCCGGGTTGCTAACCCAATCTCTGCTGAAACAGAATATTTAAGAAATAATTTATGGCCAAACCTGTTAGAAGTTGCTGCTAAAAATATCCGGAACAACATCAAGGACATAGCTATTTTCGAGATAGGCAAGGTATATGCACCGCGAAAAGAGAATTTACCAAAAGAAAACTATCATTTAAGCATTGCTTTAAGCAATGGCACGGATAATCCCATTCAGGAACTAAATCAGATTTACAAAGCAGTATTAAAACATCTCCAAGGTGAAGAAGTACAATTGCATTCCGGAGTCGAACAGAAGGAACAGAATGAAACAAAATATTTTCATCCCACCAGATTCAAATCATTAGGAAAAGCTGACTGGATGGCAGAAATTCACCCCAGATTTGTTAATAAATTCGGGGTAGATCAAAGAGTGTCTGTTTTGGAAATAGACATAGAAGCTACAATGCCACAGTAATCCCAATTGAGGAAGAAAAACTTCCACCGTTATTATCTTCCAAAGTTACCGTAATTGTATGGGAGCCTTTGTCGCCTTGAGGAAACTCTACATGTAAAGCAAAGGGTTCGGAAGTCTGTGTAGATTTTTGACTGCCGTCTATTAACCAGGTAATCTCCTTAACTCCGGCAGGTGAATTGGCTTTAGCTAAAACATCAAAAACCCTTGGTACATTGGCACCGTTTCCAACATTTACAATTTCTATAATTCCACCGCTACCGGCAGCAAATCCAGGCACTCCGGAACAACCTTTAGTTGCCCCAACCAAGCGGGCATCACTGGCTGTCAGCACCCACTGATCAATTCCTGTCTGCCATTTATCAGCTCCTGTTGGATCATCTTCTTTTAAAACAACTACGTCTTTTTCTTCATTATCTTCATCATCATTAGCCAACCGGTGAGGATTGCTTTTGCAGACTTTCTGGCGCTGATAAGCACTTGATTCACTGCTTGGCTCGGTTCCGGCTATAAAATATTCTTTTCTGGTTGGAGAACCCTCATGCGGCTTTCCGGTCATTAAACCATCTACTTCAACTTGTGTAACATTATCCGGTCTTGAAAATGATTCATTAGGCTTATCTCTAAGCGCAGCAATCATGATTTTATTCCAGATAGGGGAGGCACCTGTTACACCTGAAGCTACAACAGAACTCATTGTAGAATTGTCATTATTGCCAACCCAAACCCCTGCAACAACAGACGGAGTATATCCAATTGTCCAATTATCCCTTTTCTCATCAGTTGTTCCGGTTTTTACTGCCACGGTTTTACCGGACACGTTTAGGATTGAATTGGAACCAAAAGCCGCTGTTCTGGCACCATTGTCAGATAGGATATCTGAAATAATAAAAGCAATACCTGATTCCAAAACTTTTGTCCCTTCGGATTGATGAAATTCAAAGAGTGTTTTACCTTTGCTGTCTGTAACTTTTAATATAGAAACAGGATCAAGATGGTGGCCTTGATTAGCAAAAACGGAAAAGGCTGAAGTTAAATCAAGAAGTCTAACTTCTCTGCCTCCCAAAACAAGACTTAAACCAACTGAAGCTACATTTTCACTGGAAGGCTCCCAGGTTGTTAAACCCATTTGATAACCCAGAGACATCACATCTTTTACTCCAACTAACCCTAAATTCTTAACAGCAACAATATTGTATGAATTACCCAAAGCATACCTCATCTGCACAGGCCCATGGTATTGACCGTCATAATTACCCGGAATGTAGCTTGGTTTATCGCCTCCGGGAAACTCAGTTTTAACATCCATGTAAACTTGATTTGCGGTGTAACCTTTTTGCAAAGCTTTAGCATAGGCAATAGGCTTAGTTGCAGAACCGGGCTGCCTTAAGCTGATAGCTACATTTACATTAGGTTCAAAAGTACAAGTTGCTCCTTCTCTGCACCCATCAGGAGCAGATACATCAAAATAATCTTTACTACCAACCATTGAAAGAATCTGGCCGGTTTTTGGATCCAAAACCACAGCTGCACCATTACCAACCTTAGCTGATGATAGGTTGTCTATTTCTTTTTTAACTATCTCCTCGGTTTGCTCCTGTAAATCATAATCCAGCGTCGTAGTTACCCTTAGGCCTCCGCCTTCCACCATCTTGTCCCCAAATTGCTCAATTAGCTTTTCTTTCACATAAAGAACAAAGTGGGGTGCTTTAAATCCTTGTTCACTCCGACTGGTTCTATAAGTCAATTGTTCATCTTCTGCTGACTTAGACTGATCTTCTGTTATATACTCATCATCAACCATTCTTCTTAAAACTTCTTTTTGTCTGACTTGCGCTAATTCAGGATGACTGCCGTAAGGAGAGTAAACAGACGGGCGTTGAGGTAAACCTGCTAAAAGAGATGCTTCTGCAAGATTTAATTCTTTAGCTGATTTTCCAAAATATAGATTAGCTGCAGCCTCAATCCCATAAGCTGTTCCACCATAGGGGATTTCATTTAAATACATCTCTAAAATCTCATCCTTTGAATAGGCACGCTCTACCTGCACTGCCAGAATGAATTCCTTAGCTTTTCGGGTCAGAGTCCGTTCACCGGAAAGCAAAGCATTTTTTACCAGCTGTTGGGTCAGCGTAGATCCGCCTTCAACGCGGCGGTGAACTACTAACTCAAATACAGATCTAACAATGCCTGTTATGGAAAAACCAGAATGTTTGTAAAAATCCTTATCCTCAATAGCAATAGTTGCTTGTTTGACGCAGTCCGGGATTTCAGAAAGTTTAACAGGAGTACGGTTTTGGTTTTGGTAAATATCATAAAGTAATTGTCCTTTTCTGTCATAAATTTTAGTAGACTGGGCAATTTCACGGTTTGATAGATCAGATGGATTTGGTATTTGTGTTGCAAAAAAAATTACGCTCCCAAAAAGGAGTATCAAAAAACCCACCACAATAATTAACATTCCTGTAGACAAACCCGATAAAAACTTAAACTTCCAAAGCTTTTTATTTTCCCGCCTGGCTTTCCAAGAACCCGAACTCATATAGAATTGATTATATCAGGTACAAGTCGTCTCTGCGAACTTTCTTTACTATCTTCTTCTCACAAAACTCCTGTCCATGCGGAAAACAACAGAAAACTAAAAATGATAAAAAAGAAAAAGTAATTTAGGCGTAGTAATAACCTCAAAATTTGGTATAATCTAGCTTATCCGGAGGTGGCAGAGCGGCCAATTGCAACAGACTGTAAATCTGTCGGGTTTTCCCTGCGGAGGTTCGAATCCTCCCCTCCGGACTTGACAAGCTAGTTTTCAACAACACTTTTAGACCCATTAAAAAAGATTTGGTTCGTCCCCAAAAAACTAAGGAGTACAAACTTATTGAATTTACCGGGATTTATGTAATATATTTTATTTACCGGGATTCCCGGTATTGCTTGCAAATAACCTACAATCCTGGTAAAATTAAGCTATGAAAATATATATACCTAATAGTGCTTTTTTAGGCAATATTGACCCATTTTTGAAAAATTTTGATGCCTCAAACCCGGAGGTGCTTGAAATCACCGCAAATAAAAAGTGGATTTCAATACATCCAATAGTTATAGCAATGATTGCTGCATTAGGACTTTCCCTTAAACCTAAACAAGTAAAGTGTGAAGTTATGGAGGCAAGATCTAAACATTATCTTAAGAGAATGGGATTGTTTAATTTTTTGAAGATTGACTCTGGAATTGAAATTACAGAACATGAATCTGCAGGAAGATTTATACCTTTAAAACAAATAACCAATAGTGAAAAATTAACAGAATTCATTACTGAGGTGGTTCCATTATTGCACTTATCTCCCAAACACGCAGAGCCTATCAGATATATATTAAGTGAATTAATGAGAAATGTATTTGAGCACGCCATGTCTAAAATTGGTGTCATCATGTGTGCTCAGTATTATAAAAAAAGTAATACAATAAGAATTGGTATTGTTGATAAAGGAATAGGCATACTAAAAACAATTTCAGGATTGCATAGAGCCAAAACTGATCTTGAAGCAATTAGGCTTGCTTTAACACCAGGAATAACAGGAACCACAAAGAGAATAGGTGGCACTGACTATAACGCAGGCGCTGGATTGTTTTTCATTAAGTCTATTGCCACAGTAAACAAAGATTTTTTTGTAATCTATAGCGGAAATGGCATGTACAAATTATTAAAAGCTGACAATATGAAAAACATACGTCTCCATGCAGATCCTTTCAAAGATAAGCACTCTAAGGGGATGGATTTTCCATATTGGCAGGGCACTGCTGTTGGAATTGATATAAACTTAGATAATACAGAAGAATTTTCTTTTCTTTTGGATTTAATTAGAAAAAGTTATTCTAAGGCTGTTAAACAACAGAGGAGAGCATATTACAAGGCAAAATTCATATGAAAATAATAAAATTATTACCTAAAACTGGCGTATTCGCCGAAAATAAAGATATAGCGAGAAATATCAGGATTAAATATATAACACCGATACTAGAAAGGAATGAGGAAATTGCCTTAGATTTTGAAGGCGTAGAATCAGCTACTCAATCGTTCGTCCATGCTTTAATAAGCGAATTGATTAGGAGTTTTGGGAGTGAGATATTAGACAACATATACTTTAAAAATTGCAACAAAAGTGTCCAGGAGATTATTAATATAGTTGTGGATTACATGCAGGCAGCAACCTAAAGTGAATTAACTTCTTTCCTCCAATTACCTCGCTAAACAGGTTATAAAGAAAGCAGCCTATAAATCTGCATTTCCTCAAACGATAAACTTGGTATAATGGTTCGACTGAGATTTACCATGTGGACACAAAAGATCATATGACGTTTATTTAGGAGGTTGCAACGGAAAAATCCTTACCGTACTGTGCACAACAGCACCAACCCAATAATTGGGATATTCGATGATAAAAAATAATATCTTACAAATAT
>Ga0180007_10006928_pt1 | contig 10897 bp, 14 predicted proteins | sample MM_PC_MetaG_FD_121122 | JGI IMG/M metagenome (GOLD analysis project Ga0180007, IMG submission 121122) | Groundwater microbial communities from the Aspo Hard Rock Laboratory (HRL) deep subsurface site, Sweden - MM_PC_MetaG | ecosystem: Environmental > Aquatic > Deep subsurface > Groundwater...
CATCACTTGACGACCTTCTTCTGTCTGTGTTAGCTCTTGAGTAATACCATCTATTGCCTTATCTATCATGCGGTATGTATCGCTGTCAGTCCCACTTTCTCTCGCAGCAGATTCTTTGAGCTGGCTTATCTGACTTGCAGTTAGCGTAGCACCACCACCTAGCAAGAGCATAATAGTAGTCTGCGTAGCAGTTACGGGAAATACCTCTTGGAACGCTTGCACTACGCCTATTTTGCCTTCTCTCAATCCAGCATCCGCTTCTACCTTAGCCTGCCCCATCTGTGTAATAGTTTCCGTGCCGAGTTCCTGAGCATATTCGACCGCAGTATAACCCAACAGTTTTATGATACTTGCAATTATCTTATCATCACCAACAACCCCTTTGATGGCTTTCATAAAGCTACCGCCAGTAACAATCTTCCCGAATATTAAATTACTGGCAGCTTCAGGTACAGCTTCCCATAAACCATATTCTCTAGCCTTAGATTCAAAGCCCGATTTTAGCCTACTTTCCTCTTCCTGTGTCAGCCCTCTACCAGTCGCAGCTATTTGCTCATCATTCTTAGCTTCAAGATAGGTCTGAGTAATATCAAATGTTGTCATTTGATACGCTAACGCTCCTGATGTGCCTGTAAATGCTGCCCATCCAAGTGTAGGATTGACTGCACCTAGCGGGATTCCAAGTGCAGAACTACCACCCATAGTTATAGCCGAATATGGTAAACTCTGGTAAGTTCCAACTACTGTCTCTGGTGTTAGAACGCCCGCTATCTTTGAACCCTTAGCACGTCTGGTAAGATTTTTCAGTAAAACATCTCTACTTTTTTGGGCTTCTTTCCTTAATTGTTGGGCTTCACCTTGATTGACAACCGATGCGGAGCCGAACCCACCAAGCGAACTCAGACTTGCATATGCTTCAGGGATTAGTTGTTTAGCACCACCCAACACTTCACCAGCATACCCATATTCAGCCCTAACCGCTTTCTTTCTGGGAGTTTCCTTCCCGAAGTCTATGGAGCCAATGGAGAAAATCGGTTTATCCCCTGGAGTTTGTTCTATCGGTTGCCGTTCCTTACCGAATAAATCCTCTATACTACCTGCCTGCTGTTGACCTGGGAACGATGGCGTCATCTTACCACTGGCACCAAATGGTTCTTCACCGCTGAAAGGATTGAATGGACTTATATCACGCTGCCTGCCATTGTCTATCCCCCTGAACTGAGGGAACAAGCTCTCAAACTGGCTGAATGGTGTTACCCTATCAGACACGGGATACCCACTTGTGTCCCTATCCTTCTGATATTTCAAGCGCAACTTCTCCATCTCTTTACGGAGGTCAAGCTGCTTCTTGGCTATTCTTTCTACCCAAGTGCTCATCTAAACCTCACCGAAGGGGTCAGCCTGTTTACAAGCCCTGCTCCGGGCTGTCTAAAGTAACGTCTCTTCATCTCTTCCTTATTATATGCACTGTATAGCGGGTCACCGAATACAGGAGCATAATCAGGAGATAATATACCACCTACTTCACTCGGATTAAGTTCAGGACTAGCCAACAACCTGCTATAAGCGTAGGCTTGTGGTGTTGTACCTCTTGAACCGCTTGTAACACCAGCCCACCATCTCTGCCTTCTCTCTCTCATCTCGGGTGTTTGAGCAGAACGCCCCAATTCACCCCTGATAAAGCTCTCTAACCTTGTACCAGGAGCATAGCCAGCACCCTCAGTCAGCCTGTCAACAATACCTTGCCCTGATGGAACACCCCTAGCCTGAATACCTGCCAGTACATTCTCCTCTCTGGCATTCACAACATCCCGCATACTATATTCCCCAGGCAACAAATTAGTTCCGCTTGGACCCTTCAAGTAGTCAATCTTTGCTTGCTGTTGGGCTTGCCGGTCAATCTCGGTCAGTCTCCTGTATATTTCTTCCCCTAATCCTTCCTGATATGGGCTTGACTTCATCGTATCATATAGTTTCTTTACTTGACTTAGTGCCGAAACATCAACCGAAGGATTGCGGCGTACTCTCTCGAATAATCCACCTATCTCATTCGCTTCTTGAATCTTGGCTATCTCACCCTGAAACTGCTGCTTTTCCCTTTCAATTACCCTCTCTACTTCATCAGCCAGATACATCTTGTTAGGAGCGGTATATTCCTTTGTCAACCTGTCCAGTGTCTGTGAGCTAACTTGACCTCTAGCCCCTTCTAATGCCTCAGATATGGCTCCCTTTTCCCCCATTCCCATCACATCTAAACCTGTCATTCCTTCCAAAATACCAGTATAAAGAGTATCAGCTACTTGCTTATCAAGCCCTAATTTACTTATTTTTTTAGCTAACTCAGCCTCGGATGTAAATTGCTGAAGGTCTGCCTTCGTAGCCTCTGGTACTGATAAATAGGCAATCCTTAATGCTTGAGTATCCCATAAATCTTTAGAATCTTGTTGAGAAATGATTCCACCTTTTACCCATTTTGATAGGGTATCATACAAGTCATCAAGTGTTTTTATACCATTTAATGTATCCTCTACATTTGCATCACCAGGATACTCAGGCGGAACAAACCCAGTCTCAGGAACTTCTACATCTATTCCTGGTGAACCAGCAGATACCCATTCCTTATGTTCTTTGCTCATACCCCAATACTCAGACACCTTACCCCATCGCTGTAACCACGATAGAAACTCATCCTCCCCATACGTGCCCATAAACCACTGTAGAAACCCCTCATTTTCAGGCATATTTACACCCCCGTACCAGTAAATCGCTGTGGCTGTGTCGCTTCATTCATAAAATTCATCTGCGGACTAACTACCGATGGCTTATTCTTATTCCCCCCTTCTCCACCTTGCGGTAATAGACTTTCCACCGTAGCCTGCTGCATCATCCTCTGAGCTATTAGCCTCGATATAGACTCATAAGCCAATGCCATCCCTTCATCATCTTTGTCCCTGTAATACTTCGCTATGTTATCATAGTAGAACAAAGGGTCATCCTTCGCCTTCTCTTCATCTATTCTGTCATTCTCTTTATCAGGGTCAGGTACTATGTTGTGCTGTATCCTCGCTGTCCTCCTTGATGTCAACCCATAACTTACCTTCTGTATCGCTGCCGCAAGCTCCTGTGCCTCATCCCTCAACCTGTCAGATACTAACTCACACCGGAAAAACTTGTCCACTACATCCGATGGCTTAAGCGCTGTCTCAAAAAAAGCCTTCTTGCTGTCTACCCCAGCTAACTTAGCCTCACCATAATTACCATCCTTGAACTGCCTGACACCTTCCTCAGCTACCCAAATTAAAGTGGACTCTACCCTCTCAACAAAAGGATTGATGAACTCCAACGCCGCCGACCTTAACTCCGCCGCCAATGCTCCACTACCACTCCTGTTCATGTGCCCTGCTGCTATCGGGTCTAACCCCGCCATTATATCTAAATCTGTCCTTACCCGCTGATATAATATATCACTTACCTTGTTATCAGGAGCATCCGCAAACCCAAGAAACTTCTGCCCCTTCGCAGTATCTAAATATAATACACTGTTCCTTTGCCCTGCCCCATACCCTACCCTATCAAGACTCGGCTTCTCCCCATCACTCTTTAACGAATCATATTCCCCTATTATAACCTTCCTCCCCGAATCTATCGCCTTTGACGACTCTATCGATAATAGCTTCGACTCTAAATCATATACATCTCTCGTGTTCGTAAAACAACTTACCCACGACCACTTCATCGTGTCTGTGTATTCGGTACTCTTCATATACGGCACACTACCACAGGAGTTAATACTTATCGGTATGTACCCTAACCCATGCTTATTCTCATCTATATATTTACCATTGACCGCTACCTTCCATTCATCAGCATCCCAAAATGTGTACATATCCACTAATCCCATCTCATCACTATCCTCCACCTTAAACCCATCCGCTACCTTCCCCCCATATCGCTTTATTAAATAGTACCTGGGCACCTTATCCCAATAACCAAACCATAGCGTCTCACCATCACCCTCTAACCACTGGCAAAACTCAGGGTCATACGTCCTTATATCACACACTGGAGCCCCATCCTTCCCCTCATGCCAATAAACCCCTGCAGCCGTACCCCCTTTTAATACCGCATGACTGGCTAACGCCCCCTGGAGCTTCTTCCCCGATGGCACTAACATAGCCCTCCTATCCGCTGCCCATATACACCCGTTCGCCAACCTCTCTGTGTTCGCTATCTTCTCCCTCATACCCTCCTTCTCATCCTCTACATCCATATATAACTTCATCCACATCGAACTTATTATCCCAATTACCTTGTTCGCTAATACCTTCGGAGAATTTGTCGCTACACTCTCCCATGCACCCTCTTCCTTCGGCATCTCATACTTATACGGACCCCATAACTCAAAATCCCGCTCCTGCTGCACCCGCAACCCTTGTACATCTGTGTTATCCCATAACTTCTTGTATAACGCTATCTCTTCACTTGCTTCCCTTAATGACATATTATACCCCCTTTGCCACTTTCTCTAACCTCTCCCCTACCTTCTTATGTACCTCACCCGCATAACTCTTCCCACCTAAATAACATATGTTGATGTACCTACCATCACTGAGTGTCTTCCTCCGCACCCTACCACCCTTTTTTATACAATTGGTGAAACTTTCAGGCATCTTCTTTACCTCCTTTTACCATCCCACTTGTATCATCCCACTACCACTACCTTTACTCCTTACTGTCTCTGGATTGAATAACGTGCATAGGTAACGAAGCGCTGCAAGTAAATGATATCGCTTTTCGTCTTTTATCTCATTTGTCGGCTTACCCATTTCGTCTAACTTCCACATACAACTGTTTATCTGCCCTAATGTCTGAGATAAATCACTGAAGATGTATATCTTGTTCTTTTCCATCTTCCCCTTTACCCGGTCTATCTGTACCTTCATGCTGCCCGCCCCACTAATATACGGCTCAGCTATCGGCCACCCCTGTAATATGTACTCATTCCTTGACGCATCTTCCTGATGACTACCACCTACCCTTGCCAATACCGTGTACCCTTCAGTTATAACCCTGAAAGCCTGTATATTTTGGAATGTGCTCTTACCTACCACAGGAGCATACTCATTAGCTAAAAATATGTCCCCCGCTGGGTTCTGAGCAGCAAATAAAGCAGCCGGATTGACGCTCCCAAAGTCATGCCCAGAATATACCATCCATTCCTTTGGTATGAAAAACCGCTCTATCTTACATAACATCTCATTGAAACAACCATACACAAGTAGGTTAGCCTCCGCCTCATCTTCCTCAGCTAATATCTCCTTAAGATACGAGTCCCTGCTCATGTCTAACGTTATCTCAGCTAGTGCCTCATGGCTCAGGTGCGGATTGTCAAAGCTAGTGAAATGAAAAGCAGCCCACCTGCCCGTCACATCAGCTTTAGCCATTTTGAACATCTTACTGGCATGACGTGGGTCTCTCGCCCTGGATGTCCCACTGGACTTCAAGCTAGGAGGCGTGTAGATAAACACCGCATTCCCATTGTTGTCCAATAACATCGGAGCCCCTACATCGCCCCATGTGTCTTCAGCCATCAACTGCCACTCATCCAATATGAGTACATCCGCATAATCACCCCTGAGCGTGTTAGCGTTCCATGCTGTCTTTGCTTTGATACGATTCTCTGTGCCTACCTTCTCAATAAACCTCTCGGTCTCATCCTTATGATATGCCCTCGTCTCAATAAGCGGTCTTAAAGCCCTGGTGACCTCATACCAAAACCTGTCAGTCTGCTCACCAGTCGGCGCCGCATACAACACCCGGTGCCCTTCAATAAAGGACTCCACCGCATGAATGGCAATGCCAACCGTCTTGCCACTGCGCCGTCCCGCCTTGACAATCTTCCTCTTGGCAGTTGAGTTGATAAATTCTAACTGCTTCTCATGCGGGTCTCTGGTTGTTACTGTTACCTCTTTAGTCTGAGTAGTCATATCACCAAACCAAGCCTTACTAACCCCTTATACTCACCCCTTCAAGGTAGTTTACTATTACTTTTGGTTTCCATGCCCCTGGATTTGGACTACAGGGCTTGCTAGATACGAATTTACCTACATTATGTCTGGTTCGTATAATCATTGTTATGTAACGATAAGTCCAGGTCTGGCAATTCTCCCTGTGCTATCAGCCAGCGATACCGGTCAGCCAGGTCACACACCTCATCAAATAACTGTACCAGACAGTCATCATACCATATATTGTAGTTAGTCATCCTCTCCAGTCTCAACACCATCTGTATATTGTGGTAGTTCTAGTGGTGGTTTCTCCCTAACTATCAATACCTTGATGTTATTGTAAGTAGGGCTGCCGCTATCTTTGAGTTTGCCGTCAGTGCGGTCCAAAATCTCTTTAACTATAGGTACATAGCCTCTTTTGTCCGGGTTTTGAGCCAGCTCAATCATACCCTCAGCGATAGCAATATAGTTAGGTTTGCCATCTTTGGAAGTTTGGGAGAGTAAATGTTTGATAGCCGATGTGACAGAATAGCCACGTTTTCCAATATCTACGGGAGGATTGCCAGGTCTAAGGTTAGCAAGGGACTTAGCTGGTGGCATGTATTTAGTACGGACTCTTGGTTTTCTCCTTGTCAACGTCAACGGCTTAGTAGACATAATCCATAAATAGCACAAAGGGGGGAATAAGTCAAGTTATAGGTAGGGGACATAGGTAAAGTAAAACAAAAAAAATAAAAGAAGCAGGCAGGGGATAAATCAGGTTCATTTTATCAAAAAAGGGGCATTATACTACTACTATAACGTACGTATATAGAGTATGAGAATAGAAAACAGTTGATATTCTATACAGAATATAGTAGTATTTCTATAAGGAGGTAGAGGAATGAGTAAAATAGAATATCCTCGGAAGAGGGGTGAAGCAGAACTCCAGGCGTTATTATGGTATTTCTTAAGGAAGAGGAAAATTGATGCCAGATTAGAGGTATCGGCAAGGAATGGGCGGTCATACAGGCTCGACATAGTAATATTCAGGGATAAGCAAGCCATTTGTATAGTAGAGTGTAAGTCATGGTCTGCCAGGTATTCAATACTCAGGGCTTACCAGAGGGGCAAAAACACAAAGCAAATACAACGTTACAAGGAAGCATTTAATTTACCGGTTCTTGTTATAGGCAGGTTCAATCAGATAACACCCACCATAGAAGAGATTGAAAAGATATTACGTAGTTAGAACAGATATTCTAGTTCGCAATAAACTATATGATTTTAGTTATGTCAGTCTTCGCATTTTATAATTCATTATGTCTGGTTCGTAAACAAAAAAAATAAAATGAGTGTAAAATAAATGGTTTAGGGTATTGACAAATAGTTTACCTATGTGTATACTTATAAGTATGAAGATAAAACTAAAGAAGCTCCAGTGTAAGCGATGTGGACACGAGTGGACACCCAGGCAATCAGATGTTAGGATATGCCCACATTGTAAGTCAGCATCATGGGAAAAAAGCAGTTGAGGTTATATGAAAAAGGAAACATATATCAAACGCGAAAGAGATAAGATTGCAGAAATAGCCCGTGAATATCGAGAGCAGGGTTATAAGGTATTTGCAGACCTTCCCGACTACCAGCTGCCTTACAGCATCTCCGGTTTTATTCCTGACATCATAGTAGAAACCAGGGGCAAGGTGATTATCATAGAGGTTAAAAGCAGTGGTTCTTTGGAGGCTAAAAACAATGCCATAAGACAACTTGCTCACTACGCGAAAGATCATCCTAACACCCGTTTTGACTTAGTTGTAACTAACCCGAATAGGAGGAGATAGAACATGGAACTATCACAAGCAGACTTAAAACAGATGATTGAAGACAGTGAATGCCCTATAATTGCAGATTGGGACGACATTGTCGACAACTACAAGGGATTGGTCTTTGAGATAAATGACCACGGAAATGTCACACTATGGAACCACTTTAAGAATGGTAATAACAGAGAATTGTCCAGTTTCATATAATAAGGATGTATGAATGAAGAAGAAAAAGGATAAGGATTATGTAACTAAATGGTTCTGTGGAACGATAGAGGGATCAAAGTTCCTATCGGTAATAAATAATAAGGAGGTCGGAATGGAACTATCACAAGCAAGGACAGCACTAAAAGAAATAGACAGAGATACACTAGAGGGACTAATTAAGCGATTTGGTGAAGACTTAGTGACTGCTTATCAAAAGGAAGGTTATGCTTTAGCTGATATGGAGGATGCATCTCAAGGAGAATATGATAGCGATGAGGAGTTTGCCCAAGAGCAGGCAGAGATGTTGGGCGAAGTTGATAGGAATTTATCCTGGCCAATGAATTGCATAGATTGGGAATGGGCTGCTCGTGAGTTAATGATGGATTACCACGAGATAAACGGTCATTATTTCAGGATTCTATAACCGTAGAGGGTGTGGGGTGAGTGTTATCGCCCCACTACTTGAGCGGTTAAGCTCAAGTACTATCATAAGGAGGTTAGAATGGCAAAGAAAAAATACGAGTGGCGATGGACAGGTGATATTAAACCCAATGGACAAAAAGTTATGGTGAGAACAGATATTAAAACAGGCAAAAGAACATAACTTAAAGGAGGACTAAATGGAAGCAAGCGAGAGAGTAATAAAACTAAGGCAGAGAATGGGTCTCAGCCGTGACGCTATGGCTGCCAGGCTCGGTGTTACACCCCAGTCAATCTACCGGTGGGAGCATGGTATTAAAAAGCCCAGCAATATGGCTCTCAAGCTCTTAGAGGAGTTTGAGAAAGGAGAATAACCTAATCCCATAAGCCCTGACCCTAGACTAAAGCCGTCTGGTAACTTTGCCAGGCGGTTTCCTTTTTGAGACTATCATTGGGAATATTCGTTTTAATAATCGTGTAGTATATTAAGGGGAGGGGAGGGGGGTATCATAACGCTTTCAAAATTTAGCTTTGAAAATCCAGTTTTTAGTCTCATAACGCTTTCATAACGGTGTGACATTTTCTATAACGCTTTCAATTTTAATCTTTCAACCTTCAGTATTGGGTTATAGCGGAAGACACCAGGTAAACCTCTTATCAGGACATTCTTGTCACATAACCGTTGTAGATATTTACGCCTTGTTGCCTTTTCAGCCTTAGATGTTAAATTAAAAGCCTCATCAATTTGCCACGAACTAAACCAATGAGGTTGAGCTTTGACCCACTCATTTATTTGATTCGTTTTACTTGTCATATTAACTTACACATACTCCCTTCCTTAAATACCTCAACCGGCATAGCTCGCTTCTTATAATTACAAGGCCAGCAAGCAGGCACTATATTATTAGGTATATCTTCACCACCATCAGACAGAGGTATAACATGGTCTTTCGTAAGTCTCACATTACGTTTCCCGCAATAAAAGCATCTTTGATTATATTGGTCTTTGATAATATCCCACTCATCGGCTTTTATCTTTGAACGGCTACTAGACTTTGCCAATTTAGCATATTTATCCTTACCATCCCATTGAGTAAAAAAGATAACCCAGCAAACATCAAATCCTAAATTAACAACAGCATTATCAGGGTTATCTGCGACAAATTGATTAAATCCCACATCATCCTTTCTGTACCTTTTCCAGTTCTTAAATAGCAAACACAAATAATCTTCCCTAACGGCAAACTCAGCTATTTCCTGCATACCATTCATACTATTAGTTTAATACAAATGTGTCACATTGTCAAGCTAGTCGGGAAGCGTTATATTCGTTATAAACATTATAAACATTATATAAACTCTCTAGTGTCATCACCATAATAGCGTTGAATATTGGTAAATTGACCATTCTCATCGAAGCTATAACTCCAGGTTATGTTCTCTGGGTTCACCTTCTTTTGTGCCGGCTTCTTCGCGTGTTTTATTTTTAATTTATGGCTACCCATTGACAAGTAGATAAATGCTCTTTTAGCAGTAGACCCGCCGCCGTATGCGTAGTCTCTATCAATCACTTTCCTGACACCTTTAACATATACCACTGACGGCGGTGGGATGTGCATAGCGATAATAGCGATGCCGTTACGTTTCTTCCTAAAGATGGCGTCAATCTCGGCTCCCGCAAGGTAGAACTCACTATTGAAATCAAGATAATCAATCACTGAGATATTATCAGGATTGACAACATCGGCGAAGTTATCAAAACGCCGGTAGACTTCAAATGGGGCATCAAGAGGTATTCCCAAGTCGGTGAATCTAGCCTTCATTTGTTCCTCGCCAGTCTCACTATTAAAAAGTTCTATATCATAATTATACATATTGAGTTTGATGAAATTATAGAGATATGTAGACTTCCCTTGCTGTTTGGTGCCAGCCAATAATACTACATTACGTGGATAGATAGAAGCGTACTTTTCAATACCAAACGGCCAATGTAAAGACACGATATTTTCCGGCATGGCTTCTCTCCAGTTCATTACTTCTTTATTGACATCTATTTTCCTAAATGTACCATGAGAATTAGTTCTAGTGATAATACCTGCATCAGCCATAGTTTTGAGATAGACCCGTAAGTTACTCTTGGCAGTGGTTGTTTTGATATTAAGCTCATCCCATATCTGGCGGTTAGTAAAAGTAGTATTGCCGTCTACCAGTTCAACCCATTGGAGCACCCTGTTATAACTTAGTTCTGGCATCAATCATCCCCCCATTGCTTTTTATTACGAAGGATGCGGTTAAGTTTACGGAGTATCCGATTAAATGCTATCGGCTCAACTCTAGCAAGTCCAGCCTGATATTGCGAAGCTAAAGTAGAGATGAATGCGTTTGAATCGCTGAATGTAATCTCATAGCGCGGTGCTGTGGAATAATCAATCGAAGATGGGATAAAACCTTGAGTGA
>Ga0180007_10006929_pt1 | contig 10896 bp, 15 predicted proteins | sample MM_PC_MetaG_FD_121122 | JGI IMG/M metagenome (GOLD analysis project Ga0180007, IMG submission 121122) | Groundwater microbial communities from the Aspo Hard Rock Laboratory (HRL) deep subsurface site, Sweden - MM_PC_MetaG | ecosystem: Environmental > Aquatic > Deep subsurface > Groundwater...
AGTAAGCCCCCAACTCTTAAAATATAGTCTGCTTCGCAGAATTGATAGAAAAGTGAAAAATGGACTCTGCGCTCACGAATTTCATTCGTTCGCTTGTTCGGGTCGTCTAACAGTGCACGATGATATACGCAATTATTACTCCCGATTTTTGGGCATATTGATTGTTTACTTAATGAGTTCTTCTATTCTGTCTACAGAAATTTTACGTCGCATTACTTTTCTGTATAACGTATCATCCCACCACCTTAACAACATTGATAAGTTAAAAGATGTTTGATTATAAGCACCATTTTCTACATGAATTTCTCCTTCCATCAATCTTATCATTGTAGCCACACAACAACCACTTCCCCATCCACAGATTTCAGTACGCCTTAATTTATCTTTCATTATTCGATTCTTTCCAAGCATTGATTGAGCCCTATAAGGTGATTGATACTTTAATTCAAAAGTAATGTGAACCAGTGCCCCTCCATAAGCTAACAACTTTTCAGATGGTTTCCCTTGTGGTAGGAAATAGTACCCTATCACTCCTCTTTGGAGTGACTCATCAATCTTTCTTTGTAAAGAATCTTCAAAGGTAGAACCATAACTACGTAAATTTTTTTCATCAATATGCATCAATATTAATCCGGGCATAGTACATAGGAATAACCTCAATTTTAAAAAATTAACTTAAAATATAGTGCCCAAAAATCGGTCCGTCATAACTTCCCCCACTTTGTAGGGGTCGGTTCGGGTAACAAGCGTTACGCCGATGTTAAACAAAATCGAAAGAAAAACCTAAAAACGGGAAAGGGGGCTTTGGCATTAGTTAATTTTTAATATACTACATTATTCTCCTAACCTATGGCTAAACTATATACTATGGATGATATACTTGCAGGATGTGAGAAACTAAGGCTTACCAGAGTTGAAGGGAATATTGTTTTTCCATCAAATCCTGATAAAAGAGTGATTCCTAATAGGGAAGTACCAACAGAAGGTCTTGATTTGATGTGCTATGTAGGAGAAGCAGGAATGATATATGCAAGAGAGATAGGGATAGAACAACCAATGGAAGGTCCAATGTTAGATTTAGGAGTTGAATTTATGACCTTACCAAATCAGGGATTAGCTGAATGTTTTATTAGATTTCATAATCTTAAACGAGTTAGGGAGGTGATTGAACTTTTTAAACAAATTGGTCAAGCACCACCTCATTTCTTAATGTGCTATCCAGAAGGTGGAGGAGATATGGTTCCATTTAGAGCAGTTGACAAAGCAGAGTATCAGAATTATAGATATGAGTTAGATGGATTTACTGATCATCCTGAAGTATTTGATGCCAAAGCCCCCTGACTTTTTTAAACTAATGTATTGCATGCGCTCACTGATACGGTCTTTCTTTCGACTCTGCAGAATTTTGCTTCGTAAAACCGCTGTCGCTTTCCTTGGTCACCCCCACTCCGCAAACATATTAATGTGCAACTGGATATAAAATCCCAAAGAACAAAATATTAAAACCCCCCTTAACCTAAAACTCAAACGGCCCTATAACTTCCTTCCCAAACTTCTCCTTTGCCTTAAGTAACCTTTCCTTCTCCTGCTTAAGATGCTCAAGGAAAACCTCAGGTAATCCTTCTTCCTGCCCATATACCTTCTCCATCCTGTCTAATTTCTCAAGAAGCTTTGGAATCCTTATAGAAAACTGCTGCTCATACTCTTCTTTAGTATAATCCCTGTCAAACACCTTCTTAAACAATCCCTTCAGATCATCATAGGTAGGTATAAACCCTATAGGAGTCTCGATAGCATTAAACTCATTATGAACCCTTCCCTCTACCCACAATAGCCATATCTTCTTATCTAATTTAGAGTTCAAAAACTCCCCATTATGCTTAAGGAAGTAATTAGTATGAAATATCCTTGGCGGCTTATCTAATCTATCGCCAAAAGCAAGATGATTCTTGATATAAAGCCCAAAAGGAACAACCAAAAAGTCAATATTAGCCATAGGATCATGCGTCCTAACTCCAGCCTTGCCCAAAGTAGCAGTAGTTGTCTCTGACTCAACAATCGCCCCTACATAAACACCATGCGACCAGCTCAATGATTCAAAAACAGGAACAGTTGTATCTGCATCCCTGCCGCCATAAAGAAATCCTGAAACAGGAACTCCATTAGGATCATCTGCCTTAGGATCAGCATTCTCAAGTTCATTTATCCTTATTGTATAGCGTGAGTTCTTATGTGCTGGATCAATCAATTTTCCATCTTTATCCTTCTTTCCTCCATACCATTCGCCTGAAAAATTAATCCCCTTAGAAGGTATCTCTTTGCCCATGTTCAGCCAATGAGGCACTCCATCGACATTAAGCACATTAGAAAAGATAAGCTCCCTAGGTGTTGTCAAAGCAGTATAGATAATAGGGTCATCCATAGAGTTTATATCTTTTATAATCCCAAAAATCCCCTGCTCTACATTAACAGCATATGCAATTCCATCATCCCCTGCTCGAAGGTAAGCAATATCATCCCCTATTATGCTCTGCCCAGGGACCATTGCAGTAGATGTCTTGCCGCACGCCGAAGGATAAGCTCCTGTAAAATAAGTAACTCTTTTCCCATCCAAAGCATGAACTCCCATTACAAACATATGCTCACACAACCAATCTTCTTTATTGGACTTATTTATAGCCAACCTAAGAGCCAACTTCTTCAACCCAACACTATTGCCAGCATACTGATTGTTGACAGTTAAAACTCTATTTTCCTGAAGATCCATATAGATTCTTCTTTTGTCAATATTCTTTGAATTGTTCCTTTCATCTAATTCACCAGCAGAATGCACAAAATAAAAGAAATCCCCTGAACCATTAAGCCGTTTAAACTCACCATATCCTAGCCTATAAAGAATAGTCTCGCTATGCAAAACATAAGAAGAATCCGTAAGCTGCAAAGCAGGTATTGAAAAATTTGAATTATTTGGCCCTAAACAGAAAAAGCATACTAACATCTCTTTTCCTTTCATTATTCCGTCTAAAAATCCCATCACTTCCTTAAGGCCTTCTGCTCTTTCTTTCCACTTTAGGAACTTGCTTGGCTTTGCGTCTTTAGGCAATAATACCTGAGTATTCTTCTTATCCCTCCCTTGATCTATCATACCGTCAAAATGGATAGTATGGCCTTCCATCTTAAGCTTGCTCTCTTCCCCATTCCTCACAGCAAGCTCCCTTACATAAGATATATCTTCATTAGAATCAGTTATTACAGTAACATTCCTTGGCTTGCAAAGATTAACATATTCCTCAACTATCTTCATCACTTTAGGATTTTTAAGCTCTTCTAGTTTCTTCAGATTATTTTCATCCAGTATAGTTTTGTCAATATTCATCTTAATAAAAAGAGCAAGATAGTCATTTAAATAGGTTATGTTATTAATGTAACAAATACTAAATCAGCACTTCTCAATCAAAACCTTATCTCCATCCTTAGCCTGCCTGAATAAAGAAATATCACCTAAAACCTTTCCGAAAATGTCAAGAACCACCACAATAGATGATGGCATGCCAATAACATAACTACCATAATTTAGGTGGTTCTTGAGCATGCTCAGGAATATATCATCTCCCAAAAGGAGATAGTGGACTTTGTCCACTGGTCACTATGCCAATAGTATATTCCTGACACATTCACAGCACTAACTGGCCTTATCTCATCTCCCTGAGAAGCAGGAGTCTTGCCAAAAAAAATACAGAAACAATCGCCAGATGGCCAAAACCCTAAATCACCCAATGAAACAATCTCTTTAGCAAACTTCTCTTCAAGCTCAATATGAACAGGAATCTCAAAATAAATCTCATCACCCCATCTGCTCACAGAACCGACAATAGGAAGTTTAGAACATATGATTTTTGCAGTCTCAGATTCATTCAGTTCTGCATTAAACTTCAATCCATTTACCTTGATATTTATCCTCATGTTATAGTATTATACAAAGAAAGATAGCCTTTTCTCGCCAATGTAGTCATATCTGCAGTAAGATTAAATTTTATTGTCCCATCCTCAACTGATTTCTTCACAAAATCCTTAACATCGTCTGACTTAAGTGTATTATAAACAGTCTCTTGGCTAGCCCGTATAGAAATATCTGGATTCTTAGGGTTGCCTTTTTCAGTGACAGGCATATGTTTATCCACATATGAATAATACATCTTGCCTATATCAGTAAGGACAAATTCCATTATAGGATAGTTCTTTGTAAATATCGGCTTATTCAGCTTATAAGCCCCTAACTCATTTATTACATAATTTATATGGCTTGCATTTATGACTTCATTCCCTGCTTTTATCTTTGCCAATGCATCTGCAGAAAAAAAAGGAAACTCCATAAAAGGCTTTGAGACCATATTAGGTGCAATGATAAAGAAATATGCTCCTCCAAAAACAGCAACCACTAATATAAGGGAGATTATTCCCATTATATGCCCCCATATCCAGTGCAGTTTCTCTTGTATAAACTCTTTTTTCTTTGCCATTCTCTAATTTTCCTTGCAGGACTTAAATATATTATCAAAAAGTTCAGGCACAATCTCTTTCTTCACAGAAGAGAAAGCAATCCTCAATACATTTCCCATAGAGATAACCCCTGTTTCATATTTCTCTAAAAGGATCTGCCTCACCTTCTCCCCATCTTTACTCTTCAACTTTATGCACATAAAATAACCTGAATTATAAGGCAATGCATTAAATTCTTCTTCATATTCCTTATGTTCCTTCAAAACATTCTTGACTTCATCAAACCTTCCCTTTAATATCTTAAACTTCTTCTTTTTCTCTTTCCAGTAGTTTGGCTCACTAAAAGCATGATACACTAATGACTGTGACAGATTTGAATCATTTGATATACTCCCCCTAACAGCACCCGCGGTCTTGTTCTCCAAAGCAGCATATACATCCTTATCTGCTCCTTTCACCCCATAAGTTACAAATCCAACTCTTAAACCCCATACATAATCCTCTTTTGTTGCTCCATCAAGCTTGACAGCCAATAAATTTTCATGTAGATCAGCAAGCTCTGCAAATATGCTCTGCAAATAGATCCCTTTTTTGTACACTAGACCAAAATAAGCATCATCTACCATCACAATAATCTTATTACCTTTTTCAGCAGCCTCTTTCAAGATATCTCTAATCTCAACTATCTCGCCATCAGTAGGTGTATACCCAGTAGGATTATTCGGGAAATTCAACAACACTATTTTTTTTCCTATCTCCCCACCTAGTTTCTCCCTTAATCCATTAACATTAAATCCATTGCCGCTAAACATCTCAAAAGTGTCAAAAACAGCCCCATAAGCATTCACCATTATCAGCCTGTAATTCCCCCAGAAAAGATCAGGCATTATCACCTTGTCCCCTGGATTGATAAACATATAACCTGCCATGCTCATTCCATGGGTTAATGCATTTGTAACAACAGGCAAGCTGACTTCTTTTCCATTAAGTAAAGGATTCTTGGCATAAAGCATATTCTTCCACTTCTCCCTCAACTCAATCTTCCCAAAACTAGACGCATAAGGAAAAACATCCTTAGGATCTAATTTGATCTTCTTAGCTATTGGCTTAAGCCTCATAGGGCTTCCATCATCCTCTAAAGCAATGCCTATTGTTGCATTTATCCTCTTGCCCTTTGCCTCTGCGCTCTGCCCTAGAATTCCTTTTTTAGGAAAAAAGATAGCTTTTCCTTTCTCTGATAGCATCTCATAAACTGCATTGTTCTTAGATTGTAGTGTTTCATTAAGCCCGATTGCCTGTTGGTTTAGTTCCATTTTAAATTTAGAGAAATATTACTTATATTTATAGGTTGTGTACTGTGAATAACAAGAATGCTATGCCCCTTTTCCTTAGCTTCATTAAGACATATATCAAATATCTCACAATCTAAGTTCTCCCTTATCTTATCTTTAGAGTATTTTCTCTTCTTCAGCCTTTTTTCTAATGTTTTCAGTTCGCATTTTGTAACAACACACAAATCAACATACCTAGCAGGCAAATAATGCGAAAGATGTGAATCGATTATTATCCCTTTTATTGTTTTATTATTTTTAATCTTTAATATCTTTTTATTTAATGAATGTTTTCTTGATGGATTTTCATAGCATTGAATCAAGTTGATCAAAACCTTATTCAACTTCTTAACATCCACTATCTTACAATCCATCTTTTTATCATAACCAGAAGAAACATCGCTTATATCGATCAATCTTTTAACATCAACATACTCCAAACCTAATTTCTTAGCCAATCTCTTACTAAGTGTAGTCTTTCCAGAACCCACAGAGCCAGTAACTATGATTACATTCATAATAATCAGATAAAAAGAAGAAATATAAAAATGTTGGTAATCTATACCCTAACAATCCCAATGTCGGGCTTCCTAGCTTCTTCAACACAATTGTCAAAATCAGCTGTCTTTTTCCAATCGCACTTACCAGAAACACACCCACAATCTATCTGTTTATAACAACCATACTCTTCTGTCCACTCACATGTCGTAAACATCAGTTCAGAATTCTTGCTCAGGCATATTGTTCCTGAGCATCCGCCTATAACACAATCAGAATCTGATGAACAATCGGCATTTGCATTTACAGGGGTTTTACTGCATTCTCCCCTGTAAAAAGCCCATTCTTCGCATTCTGATCCATCAGGTAAGATACAAACCCCATACTGCCCCTGTGGATTCTCCCTTATGTCTAATTTCCCGCCTTTTTCTATACAATTGACAGAAGCAGGATTTGCTATCTGAGTATTATCTTTTACAGGCGCTTGATTACAACCTGCAGCTAAAACAACTAATAAAAGAACAAATGATAATCCCTTTTTCATCCCTTTCACCTCTTTATTTTTCCCTTTTAATTTTTATCAATTCAAAAATAACCATTAAAACAATGACAAAAACACACCCAAATAAAAACCACAATGCATAATTCGGAGCAGTCTGAATAACCTGCTGCGCAGCTTCAGGTGCTCTCTCAATTACAGCATTCGCTCCCTGCTCAGCTGCACTCTGCATCGCAGGAGCAGCAACCATATCAGCAGATTCCATTGCAGCTGACTTCACAACACCAAAAACACCGCCCCTAAAAAGTTTAGTATAAGCCTGTATAATCCCTGCTCCAACCAAAGCCAACAACCCTACAGGAAGTATAGCCCTTAACTTCTCCTTAATCCCATAAACTGACTTAGGAGCAATTATAATATATTTATTAGCAAGCTTGTAATGATTTACCTCTCTCCCTTTCTCAGAATAATGAAACTCATCCACAGTTATGATCCCTGATTTCATAAGCTGCTGCAGATTATAATGCACAGTAGATATAGGTAAAGTTAATTTCTGGGCTATCTCTGTTTCAGTAGAATGCTGTTTCTCGGCAAGATAATCTAAAATCTTCCTGCAGCTATCATTAGATATGACTTGAGCTAATTCCTTTGCCTTGTTCTCTTTCAAGCTTACTAACAAAAAAGATTGTTTTGCCATATCTATTTGAAATTATCAATGCTTATAAATAGTTTTTGATAATTTTGAATTGAGTTGAAACTATACCTAGTGAATCAAGTCAAATAATCAATAAATATAAATAACCCTTAACCTAATTATACTTATTCTAATGAAAAAGAGAGGTATGATAGAGGTTAATTTTAATTGGATCTTTATACTTATAGCCGGCGCAGTCATCTTTGTCTTCTTCATAAACATAGTAAACAAGCAGAGGCAGTTCTCTGAGATAAAGACATCCGGCTCCATAGTTACTAACTTAGAATCGATCTTAACAGGCGCCCAAGTTTCAACAGGCACAGTAAACATAATAGACCTCCCAAAAGTAGACATTGGCTTTGAATGCGACCGTTACTTTATAGGTCCTGTACCCAAACAGACAAGAGGTAATGTAATCTTCGCCCCTAATCTATTGAAAGGAAAACAAATGATAACCTGGACATTAGACTGGAATCTCCCATATAGGGTAACTAACATATTATACATAACAGACCCTGAATTAAGATATATAATAGTATACGATAGCAACACAGAAGCCTTAGCCAAAAAACTAGATGACGAACTCCCAAAAGAGATGAATAAAGAACTGGTAGATAAAACTAAGTTAGGAAACTTAGGCGATAAAAACAACTACCAGGTAAGATTCATTTTCCTTGCTGGAGTTACATTGGATGCAACTGCCGCTAACGGCTTGACAAACCTTGCCAAGATGCGTGATGAAGACGTAACAGCAATAAACCTGACTGAACCCGGAACATCAAATATACTTTCAAACACTGGAACAATAAAATTCCTCCAAAAACAAGGCAATATCTGGGTAGAGAAAGGCACAACCTATTACCTAAAAAAAGAGACATTCTTCGGAGCAATCTTCGCAGCAGACTTGGAAACATACAACTGCGTTATGAAAAAAGCATTTAAAAAGCTCAATCTTGTAACTAAAGTATACACTCAAAGGTCAACAGAACTAAGAACATATTATGGTTTTACGAATACTTGTTTTTCTCCTCACGACACAGCTAGATTAGTTAATATGGAACAATACTCCCAAACCCAATCAGATGATTTTCCAAATGACCTAGCTGCAATTAATGCAATCCAAACAACTTACACAAGCATTAAAGACCAAAACCAAAGAGCGCAATTATTCTCATGCGCCCTTATCTACTAATATGAAAACAAAAGCGCAGATACAGATGGGAGAATCAGTCGGTATATTATTCATCTTCTTCATATTGGTAATGTTCAGCTTTGTCTTCTACATGAATGTCATGCAGAGCTCTGCTAAATCAGACTCAGAAGAAAACATCCAGCTAAAAGCCATAGGGATTGCCCAAAAAGCATCATTCCTCCCTGAACTCCAATGCTCAGAAGAAAACATAAGGCAGGAAAACTGCATTGACCTGCTTAAGCTTGAAGCCTCTGCCAACCTATTAAGTGAAAATAACCTTTACTATTATGACATATTTGAATTCAGCGACATAAAGGTAAAACGAGTCTTCCCATTCGGCAATGCCCATGAATGGATTCTCTACAACCATTCATCCTCAAACTACAGCAGCAAACTTTCTACATTCATCCCAACTTCATTATATGATCCCGAAACAAAAAAATATGATTTTGGAGTGTTATCAGTAGAAGTCTATAAAAGATGAAGCTATTAAAAAAATCACAGATGGAAATGATGGGATTAGCAGTTATTGTAATCCTTATCTCAGTAGGCATGTTATTTGCAATAAGATTTGTAATCCTAAAACAGCCCTCACAATACAAACAAGATTACACTCAAACAGAGCTTGCATCTAATATACTAAGCACCTTGCTCAAAACAACAGTTTCAGAATGCAACAGCTTAAGTTTCACAGAACTTTACCAGGACTGTTTTAAAGATCCATACAACCCGCAGGTAGAATGCTATGGGGGGATGAAATCCTGCGATTACATCAATGAAACAACCACTAGAATACTTAATGAAACCTTAGGTAAATGGCACATAGGTTATGAATTCAATGCAAAAACAGATACATCCCCTTACATAATAACTATAGGTAAATGCCCCCCAATAAAAAAGCACAAAATTTACCCCATACCCATAGACTCATCAGGTCAAAATACATTGTTTATTACTATGGACATATGCAGCTAAAGAACATTAACCCTGTAATTCCCTGAAAATCATCGAAAGTTTTAAATATAACTTACCCTAGTTAAAGTATAATTCAATTTTAACAATAAAACGAGGTGTATATAATATGGAAAAAAAAGGTCAGGGCTTGCCCTTGAATGTGATTATCATAGCAGCTATTGTTCTGATTGTGCTAGTTGTCTTATGGGCAATATTCACAGGAAGGATGGGAGTATTCAGCAAAGGATTGACTGATGTTACTAAAGGTGGAACATGCGCTGAAGCTGGCGGTGTAGTAAAAACCCAAGTTGACGGATGCGCCTCAGGATGTACTCCAGTTTATACACAATTATCTGATGTTTCAACAGGAGAGACCTGCTGCAAGCCATCAAAAGGTTGCCTGCCAGGAACTTACACAGAAGTTGGTTCTTCAACTCCAAAGAAATGTGAGGACATCACATCAGAACCAACATGCACATCAAAAGGCTGCACATGGGGTCCATATGATAAGAGCATCTGTTAAATGCCCTTTATATTTTTTCTTTTTTTAATATTTTTTTATTAAAATGTCTAAACAAGCCATTTCTAACTTAACCATCATTGCTTTAATCGGCTCAGTAATCTTGATAATAATCTTCCTTCTTATGACTATAGGATTCTCAAAAAGAGTAAAAACAACAGATGAAACAGCTAGTGTGAATAAATGCAGGCTGCCAGGAACAAACAACTACTGCTGTGAAACTTATTCTGACAACACAATAACTCCTAAAGAAGGCGGCTGGTCTGACTGCAATGAACCATTAAACGCCTGCTGCATCGGTTAATAAAAAGATTCATACTAAATCGATACTTTATTGAGTGTGAATCTCTTGAAAATTAGTTTTCAAAAGATTTAAATACCAAGCTTTCTAAATAAAGTTTTATGGTAAATCTGGGTAAAAGAGGTCAAGAAAAAAGCAAATTATTGATGATTATACTGGTTCTGATCATTGCATCAATATTCCTTTACATATGGCTTAAAGTTCTTTTGCCAAACTTATTCCCAACATGATAAAAAAAAAGAGATCAGCAATAGAAGCATCTACATTGGTTCTTTACATACTCCTAGTTGCAGTAACCCTCTCACTTGTTGGCGCAACTGTTTACTACATAAAACTAGGCAGCCAAGACATAAGGAAAAGAGCATGCGAATGGGATATAGTAAAAGCAGCGTTATCTAAAAAATTGC
>Ga0180007_10006930_pt1 | contig 10895 bp, 7 predicted proteins | sample MM_PC_MetaG_FD_121122 | JGI IMG/M metagenome (GOLD analysis project Ga0180007, IMG submission 121122) | Groundwater microbial communities from the Aspo Hard Rock Laboratory (HRL) deep subsurface site, Sweden - MM_PC_MetaG | ecosystem: Environmental > Aquatic > Deep subsurface > Groundwater...
ACCATCGCCTCTCCCATGCCGTAGCGGTCGACTGCGGTGGTTTGCAAGGCGGACAGCCCGCGCAGGCTCCGGTCTTCTTTTTCGTTGAGGTACTTCTCAAGGGATGCGAAAGCGCGGCGTTCCAGTAGACCCTTGACGCCATTGCCGTCGCCGACTTTGCTGACGGTTATGGCTTTGCGGATGCGCTTGATATCACGGAAGGTATAGCGGCGTCTGCCGACCTGCAGGTAGAATTCCGCTCCGCCGACGCCGAATGCATCCACTTTGCCATCGAGATCGCGATACATCGCGACTGCTTTGTTAAAATCGCCATCGGTCCCCTTGCGTGAGAGTTCACACTCCTGACCGAGAAATTTGTGAACTGTGGTGTGGTCTCGGGAGGTTGATCCTACACTGATCGATAGGATCTTCTTCATGATGATGGTCCTCCTTTGTCGAGAGTTTAGCGGACACCACTGTCGTAGAGGATGTTGATCTCGACGAAGCTACCATCCACTACGGTGACGATCCGGTCAAGCGCGACAGGGAACGGGCCGGGACTGGTGGGATGGAGGATATAGGTGCCGGGATCGAGGGCTACCCGGAAGGCGCCGTCTTCGTCAGTCTCGAAACTTGTCACTTCCTGGCCGGTCTGATCCAGAACAACGATGATCGCCTGGTAAGGTTGGGTTTCAAAACACTCCATACCGATCTGGTTTCCCTGACATTCTCCCAAGACGACTTGCCCTTCGATGCCGCTGGTGCCGATATCGGCTGGGGAGGGGCCGCAGGCAACCAGAAAGAGCGCAAGCAGTACTAATGACACAAGTTTTTTCATGTAAGTCTCCAATTGGTCCAATCCATTATTTGGTTTTATTGAGCTCCCAGATGATCCGCAGGCCGTCCAGAGTCAGCCAGGGAGCGATGACATCGATGACATCGGTTTCTTTTGCGATCAGCTCGGCCAGGCCGCCGGTGGCGATGACCTTCATCTCTGGGCCGAGTTCACCCCGGAAGCGTTGTACCATGCCCTCGACCATGCTGACATATCCAAACAACAAGCCAGATTGCATGGCATGAGGTGTATTGCGGCCGATCACCGAGGGCGGGCGTTGCAGGTCGATGCGTGGAAGTTTGGCAGCCCGGGCGAAGAGGGCTTCAGCGGCAAGGTTCACCCCGGCAGCGATGGCTCCGCCAAGGTATTCGCCGTCCTTGGTCACCGCGTTGAAGGTGGTGGCGGTGCCAAAGTCTACCACGCATGCCGGGCCACCATACAGGTGATGGACAGCAACAGCGTCGGCGACACGGTCGGCGCCGACAGCGCGTGGGTCTTCGTAACGGATGCGGATGCCGGTCTTGATGCCAACATCGACAATCAGAGGATCCAGCTTGAGATATTCCTGGCAGGCCTGGACCACGCGCCCGGTCAAAGGCGGGACGACGGATGCCAACACGATGCCGGCCAGACTATCCTGCCCAATCCCGGCATGTTCCAGCAGCCCGAGGAACTGCAGGCCATATTCATCCGGCATGCGGGCGTGGTCGGTCGCCAGCCGCCAGTGTGGGCCGATCTTATCGCCGTCGTAAAGGCCGAGAGTCAAATTGGTGTTGCCAACGTCAATTGTGAGCAGCATACCCTTATTGTACCCAGAAAAAGGAGCAATGGTTGCAATTGGTATTGGTTATCTGATGGCTTCAATAATTTCCGCCACCATGTCGTAACGGTGGAACTGCGGCATGATATAGACCCCTGCACCCCAATCCTTGACCTCTTCGATTAACTCGGTCGTGATCTTCACGCCCTCGCGAGTGCCATTCTCACCGGCGGCTTCCATCCGCGCAAGCGTATCATCTGGAATATGGATGCCCGGGACTTCGTGATGCAGGAAGCGGGCGTGGCGGGTGCTGACCAGAGGCAGGATACCGACCAGGATGGGCTTGTCCAGCGGCCCATGTTTTTCTTGGTACTGGCGGAGAAAATCTCGCGCCGGTCCAATCTGGTAAATGGGCTGGGTCAGGAAGAAGTCTGCGCCGTTTTTCAACTTGCGGCGCAAATTTTTGAATTCTCTCTCCATCTCGGGTGCGGACAGGTTGAGGGCTGCGCCAACGAAGAAATTGGTCGGCTGCCCGATGCTGGTCCCACTGTGGTCTAGGCCGGTGTTGAAGCCATGTTTGATGAGTTTGATCAAGCCCGAGGGGACAAGGTCGTAGTTGTCCATGGCTTCAGGATAATCTCCGATCGAGGTCGGGTCGCCCATGACCACGAATACATTGCGGATTCCCAGAGCGTGAGCGGCAAGCAGGTCGCCCTGGACACGCAGCAGGTTGCGGCCGCGAGTTGGGAAATGCAGGGTTGTCTCGACACCGACCTGGCGCTGGATGACATCGCAGACTGCCCAGGCAGACATGCGCATGCGGGCCATCGGGCTGTCGGCCACGTTGATGACATCCGCCCCGGCGTCTGCAAGCAGGGATGCCCCGGCAATCAACTTGTGGGTCGAAAGGCCGCGGGGCGGGTCCATTTCAATTGCAATGACGAACTGGTTTCCGGCCAGCTTCTGCGATAGTTTGGAGGGTTGATCGATGGTCGCTTCGCTTTCATCCGGATCAGAAGGAACGGTGAAATCAAAGGTCGAGTCTCCACAGCCTTGCGGGTATTGATCCAGAGCGGCGCGCATGGCGGCAGTGTGCAGGGGTGTAGTTCCGCAGCAACCGCCCACGATGCTGGCACCGGCCTGGCAGAATGAGATGGCATAATTGCCAAAGTATTCTGCATTTGCCGGGTACATGATCCGCCCACCAACCTGTTCCGGCCAGCCCGCATTGGGTTTGACCCAGAATTTGCCGTCCGGGACGACCTGGCGCATCTGCCTGAGCAGGCGTAGGAGCTGTGCGGGTCCTCCGGAGCAATTAATCCCGATCACATCCGCACCGGCAGCGACCAGATCACGGGCGACCTTGCCAGGGTCATCCCCAAGAAGCGTGCGGTCATCACGGGTGAAGGTCATGGATGCGACGACCGGCAGGCTGCCAACCTCCCGGGCTGCCCGGACGGCTTCGCCGATCTCGTACAGGTCGCTGAAGGTTTCCATGACGATCAGGTCCACGCCGGCTGCGGCCAGGGCTTCGATCTGTTGCGCGAAGGCAGCCCGGGCCTGCTCAGGTTGGACGCGACCGAATGGGGCGATGCGCACACCCAGCGGGCCGACATCACCTGCCATCAGGATGTCTTTGAATGCGTCAGTCGTGGCGCGTTTGGCCAATTCCACTCCGGCATGGTTTATCTCCGAGACTTTTTCTTCAAGGCCATGTTTGGCAAGTTTGTAGCGGTTTGCCCCGAAGGTGTTGGTCAGGATCAGGGTTGCGCCGGCTTCAATGTACTGGCGATGTACGTCTGCGATGGTGGCTGGTTCGGTGAGGTTCAATTCATCGAAACATTGGCCAAAATCGACCCCGCGAGCATGGAGCATGGTGCCCATGGCGCCATCGGCAAGGATGACCCCTTTGGATAGAGAATCGTAGAAATTCATGCCTACCGAGTATCGTTCTTCCGTTTGTCGAGCCAGTCTTTCAGCGCCGGGCCGGTGCCCAAATCCCATGGGCGGACTTCTTCTGGACGGAGGACCTTAATGGCAGCCAACTCCTCCCCGAGCGTTATCTCGCCTGAAGCCCGGATATGGAAAGCGAAAATGATCTGGTTGCGCTGATCAAATGCATAATGGCCGATATAACTGACGATCTCCCCATCAAGACCGAGTTCTTCTTGGACTTCGCGCAGCGCACCAGCTTCGGGGGTCTCCCCTTTTTCCAGGAAACCGGCCACGATACCAAACCACTTCTCAGGCCAGCCCTTGTTCTGGGTCAGGATAACCTTGCCATCGTGCTCGACAATCGCGGCGACCACCGGGGTGGGGTTGTCCCAAAAGACAAAGTCACAGGCACGGCATTTCAGGCGCGCGAGACCGTCAACTTCGCCTGTGACCAGGGCGGTGGCGCATTGTGGGCAGAATTTGTAGGCCATAAGGTTATCCGCGTAGAACGAGAAATGATCTTACGATACGATTTGAAAAATGTCTTGCTTTACTTCATCAATTGATCCACTCGAGACTCACCGATACTATAGTACTTTGCATCCCTGTGATGGACGACGATCGCGGCAGTCGATTGCTCGGGTACCAGTTGGTATGCCGAAGTCAGGGTCATGCCGAGCTCAGCCTCCACCGGAAGCAAGTCGAAGACCTTGCGATGGTCTTCCAGTTCGGGGATGGCGGGATAGCCCCACGAGTAGCGTTTGCCCTGGCCTTCGGGGAGGCCCAACTCACGGCGGATGTGACGATGGAGATATTCGGCGGCCGCTTCGGCGGTCTGGACGGCGAGGCCATGTAGATAGTAGGCTTCGGAGTAGTCACCTGCAGCTTGCAACTGGTCGAATTTCTCCGTGGCGGCCTGTCCAACCGTAACTACCTGGAAGGCGATCACATCCACCTTGCCTGAGTCAACCGGTGAGAAGTAGTCGGCCAGGCACAGCTGTTCACCGGATGATTGCCGCGGGAAGGTGAAGCGGGTCAGCGCAGTTGGACGATCAGCGATCGTTTCTGGACCGTAGATGACCAACTCATCGCCATCTGCCTGGCAGGGGAAAAGACCGTAGACTGCCTGCGGTTTCAACCAGCCGGTCCGCAGGGCTTCTTGCTGCATCCTCACCAGGCGGGCTTCAAACTCGACCTGAAGCTTTTCCCAATCGGGGCCGTGGGCGTTTTTAGCGCCCCATGACAGGCGAAAGAGTTCATTTATGGACAGGTGCTGGAAGATGCTCTCCAGAGGCATGTCCTTGACAATCCGTGCGCCCCACTTGCCAGGATGAGGAATGGGTGCCGGTTTGACGCTGGAGCGCTGGAGGTTGGGTTCCGTTTGTGGGCGGGCGGCGCGCCCCAGTTCCAGGTCCGCTTCACGCTGGATGCGCTCGAGTAATGCTGGACGTTTGTCGTCATTAACGAGTGCATCCACGGTTTCCAACCCTTCAAAGGCATCCTTGCAGTAGAACACGCCGGGAGCATAGAATTCGCCTTCTTCGGTTTGAAGGATGCGGCGGCCGAAGCGACGGTTGATGGCCGCGCCGCCGATCAATACCGGAATCTTATGGCCACGGCGTTGGAGTTCGTTGACAATCAGCGGCATTTGCTTGGAGGTGGAAACCAGCAGCGCAGACAAGCCGATTGCAGTAGCATTGACCTCGACGGCTTTGCTGATGATCGTCTCCGCTGGAACCTGCTTGCCGAGGTCGATCACGTCGAAGCCGTTGTTAGCCAGGATGGTCTTGACCAGATTCTTGCCGATGTCGTGAACATCGCCGTAGACGGTGGCGAGCACGACCAGTCCCTTGCTGACGCCGGCGACCTTTTCGAGATAGTTTTCAAGGTGGGCGACGGCCTTCTTCATCACTTCGGCGGACTGCAGCACGAAGGGCAGGATCAGTTCACCTGCACCGAATTTGTCGCCGACTTCTTTCATGGCGGGGAGCAGGGTATGGTTGAGGGTGTGAACGGCGACCTCGTGGACAGATTTCTCCCTCATCCCCTGCCCTTCTCCCAGAGGGAGAAGGGTGTTCTCCCCTCCCCCTGAGGGGGAGGGGCTGGGGGAGAGGGCTAAAAGCCGTTCTTCCAATTCATTCCAGATCACATTCAGAACTTCTTCAGTATTATTAGTGACATCACTATTCCAGAAGCGAACAACTTTAATACCCTGTTCTTCAAGAATCTTGGTTCTCTCTTCGTCATATTTTGCTTGATTCTCTTCAAGATGTTGATTTCCATCCAACTCAATCGCAAGCTTCGCTTCGTGACAATAGAAATCTAGGATGTAACTCGAAACTGGGTGCTGGCGACGGAACTTTGCATCGTGGACGGCCCGGTTACGCAGGAGATTCCAGATCAGTTTTTCGGGGTCGGTGGCGTTTTTGCGCAATTCACGAATTCGTTCCAGAAAGGCATCGGGCAGAGGGGGGTTGATTTTGATTTCTCCCTCACCCCTACCCCCTCTCCCATTGGGAGAGGGGGACACACGATTGATGATCTCATCGATATCCGCTTCCACCCCCTCCTTATGCATGTGAACAATACGCCAGTGAAGGCGCTGTTCGGGGGTCATGCCTTCGGTAGGATTAATCTGGCTGGCCTGTTCGCTGGGGGTAACGTTTTCGTAGTGCTCGATGTAGCGCTGCAGTGCGTCTGGGCGGCGGTTGAAGATCAGATCTTCGGCCAGCTCTTTTTCTTCGGTGGGGATATCGGCATAGGGCGTGACGTGGGCCGGGTTGATGATGGCCATGTCGAGACCGGCCTGGACGCAGTGGTAGAGCATGACCGAGTTGAGGGCAGGGCGGGCATGTGCCGACAGCCCAAACGACAGGTTGGAAACGCCCAGCGAGGCCAGCACGCCAGGCAGGTTCTCTTTAATGAGCCGGATGCTTTCGATGGTCTCGATGGCGGATTCGGCAAACTCGGGGTCGCCGGTGGCGAGGGTGAAGGTCAGCGCATCGTAGACGAGCGCATCGGGGCGCAGACCGTGTTCGTTGACAGCGATTTCGTAGATGCGCTTGGCGACGTCCAGTTTGCGCTCGCGGGTCTTGGCCATGCCGCTCTCGTCGATGGTCAGCACGATGACGGCAGCGTTGTGCTGCTTCGCCAGCGCAAAGACCTTGTCGGCCTTTTCCCGCCCGGCTTCGAGGTGGGTGGAGTTGATCAGGCAGCGCCCGGGGGCGGTCTTGAGGGCGGCTTCGAGCACGTCCAGCTCGGTGGTGTCGATCACCAGCGGGACGTCCACGCCCATTTCGAGTTTTTTGACCACCCTGCGCATCAGTTCGACTTCGTCGGGGCGCTCGGTGACAGCGGTGGAGATGTCGATGGCGTGTGCGCCAAAGTCAACTTGCTCGCGGGCGATCTCCAAAATGGAGTCGTAATCTTCTTCGAGCAGGAGGCGCTTGAATTTGCGGCTGCCCTGGGCGTTGCAGCGCTCGCCGATCAGCAGGGGCGGCGGGTCCTGGCGCATGGAAATGGCCGAAATAGCGGAAGCAAGCTTCGGGTCTGAACGAGGCGGGCGGGCCGGGTGCGGGTGCCGGGCCAACTTTTCGACCAGAGTCCGCAGGTGGTCCGGAGTCGTCCCACAACAGCCACCCACTACCGAGATGTTATTTTTCTCGACGAATTCGAACAGGGCTTCGGCAAACGCTTCGGGTTCGAGCGGGTAGACGGCCTGGCCGTCGACGTTGAGCGGCAGCCCGGCGTTGGGGATGCAGGAGACGGGCAGGGTCGCGGTTTCGCCGAGCACCCGGATGGGCGCGCGCATGTGTTCGGGGCCCGTGGAGCAGTTCAGGCCGATGACGTCGATGTCGAGGCCTTCGAGGATGGCCAGGGCAGCGTGGATGTCGGTGCCAAGCAGCATGCGGCCAGTCGTGTCGAGCGTGACCTGGGCCTGGACCGGCAGGGTGACGCCGGTCTCGGCGAAAGCCAGGTGGATGCCGGCGATGGCGGCCTTGACTTCGAGGATATCTTGCGAGGTTTCGATGAGCAGCAGGTCGACCCCGCCTCGAATCAGACCGACGGCCTGCTCCCGGAACACATCGGCCAACTCATCGAAGCTCACGTCGGATAACTCGGGGTCATCGGCGGAGGGCAGTTTGCCGGAGGGGCCGATGGATCCGGCGACAAAGCGGTGTTTCCCGAGGGTGGAATATTCATCGGCCAGGCGACGGGCGAGGTCGGCAGCGGCCTGGTTGATCTCGATGATGCGATCCTGCAGGCCGTACTCGGCCATTGTGATGCGGTTGGAGCGAAAGGTGTCGGTTTCGAGCACATCCACGCCGACTTCGAGGAACGAGCGGTGGACTTTTTCAACCGCCTCGGGATATGAAATGACCAGGTAGTCGTTGCAACCGTTGTACTGTTCGCCGCCGAAGTGTTCGGCGGTCAGGTTTTGGGTCTGCAGGCTGGTGCCCATGGCGCCGTCGAAGACGAGCACTTTCTTTTCGAGGGCGTCTAGGTAACTGTGATTCGTATACGTTCGGGTCATGCTCTCTCCTATCCGCTCTTCGTCCGATGCGACTCAATCTTATCACACGGGATTGTCCTTATCCAGAGAAAATTTATCCGAATTAGGATCTACATCCATGCCAGGTTGGCCCGCAAGGTGGGGTCCAGCTGCTGCCCAGCGCCCAGGTTTGGTGGTATAGTTCCGGCATGCGCGTGCTCTTTGTGGCCGACGGCCGTTCCCCGATCGCCCTGAACTGGATCCGCTATTTCGTCGAGCGCGGCGATGAGGTCCATCTTGCCTCGACATTCGCCTGCCAACCCGAGCTGGCAGTGAGCAGCCTCGACGTGGTGCCGGTGGCCTTCTCCGGGCTGAAGACCGTCCCGACGGCTGACCGGGCACCAGCCCCTGCGATCTGGGGCGCATCCACCCTCCACCTGCGGACCGTCCTGCGCCAGTGGCTGGGTCCGCTGACCGTCCCTGGCGCAGCCCGGCGGCTCAGCGAGATTGTGGAACGCGTCCGGCCTGACCTGATCCATGCAATGCGCATCCCTTACGAGGGAATGCTGGCCGCTGCAGCCATGGGGACAGCCAGCCGCGCGGGACCCGCGTTGCTCGTTTCCGTCTGGGGGAATGATTTCAGCCTGCATGCCCGCTCCACTCTGCTGATGAAGACGTACACCCGGATGGCACTACGCGCAGCCAATGGATTGCATGCTGATTGCCAGCGCGATATCCGCCTGGCCGGCCGGCTGGGCTTTCCGGATAACTTCCCGACGCTGGTCGCGCCGGGCAATGGTGGTATCCGCCAGGATGTGTTTTATCCTCCGGAAGGTGCGCCAGATGCCCCGGTAGTCGTCCAGCCGCGTGGATTCAGGGCTTATGTCCGCAATGATACTTTCTTCCAGGCCATCCCGCTGGTGCTCGAAGAGTTCCCGGGGGCGCGCTTCCTGTGTCCAGCGATGGCAGGAGAAAGGGAAGCCCAGGAGTGGGTCAGGAAGCTTGACATCGCCCAGGCAGTGGAATTGCTTCCGCCGCGGTCCCATCCCCAGATGGGGGACCTGTTCCGCTCGGCCCAGGTGGCTGTCTCACCGACGACCCACGATGGCACGCCGAATACATTGTTGGAGGCCATGGCTTGCGGTTGTTTTCCGGTGGCAGGGGACCTCGAGTCCATCCGTGAGTGGATCATCCCCGGTCAGAATGGGTTGCTGGTGGATGCGGGTGACCCGGCTGCGCTGGCAGCGGCCATCTTGCGCGGGTTGAAAGATCCTGAATTGCGCAGGCGGGCGATGGGAAAAAATACTGCCATGATAGCTGAAAGGGCGGCATACGCGCAGACCATGGCCCGGGTGGTTGCATTTTACCAACGCTTCTTCTGAACCAACTCCCTTGCTTGACAACATGTTGATCCAATCAAGAGCATTGTCACATTGACACGCGGTCGATAGTTATGCTAAACTCTCGGTTAAGGAAATACTTAACCGAGAGATGAAGACCATCAGGTCCCTCAACAGGTATCCACAGATCAAGCTGCTTTCTGATCCGCGCCGCCTGGCAATCCTGCGCAGGCTCATGGCCGCGCCCGCCACGCTGACGCAGTTGGGGCAGGCCTTCGGGCAATCTCCCGCCTGGGTCCGCCATCACCTTAAAACGCTCGAGCGTGCCGGCCTGGTGGAAATCGCCGAGGTGCGCGCCAAGGGAATCGTGGTCGAGAAATACTACCGTGCCCAGGCAGGTGCTTTTCTTTTGCAGGAATTGATCCTGCCGGAGGGGGATCGACCAGTCATTTTGTTCTCCGGAAGCCACGACCTCGCCATCGAGCAGATCGCTGGTGAACTTTCTGCTCAGCTGGACTTCCTGGCTCACCCGGTTGGCAGCCTGGATGGGCTGGTCAATCTGCGGTTGGGATTGAGCCAGATTGCCGGAGCCCATCTGCTGGATGAGACCGGCGTTTACAATACCCCCTACGTGAGCCGCCTTTTCCCGGACCGGCCAGTGCGCATGGTCACCCTGGCGCACCGGACCCAGGGTCTGCTGCTGCCACCTGGCAACCCGCATGCAATCCGTTCGTTGGAGGACCTGGCGAATAGGAACATTCGCTTGGTCAACCGTAACCCGGGTTCCGGGACCCGGCTGTGGCTCGACCGTCAGTTACTTGCCTTGGGCATCCCGCCCGGGAAGATCAACGGATACGACGATATTGCCTATACACATACAGATACAGCCCTGCGGGTCCAGCAAGGCCAGGCAGACGCTGCGATCGGCCTGCAAGCGGCGGCGCGCCAGCATGACCTGGATTTCATCCCGCTGTTCACCGAACGCTATGATCTTGCTTATATCGAGGCAGCCGACCCGGGACTTGACATCCTGCTCGACCATATCCAATCACAAAGGGTGCGCAGGAATATCGCTGGCCTGCATGGTTATGAAGTCGCCCATACCGGGGAAAGAGTGCTCTGAGAATGGGCACTGCGTTTGAGAAAACAGCAACAGAGCATATTATGAATAGGAGGTTTGCAACGAAAACGATGACCCGCCCAACCCTAAAGCGAGTGTTTGCAGTCTTGATTGCCATGCTTTTTGTGCTGACCGGATGTGGCCGGAATGCGCCCGTGGCTGATTCGCCGGTCATCCGGGAATTGATCCTGGCCACGACCACCAGCACGCAGGATTCCGGTTTGTTGGATGTGATCCTCCCGGTCTTCGAACAGGGGACCGGTTATATCGTCCAGGTGATCGCGGTGGGCACCGGCCAGGCTTTGCAGATGGGCCAGGAGGGGAATGCGGATGTCCTGCTCGTCCACGCGCCGGGCGATGAGCTGGAATTCATGGACGGGGGCTACGGCGCGGACCGCCGCCTGGTGATGCATAACGATTTTGTGATCGTCGGA
>Ga0180007_10006931_pt1 | contig 10892 bp, 7 predicted proteins | sample MM_PC_MetaG_FD_121122 | JGI IMG/M metagenome (GOLD analysis project Ga0180007, IMG submission 121122) | Groundwater microbial communities from the Aspo Hard Rock Laboratory (HRL) deep subsurface site, Sweden - MM_PC_MetaG | ecosystem: Environmental > Aquatic > Deep subsurface > Groundwater...
CAGGGGACTGACCTTCGAATGGCGTTTTGACTACGACACCGCTGCCGGAGTCCACCTGTCACGCGACCGCTGGGACGACCTGCGCCGGCGCCGGGTTGTTTACGCCCGGACACAGCTGGCCCGCAGCGTGAGCGTGCGCGGCGGCTACCTCGATCGCGAGGCTCCCGACGGCGCCGCCGACGGCGGTCGCCTCGTCAGCCTGACGTGCGAGCTCCGTCCCTGGTCCCGCGAAACCCTCACCCTGGAAGGTGCGCTGGCCGATGCCGATGCAGGCTCCTCGGGTGGAGGCGACGACGCCTGGCGGCTCCTGTTCCAGAGCCATCGACACGCCGTGGACCTGCGTATCGAGAGCATCCAGTCCGATCGCCGATTCCCCGGCGCGTTTCCGGACCTGGACCTCCGGTCCGCCTGGTTGCGGGTGCGGCCTGGTGCCGGTGTGACCGGACAACTTCTCGTCCAGCAGAGCCAGCACGCTGACGACAGCGGCAACCGCAACGAACTGACGCAGGGCGGCCTCACCTGGCGCCCCGACAACCGCGCCACCACGTTCCGTCTGGAGGGGCGCGAGTCCTCGGTCTCCTCGTTCACCACACCCTCGGGACACGGGCTCGAGGAACAGAGTCTCCAGCTCGGCGTCGACCACCGGTCCCGGAAACGGAATCTGGGCGCCCAGTTCGAGATCGGTCGCCAGCGGGACTGGGACGGCGATGAGCACGGGCTGGTGCGTGTCGGCGCGACATCGATGCTGGTCGTATCCAACTCGACCGACGTGACGTTCGGCGGACAGCTGAGTCGCGACGACGACGTCGGCGGAGGTTTCCTAGGCAGCGGCACCCATCTGTGGGGCCGTCTCACCTGGCAGCCGAACGACGACCTCCGCGTCGCCCTTCACGGATCCGCCAAAGACATCGCCAGCGATACCCGTCAATCGACTCATCAGTACGACCTACTGGCCCGTTGGCGCATGACCAACATCATGGACCTGGATCTCCGCCTCCGCAGTCAGCAGTGGTTCGGAGCCGGCGAACATCAGGTCGCGATGGTGTCGTTGACGAGGCACTTCGGACTTCCTGTGTCCCGTCATCGCGACCGCGGTTCGGTGGAGGGCGTCGTCGTCGATGAGGATCGGTCGGACCACCCCGGCCTCGGCGGGATCATCGTCAGGCTCGGCGGCCTGGGAGCCGTCAGCGATCAGAACGGCCGGTTTTCCTTCCCCTCGCTCCCCCCCGGACTGCTGCCCCTGGACGTGGATCGGGTTGGTGCGGGATTCGGACACGTCATGACTAGGGACGCGCCCCGCACCGTCGATGTGACCGGCGGACGCACCACCCATATCCGCATTCCCTTGACCCGCAGCGCCAGCGTCGCAGGGCACGTGATCCGGATGAGGGCCGAAGGCGGTGACACGGACACAGACACCGGCGATCACCTGGACCACGTCATCCAGGGCGACGAGAGCCTGAGCCTGAACGTCGCTCCCGGTCGCAGTCCGCAACTCGAGGTGGGCTCGGCGCTCGCCAACGTCCTGGTCATCCTGGATAACGGAGTGACCCGCCGCCGCATCAGGACCGATTCCCGGGGCGGATTCCGAATCGACGACTTGATTCCCGGACGATGGACCGTGCATATCCCGGCCGATGAGCTCCCCGCTCACCACGAGCAGAGTGGCGGCCCGCTGGTGCTCTACCTCGCACCGGGCATCACAGCGGATGTCGAGGTACGGGTGGCACCGTTCCTCAGGCCGATCAGGATCATCGATCAGAAGAATCTCATCAGTGGTGCGACGGTGGAACCCGATGCTCGCATCTCGGGGGGCCGTCAAAGGTAGGAAGGTCCGTCAAGGAGTCTCGTCGATCTGCAGGTTGTATCTGGCTCCCCACACTCCCCGATCACCGTCGTCGACGACCACCAGGGCGGAGTACATGCCCGCCGCCCCCTCAAGAAGAAAGCGGTGGCGGGTCGAACATCCCGGATAGAGGCGGCGACGCTCGCCCTCGATGCGCTCGACGAGAACGCCGGTTGCGTCGTAGAACTCCGTCCAGATCTCCGGCTTGATCAGAATGGCACCGGTGCTGGCCAGGTCGACCTCCAGTTGCACGCCGGTGTCGTCGCCGGGAACGAGCCGTCCTTCGAGGGTGACGGCAGCTTCACCGCCGGGAAGGCTCACTGAGACCTGCAGAGCGTGCCGCATGACCATGCGAACGCTCATCGAAGGCTGGTCGACAGCCGGTTCGACGGCCGGTGCGTCCGGCTCGACCTCGAACATGATCATGCCCCAATAGACGCCGGTTAGATCCGCGTCGTCTGGTATTTCGATCCGGAGGGCGAGGCGCGCTTCACCTTGGGGTGGGATCTCGAGCCGATCAGGAGAGACGCTCACCCATGACATGCAGGAGCGTTCGCGGGTCCCGGGTTCGTCGTAGTAGTTACTGCCATCGGCGAGAAAGACATAGTCGGTGAGATAAATGCGGATCAGGGCGGGCTCGTCGCCGGTATTGGCGACAACGACGACATCCCAATGCGTCGCACCCGGCTCGAGGGACAGATCCCTGGCCAGTCCGCCCTGCACGCTGATGCCGGCCTCCGCCACGGTCACGGCGAGGGCCAGCGCGAGGATCGACGCGAACGCCGTCTTCATCTCCCCCCTAACGGAGACGACGCGCGGAGGGTCGAGGACCCTCCGGCATCGCATCGGATATCCCGGCTCCCAGTCAGATGGAGCTGGTAATGGTGTAGGTCACCGTGTGGACGTCACTGCCTGCCGTGAGACCAGCAGTGGCCGATGCCACATACTCGAGGTCGCAGGTGCCGGTGCCGGCCGAAACGGCCGTCACGAAGTCCTGGGCCGTGGTGCTCAGGGTGAGCTGGCCCCCGGACGTACCGCCGGTGACGGTGCCCGCCGTGACCTTCAACGTGGCGACCGGAGAAGCGACGTTGGACACCACGGTGATCTTCTGACTGGCCTGGTTGTTCGACCAGTTCAGGTCGCAGGTCGTCGTGTCGGAGACATCCGCAGGGTCACTGCCGGCGGTCGGCGCCACGAACGTCAGGGTGAGGTTGCCGCCGGTGAGAGCGACGTCGTTGATCGTCGGGATCGTCACCGTGACTGTGTGGTTTGCAGTTGTCGCGGCCAGAACCGTCGTGGCGCTCAAGGCCAGGATCAGGACGGCCAGGATCAGCGTGGTCTTCATGAGCTTCCTCCTGAGTCTGTCGTCCCGGTCGACCCTGAACTGACCCGGCTACGGGAGCCCCCTTGCAAAGCCTAGTGGAGGTAGAGGGGCTTCGTCAAGCGTAGGGCCAGTTATCAGTAATGTTGCCTTGAGTCTATCCGGTGGCGAAATGTTCCTCCACTCCCTCGGGAATGCAACATTCGTTCCGTTCGCATCTTTCTGTTCCACGATCACCCGAGATGATGTAACTCCAGCTTTTGCGGTAGGATATAATATGCAAACAGTGATTTAACACAGAGCAAACAGCCTAGTCGTGCCCATTTTGCACTGATTGGGCCCGAGAATCGGTCGAAATGCCTCATCGTGGCTCAGATGTCGTTGGTGAACACCGTTGCACCCATTCGTACCTGTGTAGTAGGGTCGAAGACTGGCGCGGTAACCCGCAGGACTCCCCTTGTCTGTATCCAGGGTTTCCCCTTTTGTGCCCGTGTAGGGTCGTGCGTGATCCCGTCTCCAATCCCCGCCACTTCGCACGCAGCGTGCGGATTTCCCGCACTCCGCGCTCCTGCACGTTTCGCGTCAAGGGTTATGGGGCCTATCAAACTAGAGCCGCTTTCGGCACAGGGCGCCTACTCCACCGCTTCCAGCGGAAGTCCAGGCTCAAGGCACCCGGATCATTCAGCCTTCGTCTTGACGTAGATCCTCCGTCTCAGATCTTGCAGATCTATGGACGCTTGTATCATCACACCCCCGCCTCACGTGTTGACGAAGAAGTCACGTGCAGCAAGGTCCCTTTGCTCCACGGGGGTTACCCCGCTTCGTCGCTACTACGGACCCAGCCGCCACCGTCTCGCCTTCGACCGACTTCCCGGTGTCTCCGGTTATACGGCCTACCTTGCTCCATCGATTTCGCGATGGGGCGAGGACGGCTTCTCCAGTTGCATAGCATGTCCTTGTCACCGCGCTACCCCTACCACCCCGCCGGAGTGACATGCCCGCCTAAGCTGGACACACTGCCTTCTATTTATTCATCCGCTCTGATATTCAAGGAGACGAAAAGCCCGACCATATTGGCCGGGCTCCATGTTAACTGCGATGTCGGAGTTCGCAGCGAGTCTCGTTTGGTGCTGGCTCCCCGAGCGAGACTCACTGCGAGCACCGAACAGAGAAATAGTTGAGAACCGCAATCAATACTGCCCCGCGATCGTCTGGATCATCAGATCGCCCAACTGCTTATTCTACAGGGCGGACGAATATTCAGGAGGCACAAGCTCGAATCGCTATGCTTGGTCGGCGGATGAATAAAAAGGAGGGACAGGTCTGGTATTCCTACACATAGCCCCGAAGCTCCGTCAGAAGTTGAACTGCACCCGCACACCGGCCGCCGAGGCAGTAGTGGCCATCCGGCTGTCATTGCGAATGAACTGCAGATGGGGGGAAATGTAGGTCCAGGTATTCAGTTGCCATGAGGAGTAGGCCTCGAAGGTTGTGGAATACGAGCCGTCTGCTTCCCGGGATTCGCCGTAGGCTGTGGCCAGGGTCAGGCCGTGACTGTTCACCGTTCGTTCCCATTGCAGACCCGCACTCCAGGCTTGTCGGGACCCTCCTATTTGCCAGACCTCCTCCTGGTTTTTGCCCCAGCGTCCGAAGATGGTCCAGGGACCGACGAACTGCTGATCCAGGCTCAGGCCCCAGCCCGTGGCACCCCCGACATTCGGCGGGCAGAACAGGTAAACCCGCACGTTGCCTCCCTTGCTGGTGTCGGGAAATATTGTCAGGCCCACCGAGCCTATGGCGAAAACATCCGTAAACCTGGTTCCGCCGGTGGAATCACTGCTGGCCAGACCCGCCTGCACTGAAAAGCGTCCCAGCAGAACGGTTCTGGCCCGCAACCCGGGGCCCGGTCCCGGCGCTATGAGGGCCGCGCTGTTGACGAACGCGCCGCAAAGGAACTGAGCCGTTTCGTCGTTGGCCACCTGGTTGATGTCGAAGTAGTTCGTCAGGTCGATCTTGCCCGCAGTCAGGATGACGGCGTTGTCCAGGGCTGTGAATTCGGCCCAGGCTTCGTTCATGACCAGCAGGTCGAAACCGTCGGAACTGCGGGTGGGGGCCGCATCGGCATTGAACACCCGGTCGAAGGGAAGTAGCCCGTCCACACCCGCACCGCTACCGGCCTCGAAGGCGAAGAAGAGAAGGGTGCTCGGTCCGAAGCTGGTGTGGGCATACAGGTCGACTGAACCGGCACCGGCGCCGCCGTCGATATCCCCGCCCATAAACTGATGAGCCACGAAGGTGGAACTTCCGTTGAAGCGCAGCTGACCGGGACGCTGGGTGATCGCCCTGAGCAGGCTATCCACGCGCTGCCTGCGCGAACGGGTGTCCTCAGGGGCGTCTGGTTCCATGGCGCCTGTGTCGGTCAGTGCTTGCAGCAGCAGATCGATATTCCCAACCTCGGCATAGTCCTGCTTCATGGACTGGATATCACGGTCCAGTTTGCGAATTTCGGCCCGTAGGGAATCGACGGAGGATTCGGCGGCGATGATGTCGCTGACCAGGAGGCTGTCGGTGAGCGTTGGTTGCGGGGTCGTGGGTGGATCAGGTTCCGCCCACAGGGAGCCGCTCCACAGAAGGATGGCGGTCAGGCAGAGTCCCTGGGTCATTTTCAGGTTCATTGCGGCATACCTTTCCGGCCGTTGGGGAGCCAAGATTCTCCATCAGGGCCCCGGTTTCATCCTTGTCGCCTTTGTTTATTCATCGGCCCTGCTACTTATGGACTTACCCGATCGGGCCAAAGAATCCTGATTATGCTCAAACTTGCTCTTCGGATACTCTTCTCGGCGTTCAAATCCCGCGAATCCCTGATCCTCGAGAACGCAGCCTTACGCCATCAGATCTCTGTACTACAACGTAATTGTACCATACCCGTGTGAACGGTTGCTTAGACACGAGTTGAGCTCACCGGAGCCAAGATCCTCAGGTTCGACAAGCTCAGACGACTATGCCTGGTCGGCGGATGAATAGAAAGGAGGGACAGGTGACATTGAAGTGGATGATCTGGCCTGGCTGATCTCGATGCCGAGCTTCAGGAGTTCTCCATGAATGCGGGGGGCTCCCCATAGTGGGTTCGCCGTCGACATCTGCCGGATCAGATCACGCACTTCACGGGACACTCTCGGCCTACCGGGCCAGCGGCAGCGACTCTTCCCTCTCCAGTAGAAGCGGAAGCCCTTGCGGTGCCATCCAACGACAGTCTCCGGTTGGAGGATGAACGGTGATCTACGCCAGTTGGGCCATAGGCAGCTGAGAACGTCCCAGAAGGCGCGATCTCGCCATTTCAGGCTTGGTCTGCTACAGTTGCGCTGGAGGACGGCGATTTGATGGCTTAAAGGCCGCGTTCTCGAGGATCAGGGCCGACGAATATACAGAAGCCACAGGTGAGCTCAAGGGCGTCTCGGCGAAATTCAAAGTGAACGGCAAGGGAAAAGAGAAGGAGGGCTAGGGGAAATGGCAACACGGAAAAATTGCTGGGATTTCAAAATGTGTGGAAGAGAAGCTGGCGGGTTGAAGGAAGCGGGGCTCGGTAAATGCCCGGCGTCGACCGATACCTCGGGTGACGGACTGAATATGGGAAAGAACGGCGGAAGAATCTGCTGGGCAATTGCCGGCACGTTCTGCGGGGGGAAGGTTCAGGGGACACTCGCCGAGAAGCAACTCTCCTGCATGACCTGTGATTTTTTCAAATTGGTCAAGGAAGAAGAAGGTGCAATAAATTTCCAGTTGATGAAGCCAGGTCAGGTGTACAAGAAACACGAATAGTCGGGCACCGGGAAGTCCCATCTGGCGATCGCACTGGGCTACGAAGCGATCAAGGCCGGCAAGAGCGTGTATCTGGCAACGCTGGCGGAGATCATCGACGAGGTCGGCTACCTGCCGCTGGATAAGAGCGGCGCCAACCTGTTCTTCCTGCTCGTGAATGCCCGCTACGAAAAGGGTGCGATGATCCTGACCAGCAACCGCAGCTTCCAGGAGTGGGGCGAGATCTTCGGCGACACCGTGGTCGCGGCTGCGCTGCTGGACCGGCTGCTGATACTACATACCACCTTATCTCGGTCTCGACTCAACTGGGGGAAGATCAGACATGCATTCTGAAACTGGCATCTGGACGGGCGGGCAAGGAGCGCCCATTTCGCTTGGTGAACTCGATATCAGTCTTGTCGAGGATCGCCTGGCCGAATTCCTCGGCCGGTACGGCGGGCCAGTCATCATTGGATCCCAGCTGGCTGCTGTCGTGGGAGATGGAAGCGGCGATGAGCGTCTGGCTCGGCTGATCGCGGCCTGCGGCTTCGAAGACCAGTCCGAGGCCTTTATCCGGAAGGTCTTGGACGAGTTGAGCCGGGCGTCGCCCCGCTCCATAGCGAAGGTGCGTTTCGGGGATATCAGATTGCCCCGCGAACTCCTGCTCATGTTCCTGGAAGAGATGATGCCGGGCAACGGATTCGTCAACATCCGAAACCTGGAGCAGTACGAGGCGCTGTGCAATGTCAAGGTCCCCGACGACGAACGTGACGGCATCAGTCGGGTGCTCAGCGAGTTCCCGGTGCGACTGTCCCACCACGTACTGCGGTTGGTCCGACTGTCCGAGGGCATAGGTTATCAGTACCTCCCATTCAGCGACGAGCTCTCGGACGAGGGACAGGTCCACACCTGGATCGGCCAGTTCCATCAGGGCGTGGTCGAGCAGATGTATGATAACCGGGTCATCCTGGTGCTCCACATGAGCTGCCCGGTCTACTGTCGTTTCTGCTTTCGTAAGCACAAGGAGTGCCGGGAGCAGTCGCCTCCCACGGTGGAGGACGTGGCTGCGGCGCTGGACTACCTCGGGAGTAATGATCACATCAGGGAGGTGGTGCTCACCGGCGGCGAGCCGCTGATGAATCGAAAGACGGTGGAGCAGACGATCTACGGGCTGGCGCGCATCCCCCACATCGAGACCGTGCGCATTGCGGCCCGTACCATATCCTATTATCCCCAGATGTTGCGCCGTCACCGCGAGTTCTGGATGCACTTCCTGATCAAGGCCCGCGAGGACCTGGCGGCGGTCGGTAAGCATCTTGAGGTGGCCGGGCACTTCATCCATCCGGACGAGGCTTCCGTCGCCGCGCTTGAGGTCGTCGCCGAGCTGGCGCGAAACGGCATTCCGGTCTACGTCCAGACTCCCTTCCTTGCAGGTTGCAACGACGATGGCGAGACCCTGGCCCGGCTCTATCATGAGCTTCGGCTGCGCGGTGCGGAGATGCACTACATCTTCTTCCCATGCAGCGCCATCAAGGGCAACCGGCGCTACTGGAGTCCGATATCGACAGCGTTGCGGGCCGCCAACGATTTGCGGGCTCTGCTCTCTGACCGCGCGATCCCCCACATGACCACGGCGACCAGGATCGGTAAGATCGACTGGTTCACCAGCGGCTGGGCCGTGGAGCGCGATGAGACCGACCCTGACTTCATGTGGATCCGGACCCCGTATACTCGCCAGTATTTCTCCCAATTCGCCGGCGACATGGAGATCGAGGGAGTGCGCGAGAACGAGGACGGCATGCTGGAAGCGCGCTTCATGGCCGACATCGGCGACGATTCGCTCTTCGTGGCGCCACGTGTTGAGCTCCCGGATGTCGACGACCTGCAAGGCGAGGATCTGCCTTATGACAAGGAGCAGATCGCCGAACTCTATCGCCACCTGCCCGACATTGGACCGGACATCGTCGCCAGCGGCTGCGAGAAGCTCTGCCGCGTCCACCGTACACGTGTCGAGCTGCGGGCAGACTGCGACGAACACCAGCTGAAGCAGATCGTCGACTACGTGGCGTCGCGGCCGGAGATCACGGACGCAGTGCTCCGATCCGACACGGATCTGCCCGACTCGCTGAACGAGATCGAGCGCGTCGTGCACGCCCTGCGAGCCGATACGGGCGTGCGATCCTTCCGCATGCGAAGTCGCGTCTTCCACGATGAACCCCTGCTCTACGACGCCTCGGTGGTGGAACGCTACGCGGCGTTGCAGAGCCTCGAGGTGGCCGATCCGGTGCGGTTCGAGCTGGAGACGCTGGTCCTGAGCGCGGACCAGCTCCAGGACTCCCATCGTCGGATCGTCGAACTCTTCCATCAGCACGGCGTCACGGTCTATCTCAACAGCTGCCTGCTGCACAACGTCAACGACAATCCGGTCGCAATGCGGGCGCTGTCCTCCAAGTGTCGCCGTTTCGGTTTCGAGTTCCACCACCTATACGTCGCGGGTGCGCAGACCCAGCGCCACTGGAACACGGGGCGACCGGTGGACATCGACACGATTGTCGGCATCGCCACCGAGCTGCGCCGCAACGGCAGCGGCCGCGAGCTTCCTCGCCTGATGATCTCAACCGAGCTGGGGGAAGTGGACTTCGGGCCGGGCTGTCGCATTCGCCCCGGAACCGAACGCGGCGTGGCGGAGATCACGATGTGGCCCTACACGCTGGAATACTTTCGTTCCCTGGATCCCTCTTTCGACTGGCCCGACGGGGTGAGCGAGGAGGGGGGATGCCCGGTGGTCCGCATGCCTGGACTCCTATGCCGAAAGGGCTGGGGACCACCATCCCGCCCGTAAGGGTCGCTGGAAAGGAACCGACGATGTCCGCGACTCTGCTGTTCGAGAACGGCCGTGTTTACCCAATGTCGCAACCGCCCATCGACGACGGCGCGTTGCTCGTCGAGGACGGCCGAATTGCCTACGTCGGCCCACGCGAGCACCTGGGCACGGTGAATGGGCGAGGGCTCCGGCGTATCGATCTCGGCACGCGGGCGCTGCTGCCGGGACTCTGCGACAGTCACCTGCATCTGATGGAAACCGCCGAATGGCAGGACGATCTCGATCTGCTCGGGTGCGGGTGTATCGATGACGTTCGCACACGGTTGCGCCAGCGGGCGCAGCAGTTGCCTGCAGGCCGTTGGATCCTGGGATTGGGATGGGAGCGTGAGAGGCTCTTTCAGCACCACGCACCCTCTGTCACGCAGCTGGACCAGGTCACCCCCGAGCACCCGGTCTTCTTCGTCAGCAAGGACCTGCACAGCGCCTGGCTCAACAGTCTCGGCCTGGAGGCCTTGCACTTGCTCGACGAGTTGCCGGAAACCTGTGAAATCGACCGGGATGAGCAAGGGGAGACAGGACTGTGCTTCGAGGGCATCCTGGACCTCCGCCGTCTCCTGATCCCACCGCGCACGGAGCAAGCGAAACGGCGGCTGCTTGGGCCCTGCATCCGGAACCTCTATTCGTGCGGCATCACCGCCGTGCACAGCTTCGGCGATTTCGAGAGCGCCCGGCTCCTGCACGAGCACATGCTGCAGGGAGGCGATCGAATCCGCACCCTGTGGAACTTCATCACGCCTCTGGATGAACTCGAGACACAGCGACCGTTGCCGGACGAAGTCCTCCCCGGCTGGCTTCACCGCGGCAATATCAAGCTCTTCCTCGACGGCTCTTTCGGCTCCTGGACGGCGGCACTGAGCCGGCCGTACGTCGGGCGGGACGATCGTGGCCTGCTGAACATGTCCGGCGAGGAACTGCAGCACGCCTTGCGTCGATTGCTGAGCCACGGCCTCAAGGCCTCGATCCACGCCATCGGCGACCGTGCCCTGGAGACGGCCCTCGAGGCCCTGGTCGCGGTCGATGGCGGTTTCGACGGCCATCGCATC
>Ga0180007_10006932_pt1 | contig 10891 bp, 28 predicted proteins | sample MM_PC_MetaG_FD_121122 | JGI IMG/M metagenome (GOLD analysis project Ga0180007, IMG submission 121122) | Groundwater microbial communities from the Aspo Hard Rock Laboratory (HRL) deep subsurface site, Sweden - MM_PC_MetaG | ecosystem: Environmental > Aquatic > Deep subsurface > Groundwater...
CTCCTTTCTTTTTAATTAGTTGACAGTAGTAATTTCGCCACCCGTTACCGGACCAGGACTCGAACCTGGATGAAAGGACATTCTTGACTCAAACAAGAGTTCTTGGTCTCTATTAAGAGGACTTCACCTTTCAGGAACCTGAACCTGGGTCTACCGATTGACAAGCTCGGAAAGTTTCACCAATGTCGTCCGATAGTTGACTGGACACTTGCCAATCCCGCTACTGCCAGCTTTACAGCTAGAGCATCACACTAAAATGGAATATCATCTTCTGGTGGTGTCAAAGCCCAATTCTTAGTGTAATGCTCAGTTATTTTTTTGGAGCGATGTACTTCTTCACTGAATTACTAGGTCCAAAGCCTTCATCTTTCTTCACTCCAACAATCACCCAGCCTTCTTTGCCTGGTAGGTCATCTTCCCAATTAAAAGGGCGACTGTAGTCAACTTCAAATGATGCTGCGAACTGCTGGAATTGATATAAAGATCGTGAGTATGACTTTGCATCTAACAACGCCTTATCGAGTTCCCAGAAGAAATCATTAAACTCAATTACCATAGGATCATTTGGTACGTCGAAGACTGGTTGATACCAAGTGCATCCATTGAATCTTTCACTTTCACTGATGCCAGATCTCACGGTTATGATCCTTGCCTTTACCTCTTCTCCTGCCTTTAGAACTTTTGGTTCAGGAGCGCCTGCAATTTCTTGTTCTAAATCTGTGTAATCCGTTAACATAGTGTTAACCTCCTATTAAAGGGTTAGTGGTTGTCCTTCTTTCATAAGTTGTTGGCTGTTCTGAATCTTGTTCACATTGTTGAAGTCGAGGAGCCATTGGCTGTGGAATCATTACAGTCTTATTAAACTCCTTTTCCATCTCATCTGGGCATTCAAGGAAATCAGTGAGAGCTGCTATCAATGATTCTTTAGTCTCAAACGCAAACGTTCCACATCCTACAGTTACTACAAAACCACAGTTTGATGTTGGTGTTATAGTAATGACATGTCTGACAACTTTACCAATTTTCATTTAGTTTCACCTCCTTTCATCATTAGATTGTTCATAAATTGAACGAACTATTAAACCTCCAGCTTTGGTTTATCTTCCCAGTTAAGTCCAATCTTTTTAAGCAGAGCTTTAATATCTGGCTTTTCCCTATTTTCAAGTTTCATATTCTTCCTCAGTCTAGACCTAGCAATGTACTTTCCTTGGGCCTCAACCAGCATTTCCCTTTCTACCCCACTTGATGTTTCTTTTCCAAGTATCACATATAGTTCATCGAATTGGAGGGGTACGGTTATAACTGCTTGACCTGTTACTAGCATTCTGTAGATAAGTCTCTTTATGGGTTCTCCCTCCTTGGTCATACCTGTTACTTCCTCTATTTCTTTTAAGTGGGCTGTTAAGATAAAGTCACAAGGTAGGGACATTAACTTTTTTATTCTATTTATTATGTTAATTTTCTGAGGCTGGTAGTCTACTCTAAACTGTGGTAGCTGACCTGCTCTGTTCTCAGCTGGCTTTTTTGAAAGTGTATATGGATCAGCAAGTTGATAATTCATAACTGCATCACCAAACGTACTTAGACTATCCAACATATAAGTCCCAAACATATCAAAGTATCCTTGCTCAATTCTTATGTCTGTAGTTCTCATCCACTCCTTAAACACACTAGGATTGTAAGGATCTTCCTTCTCCCACCTTGTATCAGCCATTATACAGCCATTTGGATTCTTGTCTGTGATTATTAGATCTTCAACACTCTTTGTCCCACCAGGGTCAAAGGAATCTATGTGGATAGGTTTACGGGCAGTTCTTGCAAGATAAGTCTTTCCACTTCCAATTCCCCCACAGATAAGAGCACTAAATCGCTTTTGTAAAGGGTCGTTTGAGTAGTAGTCTTTTACTCTTTTTAGTTCTGACTTTGCATCGTAGGGCATTTAGGTTCTCCTTTCCAACCATTCATAGATATTCCTTCTTACATCTTCAAAATCAGATATATGAAGATCTATGTCAAGTTCTTGAAACATATCTCTATATCTCCATTTCCACGAATGTCCAAGTAGATCTTTTATAAAGGAAATTAAAGATTCATCATCAAATCTTATTCTGACTTTCTTTTTCCAAGGTATTTTCATCTCTTGACCTCCAGGTTATTAATAGCAGCTATTATATGTTGGATAGATAATACCTCTGCTGCCTGTTCAAATATCTTTGTTTCTGTCCTCTCAATCTTTGTCCCTGTTGGTACATAGCCATACATAGCTCCATCATCATATTTGTTTCCAGTGTCGGCTATTACATGATATTCACTACCTTCGACTTCCATCTCAGTTATTAAATCAATCCTTACTCTTATTTTCATCTTCCTTCCTCCTCACATTTTTCACAGTCTACTTCACCAACTGCCTGATTTAAGTCCCTATACATACTCCCAAAGAAAGTAGCTTTACATTTTAGACATTTGTAGACTATTTCAAATGTATCTCTTGCTTTGTTTATATCTGAAAAGTCTACTTCCATTGTTATAGTTTTACAGTCAGGGCATTTCATCTTGATCTATACTCCCATATCCACTTGTACACATACCAATTATGATAAAGTGTACCCTTCCTTAAAACAGCTTCTAACCAAGTCCTTCTTTCAGCTCCGTCTGGATAGATATAAACTGTGATTGGTCTCCAAGCAAACCAGAGATGCCAACATTCTCTTGATTTCTTTCTATATTCATATGTTCTGATAGTAAACCATTTCATCACTTCCACTCCAAGTTCATTTTATTAGTAGTCTCCATTGTCGAAGGATCCCAAAACTCAATTTTAAAACCGAGAGGTGGCTGATCACATCTTTGCAATGGATTAGACCAGGACATACAGTAGTCATGATAGACACAGCCCCAGTAGTTGGTACATGAAGTTGGATTTTGCTGGAAGGCCATTAGAACTTGATCGCCTTCCTTACAATGTGATAGTCTATTTTCATCACGGTCTATGTCGTCGAGATACTGATTAACATTCCATAGCCAGACATTCATTTGATCCGGAGATTTAAAAGCAGGAACACGTTGAAAGTTAATATGATACCCAGGACCTCGATTTGCACTTCCACGTTTAAGGAATTCAAAACAAGTACCGCAAAACTCAACTCCAATCACATCTTCAATAGGATACATACAATATAGACAATGTGTGTAAGTTCCATTTTGGATTGAGAGATAGAACTTCTCACTCCACTGACGACTGAACTTCTTAGCCGACTTATGATCCCAGGAGAATACTTTTCCATCTTCCTTTCTGCGTAAGACACTATCCATTCGATAATATAGTATACGATCTTCGTCGACAGGAACTGATCCACTAGTTTCAGTCTGAATTAGTTCGTTTTCGACTAGGTCAGACCCACGCTCGTTAGCGAACTTTAGTAATGCCTCACCTACGGCCATAGGATCTTTTGGTTGGTAGAGTTCATCAGTCTCTTGATCAAACTCTTTTCGATAGTGTTTGATGAAGGCTAGGTAGGCACCTTTTACGTCTCCGTAGCCGTGGATTAGTTGATGTTCACGAGCTTTGTGCCAAGATTCACCAAAATAGAGGTCATGTGCTGGTTTGTCAATTCTCCAACCAAGAATGTGCTCGAAGAAGTATTTACGAGGACATTCAAGATAGACGTCAAGCTTGGAGGAGTCTCGGATAGCCCAGGTAGGATGTTCAGCTATTGGGTACATAGTTTAACTACCTCCTTATCCTTTGAGGCCAGCTCAAATCCTTTTAATGCTTGCATTACATTTGGCTCAAGGTAGATTTTGTCAGTTGGATTTGCATGGTCATTAGCATGTAGCCATATACCATGACCATCGAAGATAGCATATACACCATCTCCGAGATATGATGCAGGCCTTTTTTCACCGTGGAAATCTATAATATACATCTAGTCCTCCTTCACGTGTACTCTAAAATCTACACGTTCGTCAGTTTCAAGTACCTTAATTGTTACTTCATCCTCCTCAAATCCATAAGGATGGACACTTTCGACACTAATGTGAAGAAGTTTACCTTCAAACTTTTTCCAGTTCATTTATCTTACCTCCTTCCTCAGTAAGTGCTGGTCTAGAAGTTCTTGTGTCATGCGAAGAATTCTGTTAGATAATTCCTTTACTACACTACTATCATAGTTACCTTCTGGACAGTGTACACAGTCATTGTAATCTCCCAGCGCTTCCCTTCTCCACTTCTTCAAAGTTCTTTCTGTAATAGTCATTCTCTCATCCTCCATGCTCCTTGCAATATTTTTGTGGTGTGCACTTACATTCAACTGAAGGTCGCTCATCTGTCCTATTCTCTTTACATCTTGTAATAGTGCAAACTTATCATTTCCCCAGTCTGAGAATTTAATCCGAAGTACTTTGATTGACTTAATGTCTTTTAGATGAGTATTAAAACAACCATCTTGAAAAAGTGTCCCTTCTTGTTTATAAGTATACCCAACATAGAAACCTTTCTTTGGATGTACCAGTTGTTCCCTCAACCACTTTCTTTCTCCGCCGGCAAACATAGGATTCATAGTTGCTTTGACTACAACCTTCTCTCCCATTTCAAAGTATTCCATCTTATTCTCCTTTCATCGTTAAAGATTATCTTCCAAAACCTTAGTACACTTTTCAATAGCTACTTGCTCAAGTAATTCTAAAGATTTAGTCCTTTCTATTCTCAATAGAATAATAGCATTCATTCTTGCAGCTTCCCAAACTCTCTTAGATGCATGTTCCAACTCAGGATTAGGAGGAAGAAAGTGATTATTCTGAAACCACCAAGCTTCAAATATAGTTTTGCTATATGATAAGGTTTCTTTCAAGATACTCTCCTTCTTTAAACAGTAATAGATTAAGTCTCCCATGCTTTCTTGCAAATATAGCACATGCAATGGAGTTCATTACATTCAAGCTACATGGAACTATATAATCATGTTCGTCTGAATCTTTCATAACATCATTAAACTTCCTATGCATATGATTAGTTGCATAACGATTCATAGGACCTTCAGATAGGAATACTATCTCACCATAGCTTTCGGCTGGTGAGAAGTCGTGAGCTGAGCGATTTACAATGAAGACCTTTTGCATTTTAGTCCTCCTAATTTAGCCATCTACATAGAAAGTATATAGCTACGAGAGTATTTGGGAATATACACAGTGGAGTAATTTTCGTAGTTATTACAAGAATTGCGAAGACTCCTGCGAAAATTAGATTTAACAGGAAATAGAATAAATCTGGCATTTTAGTCCTCCTCTGGTTCTACACTAATATCATTCTCAGGTTGTGAGTTAGGTATAAACTTTATAAGATCACGAAGTCCAGCTGGAGCTGTTGAGGTTAGTAGTTCCTTACGTAGATGTTCCTTGTCACGTTTGTCTCCAGTTATCCTACCAGTCTCTACACCTACTGGTCTGAGACCGTTCAATTTTTTAACGAACTTGAATGAGTCAAATAGTTTATCCAGCTTAGATGAAGTCTTGTCTTTCTTTTCAACTGGATTGAACTTCTTAGCTTTCCTCTTATCCATAGCCCATTCACAAAATCTACCTTTCTCTATAGTACATACCCCTAGGAGAAGGTGTTTATCGTCACTCACCTCCGATCCAGCTAGACACACACCTTCTCCAGTTCCAGGTAATGGATAGAACTCACATCTATCAATCGGCAGACAGTTGTGAGGTTGAGTTAGATTAAAGACCTTCCCTAGACTTGGAACTGCCTTTTGGATAATGTATAGTTCCTTGCCGCATTCTGCACAATATAGATCTTTCATTTTAGTTCTCCTTAATCACTACTCTAACCTGTTTCCAAGGCTTTTCGTCTTTGTCAAGTTCTATGATTTCGCAATACATACCTGGCTTGAGTATGCTAGTTACCTCAGCACTAATCTTGGCAGGTATATAGCCTATCATTACATTAGAATCATGACCTGAAGCTGAATACTCAAGCCTCACGGCATTAGTATCGTACTTGTTCAGAGGATCAGGTTCCATCAGTAGATGGTCACCAACTTTCATTTCATCTAGACATTTATAGATATCATGATGCCTGATGCCTGCTACGTAGAATTCAAATGTTTTCTTTTCCATCTTTCTTCCTCCTAAGTATTTTATTTGTAATCCTTCCACACTTTCTACATTTATACTCACCTTTGCTTTTATCTACTGATTTCCAAGTATCTTGGTCACATACGTAACATGATGAGATTGGGATAGGGTTCATATGGTAGGTTCTCCTTTCTCGTTGATTAAGTTCCACTTTTTCATAATATCGAAGTAATGTTTATCACTGTAAGGTGGAGCAATGTTGTTACATACAGCAAGTGAATTCTCAGCATTCATTCCAAGACATTCACAATGACAGGCTAGTGCACGAGCGTGTATTTCATACATTAAGATATCTACTGTTAGATTAGTATATTTATCTATAATTTCCTTACCTTTCATTCTACTACCTCCAAATTAAAAGTTCCTTTAGGTATCTTCTTATTTGTCAAGTGCTGGTAATGAACAATGACTGACTTTCCAGGAAGACTTTCTCTATCTCTCCAAAGTCTTTCTCTGTCATCGTCATCAAGCCCAGCACTAACGGAGAAGGTGGTTCCATCTTCGCTCGCACATATAATTGAACCAAGACGCCCTTTTGGTACTCCGTTAATGGATACTTCTTCATTCCATCCTGTGATTTCATAAGTGTCTTTCCTTTTAGGCTTAAACTTCATCACCCAGGTACTACGTTTATGCTCATAGAATGTATTAACGTTGCGTATTATAATACCTTCATATCCTTGACTTAGGACATTATCATAAGTTCTTTTAACGTCACTTAGATTATCACACAGCCAAAATGGAGATACTTCTATATGCTTGAACTTAAATTTCCTTATCCCAAGAATTGTAGCTATCCTTGAATGTTGAGGTTGGTCATCTATCACATCAAACACATGAAATTTAATGAGTTTATGTTCATAGTGTAGATTGACAGTTCTTGATGTGATAGATAATATTTCCTCAAAACTAAGTTCATGACGATAAAGTTCACCATCAAGTTCAGGTCCTGGAGAAAGTGACTTTAACTCCTCATTAATGTGAGGGACACTAAAGATCACATTCTCTTCACTTGACAATAGAATATACTCACCATTTTCAAGTGGAACTGCACGACAGCGAACTCCATCATACTTAGGTTGAACTATGTAAGGAGGTTGCCATTTAGCTAATCGCTTCTCCTCGAAAGGGTAACACTTCATTATCCCTTTCCATCTCTGCCATTGGTTAGTCATCACTTCCCTCATCACTACACTCTATAACATATTCCATCTCAGCTTCATCAACTGTAACTTCCTTTTGGACCTTCTTGATCTTTCCTGTGGGAACTGCTATGATTCTGCATAGATCAGTAGGCTTGGAGTTTACTGTAAGATATATCTGATATTTTCCGTCGTCTATTACTAGTTCTGTATAGTGAGATATATTACTTTCTTGAACATCTCTTTTCCAAGCTATATTAAAAGTATCTGATAACTTTGAAATGATGTTTTCTTCAAAGTCTTCAACTGAGTCTACTGAGATGTAAAGGAAAGCATTGTTGGAATAGATATTCCCTGAGCATTTAATATTCTCAGGAAACAGTGGATTTATTTTCTCAAGGTAGGATTCAACTAAATGTTCTGCCTTAATTAAGATCTCATATTCTTTTCTTCTGTCCTCAAGCCTTTCATTTAATGACTTCATTATCTTATTCTCCTTTCATCTTCGTATTTAATTATATCTTTTAATACCTCTATAACACTTAATATCTTCTCCCTATTAAATTGTGCGAATTGAGAGTCTATGCTAAACTGAGCACATACTCCTTCTTTAGACCCTCCAAAGAACCTGGTAATCGAAAATGAGGAGACTTCATCCTCATACACTTTTGTAGACATTTTCTTATTCTCCTTTCGTTAAAGACTGTTTAAAAATTGAACGAACTTTGTTTACATATCCAAAATGAACATTTAAAGGTTAAAAGAATGACCCTTCCTAATGTTAAGGCCAAGTGGCATAAGAAGGAAGGGTCAACTTAGGAGAAGAGTTACGAAAAACGAACTTTATTCTGCCGCTTCCCTCAACATGGCAAGCATCTCTGCCTGACCTTCTGGAGTGGCCATCTTGAACTTGGCAATGAAGGCAGTCTGTACATCTACCCTACCACCAGTCCTTGCAACTCCCATGACAGTTTTCCCGAGAGCATCTTGAATCTGTTCCTGAGAACTCCCAGCCTTAAGCATTGTTCTGATCCCTGACTGAATTGGACTGACCCTGAAGTTAGCGAATGCATTACTTAACATCGCCTCCTCCGTACACCATTCTAGAGCTTCCTCATAAGAATCTGGAAAGTCTACAAGAATGGTTGCAGGGCCGAGGGCTGCCTGAACAATCCTTCCATCTGCGTCTTTCTTCTCTGGTACCTGAGCTGTAACTTCTTTCTGAATCATGGTTTTACCTCCACTTTGTTAAAGGTTAATGTAATGTTACTGTTAAACAATGTAATACATTATACACGTAGTTTTGGGGTTTGTCAACCCATTTTTACGCACATTTGCTTCAAGTTACCGTCACAACCAACTCCTTCTTAATCTCACCTCCCTTGCGAGAAATAAACTGTGGGAAGTAGATCACCATCCACTCTGCATCACCTTTCTTTCCATACTCATAGCGATCTCCACCGAGTTTCTTCGCAGGCCTAGTTAACTTAAATTTAAATTCAGTTGTCTCCATTAGTTTTTCACCTCCTTTTTATACATGTTAGTTCATGAGTACATTCATGATCTGAAACTTCCTTAGACAATTCTGATTCAAATATATCTCCATGTTGAGGATAGAAGTACAAATTAATTACCTCATCAGTTGATACCTGACCTATATGAAGAACAAACTGCTTGTCTACATATATGTCAAGATCTCCGTGTTCTATCTCCACTATCTGCTTATACAGCTTAGGTTTCTTCATCTCCATTCACCTCCTCTCCATTATCGTAGTCTTCATCTTCATCAAAGTCCAAAGTCACTCCAATCTCATCCGCAATAGCTAAAATCTGCTGCTTAGTTAACTTAACCAACAACTTCTCCTGCCTCTTTGACCTCCTCTCACCAGGATCTGGTAATTTAGTAAGTTTCTCCTCAATAGCCAGTGCTCGATCTGCCTTCTTATGTCTCTCATTCCATCTATCATATATCTTATGATAAGTTGTGAGAATAGACTTAAGTTGACAGATAGTTACATAGGTTTCCCTACACCTATGTTTTCCCTCAGCGCTCTGTAGTGTTAGAGCATCTTTTTCTTCTTGCGTTAGCATAGTTACCTCCAGACTGTTTAATTTTTGAACGAACTATCTCCAAACAAACCTGTCACCATCCAACTCCCAACCAGTTGTTTCCACATTCAAAGGATCAATGTCAAAGGTTTCCATCACATCTATATGCAATCCTTTACAAATAGCTCTAACACCACCATTCTTAAGTTTAATGCAGATAGCTGTTACTTTACCTGAGTTCTCTTTGATTGTTTTAGATCGTTTGTTGTAAGATGGTTTTGACTGGTCTTGCTTAAAAATAATAGGCATTCTTGTCCTCTCAGGACGTATTATACGAATATGTTCTCCTAAGATTGTGATAGACATTTGGTCACTCCTTCCATTAAGACAAGAAGCTTAATTAGTCTTTCCTTGTTTACAGATATACTGCCTGCATAGAGACTAAAGCATCCAATTATATAGTTCCTAAACGCTTCATCTCTTTCAAACATCATAGTAATGTTAAACAGGCTAATTTGTTCATCTTCGGTTAACTCTGAAAGATTAATCTGACAGGTTTCCATAACCTTCCTATCAAACTCCTCAAAACTCTCTGCATATTCTGCAGCTTTTCCTGTAAGTATCATCTACTTACCTCCTCTAATATTTTAGCACTCCTTTTGGAAATACTCTAAGGAGAGTTTCTGCATCTTTGACAGGATCTCTTTCTATTCCTTTTCCTGTCTCTGCTTTTACAACTACTCTAATAGCCTCTTTCAATTCTCTTTGTTTTGAAGGGCTAAAATGATCACCCTTCACAATAGCCAAGTGATTCCTTCGCAGAATCCTGCGAGCTATCTTTGGTTTCATCTTTCTTCTCCTTTATTCTTCATCCATCCTACTATATCACTTTTAGTTTCTATGTCTTTCATTCCTCTACCTCCTGAAAATAAAGTAAAAATCCATGTCTGTACAGCACATTACTTGTGTACATAGGATCAAACTGCATCACATGTAATGCCAAGTTTGGCACAGCTAGCCTTTCGCTTGATTCTACCTTCACTATTGGATAGCATGTAGCATCAATCTTTGCTTTTAACATCTTTCTCACCTCCCTTCATAATTTAATTAGTCTATGATAGTATAACTTTTCCATCATCATCTTCAGTGACAAGGTACACATCATGATCTGTACCTTGTAGAGGATCTACTGCAGCTTTGACAATCATAGGACAGGTTATCCAAATACTTCCGTCAACATCATCTTCTACTTCTAATTTACTATCACAATATTTACATAACATAACACACCTCCTGTCAACAGTTTAACCTACCTTTCATTTTCATACCTATTATACCATAAAAAATCATAGGTGTCAAGGAAATAATGATGCCAGTTTGCATTTACAGTACGACCACAGACCGTTCAATTATTGAACAATCATTACATATTCTTTAATGCTTCAAGTTGCTCTCTATCCTTCTTCAACACTTTGTCTACATGTGCATCTGTTTCCTCACTAGACATAGGCCTAGCTCGGTCATCACCCTTTTTAGGCTTAGATGATTCGGCAGGTATAATA
>Ga0180007_10006933_pt1 | contig 10889 bp, 11 predicted proteins | sample MM_PC_MetaG_FD_121122 | JGI IMG/M metagenome (GOLD analysis project Ga0180007, IMG submission 121122) | Groundwater microbial communities from the Aspo Hard Rock Laboratory (HRL) deep subsurface site, Sweden - MM_PC_MetaG | ecosystem: Environmental > Aquatic > Deep subsurface > Groundwater...
GGGATGAATCAGGACTTTGGGCAACGAATCCTGATGCCTGTTGCGATACCTATAAAGTAGAGCAAACCCAAAAGGCAATCAAGGAATTGAATCTTGATGCGTGGATAACTGGGCTACGCAGAACTGAGGGAAGAACACGCACAAACTATGACTTCGTAGAGGACAAAGGTGGCCTTATCAAGGTAAATCCGATACTTGACTTCACCGAGTTAGATGTCTGGCGTTATCTAGCAGTCAATGAAATCCCAGTAAACCCACTCTATAAAGAAGGTTATAGAAGTCTTGGCTGTGAACCATGCTCAAGAAAGGAGGAAGATGAAAATGAAACTGAAAGAGAAGGGAGATGGTATGGGACAAAAAAACAAGGATTGGAATGCGGAATCCATACCCAAAGACTTGCTTAGATATGAGAAAAGGTTAAAAGAACTATTATTTACTGGTAAATTCACAATTTATCCTAATGACCCAGACTATCAACAATATGTAGATGTTTGTGATATTCCAATGGAGGATAAAAAATAAAATGAATTATTGCGCTAGCTGCTGCCAGCCAGATACCAGACCCCAGATAATTTTCAAGGATGGAATCTGTGGTGCTTGTCTCTGGGAGGAGGAAAAGAAAAAGATAGATTGGCGGGGGAGAGAGTTACATCTAAAGGAAATTGCTGAGGTAGCTCAGGACAAGGCACGGCAAAGAGGAACTTATGATTGCGCTCTAGGTGTCTCTGGTGGCAAGGATTCTTTATTTACTGCTCTCTATGCCAAGTTAAAGTTACATCTTAATTGTTTATTGGTAAGTGCTGCGCCTGACCAGATAACTGAGGTGGGGCAGCGCAACTTTGACAACCTAGTTAATCACGGGTTTGATTGTATTAGAATCTTTGTCAACCCAGATGTTGCCAAGAGACTGATGAGAGAGGAGTTTATCAAATATTGTCACTTCAGGAAAGCCAATGAGTTTCCGCTGTGGGCGAGTGTCTATACAGTAGCCAAAGAGAAGAACATCCCCCTGATTATTCAGGGAGAAAATGCAGCACTTACTTTAGGTGCATCCAAGAATATGAATATTGATTGGGACGCCTCAACTATTTATAAAACGAATACGCTTGGTGGGGAGGATGCTATAAAACATTTCAGTTATGCTTTCCCTAATCAACTGTTCTTATTCAAATATCCAGACTTATCAGATTGGGATGGTAAAGCTATCTGGCTTAATTATTTCGTGAAGGAATGGAGTCAGCATGGGAATGCCCAGTTTTCTATGGCAAGGGGATTGCAGATTAGGGATGATTCCCTTGATGCGATTGGTAGGATTCATAAGTGGACATCTCTGGACTCAGACTTTCATATCGTTTCGCAGATGCACAAATATTTTAAGTATAGTTTCGGATTCGTCACAGATGAAGTTTGTTATGACATCCGAGAGAATAGACTATCTCGTGAAGAAGGTTTTGAACTCATCAAGAAATACGATGGCAAGTGTGATAGAAAGTATATCCAGAAATTCTGTGACTTTATAGGAATACCAGAGGAGGAGCATTGGAGAATACTAAAGAGATTTGTGAAGTACGACCCTTGGAATCGCTGGCAGGAAATGTCAATAATTTAACCTATCTGATAACAGGTGGCTGTGGGACTTTAGGGCAAGCCTTAACGAAGGAGTTGCTCAAATATGAGCCTAAAGCCATTCGTATCTTTGATAACAGCGAGTATGCTCACTGGAGTATGCAGGAGCATTTCAAGGACAAGAGATTACGCTATTTTATTGGGGATATAAGAGATAAAGATAGGCTCAAAAGGGCATTACATGGTGTTGATGTGGTGGTTCATGCTGCTGCCTTGAAGCATGTCCACCTCTGTGAGTACAATCCTATTGATGCTATCCAAACAAATATTATCGGTTCAGTTAATCTGGTTGAAGCATGTCTTGATTGTTATATCCCCAAAGTTATCGCAATCTCAACCGACAAAGCAGTTCACCCAGTAAATCTCTATGGTGCTACCAAAATGGCTATGGAGAAACTTCTTATCCAATCAAATGTTTACGGGTATACCAGATTCAGTTGTATCCGGGCTGGTAACTTCTGGACAAGCAAAGGTAGTTTTATATCAAAATTATATCAAACAGATGAAGATAGCACCATAGAAATCACCGACAAAGATATGATGCGGTTCTGGATAGACATTGATTCTGTATCTCAATTTATTATAAAATGTATAGGGATGATGAGGGGAGCAGAGATATTTATTCCCAAGATGGCTGAGAAGAATATCATGGAAATAGTATCGGGAATCTTACCTAATGCTAAATGTAAGTTTATTGGCTCTCGCCCAGGGGAGAGATTACAGGAATTGCTATTTGCCGAGACTGAGAAGCCTGAAGATATGGGGGATTATTTCGTGATAGGAAAGGAACTAGAATCGGGTAGTCTCTAAAATAGGACAGAGTAATGTCCTTTATCCTCTCTTTTAAGTTGTCCCTTTCTTGCCATATCATATATAGCCCTTGATATGGCATGCCTACTAAGTTCTAAGGTTTCCAAACTATCTATAATGTCTTTGGCTCTCATAATTCCTTTTCTGTTCAATAAGGCACAAATCATCCGGCTTGTTTGGAAATTTTTTCTCCATCTAGGCGGTTGTGTTTTGCTATTACAACTTTTACATAGCACTCGGTAGCCCATAGGATAATTATTTCTTTTTAGCCATAAGTAAAAGTGGTAACTACTATTAATCCCAAGTAATCTTCTATGATTATCACCGCCTCCATTTATGTGGTCTATAGAAAGTTTTGTAAAATCATCCTGCCCACATTCTGCGCAAACTAAACTGCCATTACTATAGTGAATCATAACTTGCATTTTTAGTTGCTTATAGTATTTAGGATAGTACCTTTTCCAATTTTCATTAGACCATCCAGGGTGGTTTTTACGCCATTGTCTATTATATTCTTTCAGTTTATCTTTATTTTTTAAATACCATCGTCTTTTGTATTCTTTTACCTTGTTAGGATTTCTTCGCTCCCATTCTTTATTGTAGCTAGTTCTATCCATTCTCACTTTAGTTGTCATTACAGTCCTCCTTGCCATTAGTATAACATAATAGCAAATAGATAACAACAATTTGGTATAATTAGATAAGAGCGGGGGTAAAAGCCTCCGCTTTTTATTTAGAGGCATGATACGAAACGAACCGATTATTGGAGCTGAAGAATACGCTGCGGTAAAAGATGTTCTCTCAAGTGGAGTGTTATCTGGTTATCGTGCAAACAAGGACTGGCATCTTGGCGGACGCTATGTTCAGGCACTAGAGTATGCCTTCTGCGATTTCTTCAATGTAAAGCATGCTGTAGCTATGAACTCGGCTACTTCCTGCCTTCATGCTGCCTGCATCGCCGCTCAGGTTAAGCACGGCGTTACTTCTACATTAACATTCTCTGCCTCTGCCGCATGTGTACTACAAGCCGGCGGGACAGTAGAATTTACCGATATAGCTCCAGATACCTACTGCATGGTGTTATCCTTTCCATTCATTGATGTAGCAATACCTGTTCACCTTCACGGGCATCCTGCTGATATGGATAGTATTCATGGGAGATTTATTATTGAGGATGCTTCACAGGCTATCATGGCTAGGTATAAAGGCAAATGGGTAGGCACTATCGGGGACTGCGGAGTATTCTCATTCAACCAGTGGAAGCAGATGACCTGCGGTGAGGGGGGAATGTTAATCACTAATAATGACCGAATCGCCGAAGTATGCAGATTAGTCAGAAATCATGGTGAGACGCAGCAGGATGAGATTCTGGGCTATAATTATCGGCTTACAGAGATACAGGCTGCGATAGCTTTAGAACAGTTCAAAAAGCTGCCCCAACAAATATCCTACAGGGTAGAACTAGCAGATTACTTGACAGATAAACTAAAAGACACAGAGGTTCAACCGCCTTATGTGCAGGAGGGATGCGTTCATAGCTATTACACTTATCCAATCAGAACTAAAGATAGGGAGGAGCTTCAAAGTGCGCTGTTAGAAGCGGGCTATTACTTCGGCCAGGGTGGGCAAAGGCCGTTGCATAAATACCCATTCTATAAAATAGAGGGCAATTTCCCTGTAGCTGAGAATTATGAGCGTGATGTCATGTTTACCGATATAATCAGACCGCCATTGCGGTTTGCTGATATTGATAAAATTGTGGGGGTGATTGAAAGATGCCTAGAAAATTCTGGCAGGGCTATTCCTTTGATAAAAAAACCATTGCCGAAAATGACCATGAGCAGGATGTAGTAATCTGCATGACAGAGGATGAATATAATGACAGGACATACCGTGATTACATGGAACTCTCAGCAACCGAGAGAACAAAAGAACAATTACGCAGAAAAGAGCATCCTCAAAGAGACCCGAAGAAAATGGAGGCTTTAGCAGGTTTAATGAAAGAACGTGCTGAATATAGAGATAGAAAGAAAAGCGAGTCCCCAAAGAAATTCTTTTAGGAGGAATAAATAATGGGAAGGAAACCACCGAGTGCAGAAGCAGGATTAAGACAGGAATGGTCAACAGCCGAGGATTTGGTCAAGTATGGGATAGACCGTCATGGCGGTCCAGCAGTTCATCTTATCAAAGGCAATCTGACCACAGCAGGCAGCCAGTACAGCACATGGGCACAAGTACCTGCAAGTAGCTATAGTTCCAAATCATCCTATTATATTTCCGGTTCAACCTACACACTAGCATGGCCTGGGCTGGAAGGCTTATATGCTAAGGAACTGGAGGCAGGCTTAACTGTTTCCCTTTCTAGCACTGAGGCTGCCACAACTATAGGTTTTAGATGGCAGATGAAAAATGATGATGAGACTACTTGGACGGGAATACAATCTACCTTTGTCAAACTGAAGGCAGGCACTAGCACCGCCGTAGAGAGAACTGTTAGTGGTTATACTCCACTTGCAACGGGCTACAATAAGTTGCCTCTTGAGGTAAGGTTAAGGTTCTATTCTAGGGCAACTGCTTCTTTGGCTAAATTCCGTATCAAGAACTCATCGTATGTTCGCATCAACCGAGTAAGTAAAGAAGCATAAGGAGGCATCATGGCTACAACAACTTTAAGTGCATTGGTGCAACTCGTCAGCCAGCAAATTGATGATTGGCTGTCATTTGATACGACTACAGTATCTACTGGCACTACGGCAGCTATTACCGCCTCAACATTGGCTAACTATGATGATGCTTCCAGTGATTATTATGTTGACCGTTGGCTGTACTTTACTGAAGGCACTAATATCAGTAAAGAGAGAAAGGTAAAGGATTACCTCTCTAGTTCCCAAACTGTAAAGTTAAGAGGAGTTGCCCTGGCAGCAGCAGGGGCTACGCAACCGACAGTAGAGCTACACAGGTTCAGAAGGGCGAACAAAGTTCTGGCTATCCGCAGGGCGATAGAGGAAGTATTCCCTTTGCTCTATAAGCCGATGGATGACATGACTCTTATCACCAACAATATCCCTATCAATGCCAGCTTTCAGGACTGGTCAAGCTCAACTGCGCTCAGATATTGGACAGCCACTAATGCGACTCAGGCAAGGACATCCTTTGGCTCTGGGACAGTAAGAGGCGCATCTGGATTATACTCAGCCCAAGTAAGTGCCTCCGCAGCGAATGGCTATATTGTTCTATCTTCTAATACTCAGCCTTCGCTCCTTGATATGATGGGCAAAAGTATCAGTTGCTATGTTTGGGCTTATCCTCAAACTGCTGACGACCCAACTATTGTGATTTATACCTTACAGGCTGATGGCACAGCGCAGACTCTTACCTCTACTACAGCTTGCCCTGCTGGAGCATGGACATTGATAGAGTTTGAAGACCAGTCGTTGAATGATGACCTTGTGACTATACAAATCAGGCTAAAAGTTGAGACCAATGGGCAGTATTGCTACTTCAGCGATTTATTTGTGAGAGATGGGGTTTCTCGCTATGATTACCAGCTTCCCTATGACAGTTTCCAGACTGATGGTGTCATCTCTCAGGTAAGATACCAGACATCGGGCTATTCCGATATTCCTGCTTATGACCTTCAACCGAGACACTGGAGCGAGAAGTTACAGTATGACATCGTGGAATACAATGACCTCCGCTGGCTCAGGTTAAAAGATACCCTCCCTAGCGGACACAGATTGTGGGTCAAGGGATACCGCAGGTTAGAAGACCCTAGTGCTGATACTGACACCATAACTCTTGATGGCAGAAGGCTCAATTTACTTGTGTTTTATGCCCTCCACAAACTATACGAGATGGAGAGAGGCATGGCTTCCAGTGAAGATAAAGAATGGCTATCCAATGAAAGCAACTATTGGCTGGCTAAATTCAAGATGAGTTTGCCTGGATTGATGATGACCCCGATTTCAGGCACGCAGAGGATATAAATAATGGCTGAACCACAGTTTTATATAGACTTGGAATTATATGATGCAATCCGCTTTACTTTTGCTACAAGAGCAGAAAGGGATAATAAATATGCCCAAATAAGGCAATTCTTTATTAATAATGGCATTACTTCTACTCAAGGGCAATTAAAAAAAGTAGAACGCCATGAATGGCAGATTATTGATAACCCTGAATACAAGAGGGACTTTGAGGTTGTTACGGAGATTAATTGATGAACTGGCAATACAACGGCATAGATGCGGAATATCCTTTTGAAGTTCCATCTATTTATTGTGATTTACAGGGATTGGCCTATGCGCTTGGTATGAAGTTACCTGCACTTAAAAGGTGGGAAACCGATGGTGATATCCCCACCAGAAGCCAATCATCCGTTGGGACATTGGGGCATGATAGTTTCTGGTCTGGGGATGAAGCTAAAGAGGCATTTATCAAGGCTATGTTTTTATTGAGAAAAGAAGGGAAGGCTAATGAGTGATAGAGGCACGGATGCTTACAACTGGATAACTCGCCATGCCAGTGATATACACACGCTGATTGCTAGCTCTAGCAGGTCAGCAACCTTGGTTGTCGCAGCCAATGATGCTTCGGCTAAGAGCAAAGATATGGCTGACTATGTCTGTGATGGCACAGCCGATGATGTAGATATAAATGCAGCTATCACAGCTCTGCCCTCTGGCGGGGGTAGAGTTATTTTAACTGAAGGTGCTTACAATATTACCAGCACTGTTGCGGTAGACGGTAAGACCGATGTTATCCTTGAAGGACAGGGGTGGAGTTCAAATATAGTTGCTCCGTCTTCTGGTGGGCTTGCCAAAATGGTCAACCTTGGCAAATCAGGGAGTGTCTCCACAAGATGCTGGGTCAAGAACCTCAAACTGACTGGTAATACAGGACTTACTGGTACTGGAGATGGCTTGATGTTTGGAGCAGGAGCTAATAATACCGCCGTTAATTGCGGGGCTGAGAATATTTATATCGCTGGGGCTAAGGATTCTGGAATTGCTATCTATGGCGATAATACCAGAATAGTAGGTTGCTACTCAATAGGCAATGGGGTTAACCTTTATACCTCCGATGTAGCCAGTGATGTTGAGATTCTAGGCGGAGTTTACAAAGATACTATTACCTCATCCTCTGGAGAGGTTTTCTATCTAGCTGGCCCACGCCCAAGGCTTATCGGGATATATGCCGAGCGAAGCACTACGGGGCAATCTAACCCAGAATTAATAGACTTGAAATCTACTGGTATAGACGCTCTGATTATGAGCAATACCTTCGTGGTAAGCCATACCACTCAATCCAATGGTTGCCTCTTGGGTGCTACTGGTGGCCGATTCATCGGGAATCACATTGTTTCATCTAGCACGACTACAACTGCTGGTGCAGGGATACGAATAACTGCGCCAAACTGGATAGTTAATGGCACAACTTTCAAGTGGGGGACTAACATGCAGGCAATTTCTCTAGAATCCGATGCCACCCGCATAAGAATATCAGATTGTATTTGCACATCTGGCGCTTGGTTTGTCCGTCTCTATGATATTGCTGGTGATGTGGACATAATCAACTGCCACGCCAATAGTTCTAGCGTGACCGATGCAATCAGGATAGATACAGTTACCAAAGCGTTCAATGGGTTGCGGATTATCGGAGGCAGTTACACAGGGCTTGCTGGGTACGCCCTTAGATATGTTGAGGGTGGAGGCAATAACATAGATTATATTTATGCCTCTTATAGTAACTTCAGTGGTAACACAGGGGGTACTCATGTGGGAGCGGTAACAGGAGTAAATGTAGCCTACACCAAAGTTAAAGGGGAAGATATTTAATGCCTACTATTAAACAGCATGACATAATTATTACTGACCCCTCAACAAGTGTTCAAATAGGTTTGAACTTGGCCAAAGATAAAAACTTTGCGCCTCTATATGCCGAGTTTGACAGTAAATATCTGGCAGAGCAGTTCTTTACTGGCGCAGCTTCCTATTCTAATCTGCCCCCAGAGCAAGATTTAGCTTTAATTCAGGATGATTGGCGGGCTAGCTTTGGCTTAGAATACTTTGATAGCAATGAACCCAAGAGATATTTCAGTTCTTATGGTATGGATTTGAGGCATAGAGGAAAGGCAATAGCAGGATGGAACTCTACTCCTGCAACTCTACCTACTTTATTCAGTTTAACTGATGGAGAGTTGGATGTCTGGACGGATGCCAACAATCTTACCAACTGGACATTTGGGCAAACTAATGGGACACTAACCAGAGAAGCAGTTACTATATATTCAGGCACTTATTCAGCGAAAATTGATGTAGCCAATGTTGCAGCCTCTTTCGGGAAAATCTACCAAACATTAGGAAACTGGTCAGATGATTTCCGCAATACGACAGTTACAGTTACAGTTTGGGCTAAGACGGCTACTGCAAATAACTGCCGAATAGGGATACATGATGGCGGAGCTGAGACTTTTAGCTCATATCACACTGGTGGAGGTGGGTGGGAACAACTTGCCGTTACTAGAAAACTTAATGCTGGCGCTTTATCATTAAAAATTACCTGCTATTGTGATGCAGTTAATAGCACAGCATATTTTGACCTTGTAGAAGTTCCTACGCTTGGTGCACACGGCTTGTGCTGGGCTGAGTTTGACAGCGACCTATTCTTCTCAAGTAATAAGTGTCTGCTCAGGGTAAATAACTCCACTGGCACTATTACTTATCAGGCTGGCTTTCCTGCTGCCATTACGTCGTTGCAAGTATTCGGTAGCAATCTCTTTATTGCTCTAGGTACATCTAATAGTTATTGGTATATGAGTACGGCTGAGGTTTGTACTGAAAGCACAGCAGCAGTTAAAACTTTCCAATATTTCTGCACAGTTCTTGGTGCAACAGACTATCTCTGGGGGAATGACGGAGGCAATACCCTTCGTTCAAACACCAACCCGATAAACGGAGGGGCAGCATGGTCAGGGCAGACTACAGTAGGCAGTTCTTCTTTTGATATAACTCAACTGCTTTCTTGGCAAGACACTCTATATATCAGAAAGCAGGATAAAGTTTATTATCTTGATGCAACTCCATCGGTGCATGATGACCTGGCACATGAACTGGCTACTGCTACCTCAGATGCGCCTGGGGAAATGTGGGTCTGGCTCAAGAAACTCTACATCCCTGCGGGAACTCAGGCATTGCTGGAATCAGATGGGGCAACGAATACATGGCGTAATCCTGCTGATTATTGTTCTAATCTATCCAGTTTTGTTGGAGAGATATTTGCTGGTGCAGGGGATACTTTTTGGAATTATGTCATTGTAGATAATGACACGAAAGTTGAGATTTTAGCAGGCAGAGAGGAAACTATTGATGGTTCTACTGACTGGGTATGGCATCCCATCCATGAAATTACTTTAGCAGGCTGTCAGGCATGCTGTATCAGCACTGTATTCCAGAATAGATTATGGGTAGCCTCAACCAGTGCAGCACAGAGTTTATATTATCTACCCTTGCCTACACAATATGGGAATATTGAGAGCGATTCCAACCGAACCTTCAAGACAAATACTTACTTTGAAACACCCTGGCTACATGGTAATTTCAAAGCTGATAATAAAGCCTTCATCAAAGTTACTGGAACATTGGGGCATGATTTTGATGCTGGCAAATATTTTGAGTGCTGGTATAAGAAATTGGGTGGGGCTTATGTTGATGCTGGTGATTTAACAGGGACGGCGACTAATCGCTCTCCTTCTTTATTCTTTGCCACAGATACTACCTCTACCATGCTCAGGTTGATGTTCATAGCTAAAACAGACCACCCTTCCTATACTCCTATTTTGTTGGCTTATGATGTCAGGGCTATCCTTTACCCCACTATCAGGAAGTTTATCTCCTGTGTAGTCAAGATTAAAGACGACACAGTAAACAAGATGGGGATAATTAAACACAACCGATACACTTTAGAAAAGAACTGCATGGATAATCTGAGAGCTGCGACATGGCCTGCCACCATGATTGATATTGACGGCAATACCGTTTATGTAAAATATATGCCATTATCTTCAAACACACCAAGATACAGTATAGTTAAATCTGAGAAAGGAGCGGAGCAATACAGACACTATAATCTGATGCTTCAAGTAATCCAGCTTAATTAAGGGGAGTTTTTATGAATGATTTTATAAGCGACCCATACCTAAAATTTTATACCGATTTGCGTGAACATGATGGCAACCCCTTTATGTCTAAGGATGCTTATGGGCATTCGTGTACTGTTAGTGGTGCTATTTGGACACCGCAAGGTAGATATTTTGATGGCTCAGATGACGGCATAACCATCCCGGACCATGCTGCTTTTAATACTAGTCCATATATTACAGTTATAGCTTGGTTCAATGGTGCTGCCCAATCACAGAAAGGCATACTGGCACAGCAGGACTATGGGAATAACCA
>Ga0180007_10006934_pt1 | contig 10889 bp, 9 predicted proteins | sample MM_PC_MetaG_FD_121122 | JGI IMG/M metagenome (GOLD analysis project Ga0180007, IMG submission 121122) | Groundwater microbial communities from the Aspo Hard Rock Laboratory (HRL) deep subsurface site, Sweden - MM_PC_MetaG | ecosystem: Environmental > Aquatic > Deep subsurface > Groundwater...
AATTGATCCCGAATTATCAGAAATCAAGGCTTCCGTAATATTTTTTCTTTTATGAAAACTTCTTGTATTTTTAATCAATTCCACTCGACCGCGGCAGGTCCCAACTGTGCCATAGGTCATCTGGCTGATTGGTAAAATTTTACTCCAGTCTTCATATCTAAAAGGAAAATAAAAAAGAAGGTCTTCGGCAGTTCGGAGACCTAAATTTTGTAATTTTTTTGATGTTACTTTTCCAACCCGTAGCAGGTTTTCTATCGGCGTCTCTGGGGTAACCATTTTTATAAAATTTTTAATTCAGATTAATTCTCTGCGCCCGCGAGGAATCGAACCTCGATCACAAGCTCCGCAAGCTTGCACTCTATCCGTTGAGCTACGGGCGCGAAGAAATAACCTCAATCAAGCAAAATACCTTTATCTATTTAAACAAAAAAGGCAATTTTTGTCCAATCAAAGAACGAGCCACCGAGGCTCGTCTTTTAATTTAAAAAATAATTAAATTTTCAAAAATCTTTCGTATTCTTCGGATAGGGGCTCCTTTTCTTCATCCAAATCTTCTGTCAAATATTTTAAAAGAATTTCCCTTACTTTAAGCGGATTCTGATTTTTAAGCGGAATAGATAATCTTGACCTAAGACCCTTTAAATTAAAATATAGATTTTTTACCTCTGGTGGTTCATAAATTATATAAAAACAAACCATCTCTTTCCAGGCGTGAAATTTCCTTCCAACGCTAACTCCCCTTTCAAAAATACTAAAATCAATTTCTACCGGCTCTTCTCGCGCGCGAACAAAAATAATCACTGCCGCCAGAATCAAAATAACTGCGAAAAGAAAATCTAGCGTATAAATAGCATATGCCAAAAGCAACGCGAAAACTATTCCCGCCCAAAGATACCAGTGGCGGCCCCTTTCGTGCTTCGTATATTCGGGTATTTTCCACCCGGTTAAAAGCACGCCGTGCTCAACATTTTTTATTTCTTCAGACATATTTTATTAAATAACCAAAATAAATAAGAAAAACGGAGAGGGAGGGATTCGAAAACTCCTCGGTGCGTAAACGGCCGCAAAAGACTTGCGGGGTGAGGGCTCTCCCCAGCCCCTCTCAATTTCTGAATTCATCACAAAAGCGATAAATTCAGAAAAACGGAGAGGGAGGGATTCGAACCCTCGATACGGACTTTCGACCGTATAACGGTTTAGCAAACCGCTGCCTTCAGCCGCTCGGCCACCTCTCCACTTCAAGGCATGGCGGAGAGGGTGAGATTCGAACTCACGGTCCCCTTGCGAGGACTCCGGTTTTCAAGACCGGTGCAATAGTCCACTCTGCCACCTCTCCATACCAGATGGGATCAATTTATCATCTTTTTCTATAAGTGTCTACCCCCTTGCAAACGCCAAACCCAGAACCTCTTTTGCTCCCGCTTGTTTCAAGACTCTCGCACATTCTTCCATGGTCGCACCAGTCGTCACAACATCGTCCAAAAGGACGATTTTTTTATTTTTAATATCAGAATTTCCCAAAAGCCAAAACGCCCCTTCAATATTTTTCTTCCGCGCCTCTTCTTTCAGGGAAACCTGCGAAACAGTCTCGCGAACCCTAACTAAAATATCCGTTCGAAGCGGCCATCCGATTTTTGTAACTAAAAACTTCGCAATCTCTTCTCCTTGATTAAAACCTCTTTCCAGATAACGTTTTTTATGCAATGGCACTGGAGAAAAAATATCAGGACATCCTATTTGCTCCAAAATTTTTCCCAATTCCCTCTCTACTAATTTACCTATATGCCGCGCCGAATCTTCCACAAATCTATATTTTAACCCATGAATCAAATTTTTGATGATCTTATCATCGTAGGAATAGAAAGTGATAATTTTATCTAAATTTTCACCATGGAAAGAGCGAACGGATGGCATTATTTTTTGAAAACAATCCTCACAAACCAACTCCCCCTCCTTCTCACACCCAAAACAATCTGTTGGAAAGATAATATCTAAAATAAACTTTTTAATACAATCTATCCAAAAAACCATTTTCCCTCCGCAGACTATTAATCCTTAACTTAAATTTATTGCTGTACCCATGTTGCCGCGTCAACTTTCCATTCTCCGTTCACTTTTAGAAAAGTCAGTTCTAAATCTTCATACTTTATCACTGAATTATCGGCCATACTGCCTGATGATTCCCGGCGTTGAGTCCCGACCGTAATTTCGGCTGTGCCCGCGCCCTCATCAATTGATCCTATATTTACAGAAAGGGCTTTGGTGGTTACGCCAAAGTAAACAGAATTATCCCCGGTTGTTGTCTTATTTTGCTTTATAAAATTTTCTGTTTCAGCCCACATTTTTCCCGTCATTAAAGATTCCAGATCCAGGAGATTTTCGAAATTTCCCTGATTTGAATAACTGCCATATCTTTCAGCAAAAGCCGCGGCCAGACGCGAAATAGACGATCTTAATTTTTCTTCTTCTGAAGCTTCCGGAACAGACGCACTCACGGTTGTACTGTTTGGCAAAGTCACCGGCGGCAAGGCGAGAACATTAACATTAGTTTTTGTCGTTCCCGATTGTGGCATAAAACTTTCTCTTAAAAACAACCAGTAAAACAAAGCTAAAAGAATTAAAATGCCGACAACCACAATTAAAATTTTTTGTTTCCGAGACATATTATTTGACAATTAACATTTAACTTTTAACCAGCTTTTTCTGCAGACATTTTTTCATCAAATTCCTTTTTTGCGGCTTCAATTTCCAAGAGCTGTCTTGGATCCGAAGTGATCAATTGATCTTCAGAATATGAAGCGACAACTTTGATTGCCGCATGCTTAGCGCCGGCAAAGAAAATTCCCTCGCCAACCCCGCATTCCAAAAGCAAATATTTTTCTCCCTGAGTCAATAAAAATGTTTTTTGTATCAAATCAATTGAAGCCGGCGATTGTTTTAAAAGGAGTTGCAGCGAAGAGTTCGTCACGATCGCTTGCCCGTATGGCGAAGTCAAAAAGTCGTTGACGTCTTGGGTAATAGTTGTGACGCCCAAATAATATTTACGACAACGCTTAACCAGGGCGAAAATAAATTTTGCGCTATCTTCGTGCTGCATCAACCACCAAGCTTCATCAACCACAAGAATTCTTTTCTTTCTTTCAGAGCGGACAACATTCCAAATAAAATTAACAACATTATAAATGGCAATCGGCCGCAATTCATCTTCAAGATCGCGTACGGAAAAAATCACCAAAGAATTTCTGGCATCAATCGTGGTCGGTGAATTTAGAAGTCCGGAAAAAGTTCCTTCAGTAAATTTTCTAAGTCGCTCCACCAAACTTTCCGCGCCGGTCATGCCTTCCAAAATATTCTGTAAATCTTTCATTATAGGCGGGTCAATCCCCATTTTCAAATCCGTATCGGCAGTAATGTCTTTTTTCGCATAAGTTTCAATTAAAGCCCTATCTAACATAGAATCTTCTTCTGGCGAAAAAATGAGTCTGCCGCCCTCACCCGGCCTGGCAAGCATTAACCGTAAAAGACCCTTCAGGGTAATTACTGCGCTTCTGATAATATCCTCGGCACTCACCTCTTCGCCAACCGGCCGCGGCAAATCAAAAGGATTAATCTTTGATTCTGAGGCTAAAGAAATATTAACGTAAGCGCCGCCCACCGCGTCGGAAAGATGTTTATATTCCATTTCCGGATCAATAACCAAAACTTCCACACCCATCATTAAAGAACGTAACACTTCTAATTTAATAGCATAACTTTTCCCGGCACCAGAAGTCGCAAAAACCACAGCATTGGCATTTTGCAAAGAAAATCTGTCAAACAAAATCAAACTATTATTATGGCGATTAATGCCGTAAAGAATTCCGTTATCAGAAGTTAATTCCGCCGACATAAAAGGAAAAGACGAGGCAATCGGCGATGAATTCATGTTGAAGGTTATCATCAATTCGTCATTGCCTAGCGGCAGAGTGGAATTAAATCCTTGTTCGGCTTGGTAAAAAACTCGTTTGGTATAAATCAATTTTGAACCAAAAATTGATTCAATTTCTTCGGAAACTTTGTCTAGTTCTTCCTTACTCTTCGCATAAATTGTGACATAAAGAGCAAACTGAAAAAAATGTTCAATCCCCTGTGTCAAATCATCGCGCAATTGCTCAATATCCCGAAGCGCTGTTTCGCGGAGCGGATCGCGCGGCGCGCCCTTCTCGGCGTCCGATAAAATTTGTGCTTCAAGCGCCCCGGCTTTCTTTTTTAGTTGTTTCAAAATTACTTCTGCCTTTACCGGATAGAAAAACATTCCGACATCAACAGTGGTGTTTAAATTAATAATTGGCGTAAACCATCCAACACTAATATAGCGGGGATAAGTAATAACAAAAACTGTCCTGACAAATTCATCGCCAAGCAAAATATGCGAAGACTCCACTTTCATTGCCGCCGGAGCGATCAAATCCTGAATAGAAACAACACCCTTGCGGTAGATTCTTTCTTCTTCCAGGACGATTTTTTCCTCTTCTAAGCGACGCTTCGCCTCTTCCGGAGAAACGGTCGCCGGCGCGGCAGTTTTTTTCTTCACAATTGCTGCGGCTGGTTTAAAAGCCATATAATTTATTTCACTAAAAATTGCTAAACGCTGTCTGGCTGATAATTTTAAAGATAAATTTTATGCCTCCACTTGAATTTTATCTACATCAACCATTTTTTCCGTCTCGGCGAGTTCGGGATTATAGATATTATAATAAAGCTCAATTAAACTTTGCGTATCCAAAATAACAGAAGTAAGCCCCATTCCCGAAAGCAACATCTGAACGTGTCCAATGCGCGCGAAAAGATCTCTTCGGCGGCGTTTAAAAACATCTGCACCAAGTTTTAATGCCGCACCCGGCCGCAAAACTTCAGTAAACCTTGACCAAAATCCTTTTCTTTTGTCGGACAACGGATCATACGGAACAGTGACGTAAAAACGCTTGCTCATAATATCTCCCATTTCTACCAACTCTTTGATATATTCCCGATAATCGGCGATTTGAATTTTGAGCAGCTCGTTTGTTTGTTCCTTCTCCGATTGTTTTAATTTTTCCAAATAACCATCAATATTTAATTTCCTTGATTGAATCACAATCTGCAGGGGAAATTCCAATGCATTCAAAAAAGAAACATACGCCGCGATAATAGCGTTTTGTTCATCTTCTGATTTTAGGGCAAAATTAATGCTTGAAACCAAAAGCACGGCCCGCAAAGTCCCATCTTTTAAAATTACGCTATCTTCTCTAATTTCAGCGATATCGAGGCGGGACCGGCTTGCTACTCCAGCTTTCGCCCCGGCAAGTTTTTTCGACTGCATAAAAAATACATTATTCGCCTTTATATACTCCGCCCGTATTTACAATCAGCGACAATTCCGCCAATTTTGTTGCTACCATTCGTTCCTTAACCGGCCTTGGCGGAATAATTTTCACCTCTTCTTTTTTTAAATATTGACGCAACTCGTCTCCGGTTGACTCTTTATTCCAAACTCTAAGTTTCGGCCGCCGCAGAGTTTGGATAAGATTTAAAAGAAAAAAATGAAACGGCTGGCCATTAACTTTGATAAATGCTAAAACAACAGCCAAGCCGAAAACAGGAATACCAAAAGCTATAAAATAAATAAAAGTAAAAAGTTTGTAAGCAATAAATAAAATAATCGTCATAGCCAAAAGAATAATAAATTGGCGGGTGGTGATTGGCCCGATTATTTTATCCTCCACATCAATAAATTGAGGGATAACAAACTGCTGCATAAACCTTTTTAAATTATATCATCTTTCGTCAATATCTCAAAACGCGATTAAGATCCATTATTGCCTTATATTCTTCAACGGTAATTGTCGGCTGGCCGGCGGCTGTTCGGGCGGCGATAATTTTATCTGCAGACAATCCTTTTTGTAAACTTTCCCGACCGATTTCCAAATAAATTTTATTGATTTCCGATTCCTGCCAAGCTTTAATGCCGGCTATTTTTTTAGAAAAAGCTTCTCTTTCCAAAAGAGCTATTTTTTCCTTAATTTTTTCCGCAACTAAAACGGGATTGGCGTTCAGGCGACGAAAATCAACCAATGTCATTTCGCGAAGCTCTTCTACTGGCCCGACAAGTTTTGGAACATACTTTACGTCATCAAGCCGCGGCCGATTATCGCGCTGTGGAAGTGGTCGGCGAACTTGCGCGGGAGTTACCGGCTTCAAAATTTGGAGTGGTTTTGGTTTTTCTTCTTCCGGAAGATCAAACGGTGTTTTAACTGTACGGGGGGGCGTGGCCGTCATTTCCCTTTTCACTGACGGCAAGGTAGCTGACGGCAGTTCTTCCATTTGCCGTGGAAGAGTCGCTACTCTGGAAATTTTAGGAAGCTCTCCTGCTGCCCTTACCTGCATCCCGACTGGCGGCGCGACTAATTCATCAGGCAGAGCAAGGGATGTTGGCGCTTTTCTCGCAATTTCTTGCCACCTGACATCCATTTTATTTTTCATCTCATCAACGGTTTTCCCCCTCACCTCCCCTATCCTCGCCGCTTCCCGCGTTTCGGCCATTTTTATTTTTTGGAGTTCATCTCCTTTATCTTTTTCATCTAACTGTTGCAACTTTTTCTGCGCCAAAGATAAAATTTTGTCTACTGCCTCGGGAGCGAGAGTTACCCCGGCCGGACCAGCCGCTCCACCAAGCTTTTCCCTGGTCTCAAAACCGTCACGTATATCTTTAAAATGAGTCAACAAAATCCCTTCCAATTTTTGACGCACTTCCAAAGATAATTCCACTCCACTTTCCGTAATAATTTCCTTAATTATTTTATTTATTTCCGCTGGTTTTTGTCCGACAGAAATTTTTGGAAGATTTTCTCGCGCCACTCTAATTTCTGCTTCATCGGAACGAGAAAAAACAAGCTCTGCAACACCAGCCGACAACTCGGGCGTTTTTGGTTTCACTGCCGCGGCTTCCGATTTTTTTTTAGGGATAACGCCGGTTTGCGGCAAACCCTTTTTTACTGCCGCATCGCTCGACTTAGACGCTGCTTCTTCTTTAATCAATTTAATAACCAAATCTACCTGCTCTCCGGAAAATCCCAACCCGCCCTCGGCGACTTGCCGCGTAAGCGTGGCTTTAGTTTCAAACTTATCCCGAACATCTCTTGAATATGCTTCAACAATATCTGCAAATCTTTCTTTTAAATTTTCCGCCAAAACTATTTTACTTTTTTTCAAAATTTCATCAGCAAATTTTGATGGCGGTGTGGCCGCGGATGGTTTGACTGTCTTTTCTTCCAAATCATAAAACTCTCCGCCTCGCAAAATTTTAAACTTGCCGGTTGGGTCTCTGATGATGATTTCATCTCCGAAATCGGCCATGCAAAATTATTTATATTTAATATTAACTCCACCGAAATTCTTTTTTCTCCAAATCAAAATAAACCAATCCCTGATATTTGTTGCCCGCTCCTTTTTTAGCTAAAATGTTAAAAATTTTCATCCCAATCCGTCCGGATTCATCCTCGTCCATTCCCGCGGCATCTTTCAAGAGATATTGCAAAAGTGCGCTGACATACTGCGCCGCCCGCGGGTTAGCCTTAAACCCAGCCAATTCCGACGGCCTATCTTTAGTTTTAAGATATGAAATTACCATCCCACTGAATCTTTCTTCCTCTAACAATTTTTCTATTTTCCCTTCTTCAGCTAAAATTTTCAAAATTGCCGCGAAATAAATTTTATCAGCCGCCCTGCCAGGGCCGGGAATGGCACGAAATAATAAATCCGCCATTTTGTTAAAATCTCCGCCCGCGACTTTCTGAATTTTTTTTATTTCCGCGGCAATCTTCTTCTCTTCCGCTTCATTGCCGCGATATTTGGATTGGATTTCATCTTGAATTTCGCTCGTAGTTTGGGCGCTAAAAAGTTCGGCGACTTTATCTTTTATTTCTTTTCCAATTCGTTCGGTAATTCCCTCTTCGTAAGCATCAAGCTCTCCATCAACTTCAAAAATTGTTATTTCTTCCATGCCCCCGAGCTCCATGGAAGATATTTTTGTCTTTTCAAAAAACTTCAGAAGATAATCAACTTTACGCCGCTCTTCTTCACTCAATTTTTTCGTGTTCGCGCTGTTGATTAAGTATTGCGACAACTGCACAATTTCCACTTTTTCCGAACCCAAAGTCTGGCGGGCGTCGGCCAGCCAATTTTTAACCGATCCCCTTGCCTCCACGCCTCCCAAAATAATCCCGTCCCGAGTTAGAGATTGATCATTGGCCAAAATCGCCGCGCCAATTCTCTTTTTAAAAAAATCCCTATCGTCAAATTTTGCCGTGGCAATTAATTTTTCTTTTATCTTTCCCCAAAGATCATAATCGGAAATTTCGAAAATCAAAGTAAAATTTTCTTGCAAAAGTCCCGCCGTCTCCTCAACGCCGAGCGTTGGCAGGGCCATAAATTTAACTTTTGCCAATAATTCTTGATAAATCAACTGGTCGTCAGGCCGTTCCACCGCGCCCGCTGATAAATTTTTTTCCAAAAAATTTGCTAAAAACCGCGCCTCGCGCACTAAATCAAAAGCAACCGCCCGCCCCACGAGCCATTTCACGGCTTCAATCGTTTTTTGATTATTAAAATCAATTGACATAGTTATGTCTTTGCGAGGCGCCGTAGTGCCGAAGCAATCTCATCGTCTCCATTGTCCGTGAGATTGCTTCACTGCGGTTCGCAATGACAATCATTTTGTAAGTTCCTCCCAAACAACGTCCGTCATTTCCGGTTTATTTTTTATTTCATCAAGATATTTTTTTAACGCTTCACTAAACGATTCCGGTAAACCAATATTCCCCAATTCTTTTTCAAATTTTGACAAAACTTCCGCGGCCGCGGGATTAAAATAATTCTTAGTAAGCTGTTGCTCAAAAAAATTTCCGTAAAGCGCGAGGATCAATTTCCCTTCCATGCTTAATTCAAAATCAGCGCCGGCCGCCAAATTTCCTTTTTCGCGCGGCGTAAAATATCCGTAAGCAGCCGGACCAAATTGCCGCGCCGCCGTTTCCGGTTTTATTTTTTCTACCGCCCAAAGCACGGCGGCCAAATGATCTTTTTCTTCCAACTCATGCCAAATTCTCCCCTTCCGACCGACGGAAAACGCCAAAGTCCAGCTGTTTTGATTGGCGGCAAGCGAAGAAATGTCTTGCTCCAAGGAATAAACTTTTTGCTGAAATAATAAATTCTCATAAGCCTTCTCGCCCTGGACTGGCCGATCGCCGATAAGTATTTCGTTAAAAAATTTCTGCATACCGAGGACGTTTGATGGATAGCCATAAAGGTTTAAAACCATTCGCATCTCCCCTTGCACAGCCAATATTTTCAAAATTGCGCCGACCCCGGCCAGATCTTTTTTCTCCAAAAATAATTTTAAATTTTCCAATAATTCCCCTGTTTTATCCGCGGTAATTGTTTTCTCCATTCTCGCCTCATCCTCTCTCCTTTTAACATCTTCTTCCACTAAAACCGGCGTAATCGCCGCCATTGCTTCTTCCCATTCTTTTTCCGCTTCTTTCGTTTTTCGCGCCGCTTCGGCCTTAACGCCCGTCAATTCTTTTTCTCTTTCCTCTTTACTCATTGCCAAAATTTTCAACTGTTCTTCGGCCAAAGCCACCTCCTCATCGGATTTTTTAAGTTCAGCCTCCACCTCTTTCTGCGGCATCGTTTCAAAACGCTTTGCCTCTTCCAAAACTTTCTGCCACAAAGCTCTCTCCTTACCTTCTGGCAGGCTTTTTATTTTTTCTTCTAAATTTTTGATATTATCTATATCCATATTTTTACGGCGTTTGTTTCGCCGCTCTTACTTTTTTCAAAATATCATCTAATCGTTCTCGCGCGACCTTAAAATCTTTTTCCGCCCAAAGCTTCATTACCTCATCGCGTTCTCCGCGGTTTATTTCTCCACCCTTTAACGCCGCCGCGATATCTTGAGCTAATTTACTCTCCGATAATCCTTCTGATGATTTTACGGCAACTTTTACCTGCTCTTCATAAGACATCTTAAAGAAATTCTGAACATCTTTTATTTTAACCACCGGCTCGAGCTCGCCCAATTCAAGATTTATCTTTTTGACTTCGGCATCATCTCCCTTTTCCCGCGCCGCCTCTCGCCGCGACAAGGCATCCGCTCTGGCCGCTTTTGGATTATTATCTCTATCCCTAAATGTTTCCAGAGAATGCGCAGCTGCTTCTAAGTTGCCCGCGGCCTCTTTTAATTCTTTCTGGGACGTCGCGACTTCATCATCCGACACTGGGGCAACACCAACCAGGGTGCCCTGCATCGTCGCTCGCTCGGCATTAACATCAGCGTTTGTAACCGCCGGATTATGTACGTTCCTTCTACCCGTAAGAAATCTATTTTCATCTCTCGCTGAAAGTTTTGACAAACCTGCCTTCTCACGTCGAATCTTTTCCTGTTTCAAATCTTCCTGTGCCCTGTCATCAACCATTACCTCGTGTAAATCAGCATCACTAAGCGGCACGCGTTTTTGAAATTTATTAATTGTAGAGAGCCGGTTCGCTTCGGCTTCTTTGTTTCCGGCCTCAGTCTGTTGCGTTGTTACCGCCGCAGAAAGTTCGGCATCTCTTGTAGCCATAACAGTTCGAAACGCCGGATCTTTCCTTGTCTTCTCCAGTTGCCGCTCTGCTATTTGTTCTTCCGTCCTCTGCTTTAATCTTTCTCCCTGAAATTTATCGATTGGGCGCATTTCGTCCGCTGCCGCGCCAGCCAAACTATCGGCCGCGCGCCGCACTTTTGCCCGTGCTTCCTTACCGCCGAGCGTTGCCTTGGCCATTTCCCATCTACTCATCTGTGATGCTGCCCGCGGATCAACAACAGAAGCCAAAAA